>Ga0181535_10002490_pt1 | contig 22448 bp, 18 predicted proteins | sample PEATcosm2014_Bin_44_FD_119774 | JGI IMG/M metagenome (GOLD analysis project Ga0181535, IMG submission 119774) | Peatland microbial communities from MTU Mesocosm Facility, Houghton, MI, USA - PEATcosm2014_Bin17_30_metaG | ecosystem: Environmental > Terrestrial > Soil > Wetlands > Peat | place...
ATTGGCGTCCCCGACGGGATTTGAACCCGTGTTATCGCCGTGAAAGGGCGGTGTCCTAGGCCGGGCTAGACGACGGGGACGCTGAAGAGGGCCTACCATCGACCCGGATCGGCCGCATGCGCCCTTATGAAGGCTACCAACTCAGCGGCACCATGTCAAAGATATGGAACCGCGGTTCATGGTCAACACGACCACAGCCGAGCCTTGCAAAAACCGGTGAGTGCTCGCATGTACCTCAAGAACTATCTGGAAAACCGCATCGGCTGCTGGTGGGGCAATGGGCGCAGGCTGGACCTGAAGCACCTGGGACTATCTGACAGGTTTCGGCCCCGGCGCTTGGCAAGTGAGACCGAATTAGAGACTCACGCCCAGTCATCTTTGGCTCAAGAGCGATTTTTTGCGTCGCTTCCCCGACTCCAAGCGTCACATTATATTAGGCGACCTTGAATTGATCTTCCGCAGGCTCATGGCGCGTTCTCCAGGCGTGCGCCTACGTGGAAGCCGCAGTTGCCGTCGACGATCGACTCCCGCAGCCCCTCATTGCAGTTGATCCGGCGCAAACCGGAGCATCAGGGGAAACTCCGGGGTAAGGATTGTCGGAGAAAAGATCGAGTGAGGAAGAGCGCTTTGAGACGCATTTTTGGAGTAGGTACTTTGATCCTTCTTGGATTGGCGGCAACCGGCTGCCAAAAGAAGCCGGACGCACCGGCCGCGGCCGGAATGCAGGCCATGCCGGTGCAGACAGCGACAGTCACGCTTGCCCCTGTACCGCAATCCAGCGAGTACGTGGCCACCATTAAGTCGCGTCGCTCGGCAACACTGCTGCCGCAGGTGAGCGGATTGCTGACGAAGATCCTCGTCCGTTCGGGCGACCATGTGACGGCCGGACAGTTGTTGATGGAGATCGATCCGCGACTACAGACGGCTGCGGTGGAATCTGCACGCGCGACCGAGCGGCAGAAGAAGGCAGTCTACGATTACAACACCGTGGAGATCGAACGCCAGCACAAGCTCTTTGATGCGGGCGTGACCAGCCGCGATGTCTACGACCAGGCGCGTCAGTCTCACGACAACTCAAAGGCGGATTATGAGTCGGCCGTTCAACTGCGCAAAACTCAGGAGGAACAACTGGCCTACTACAACATCCGCGCGCCTTTTGACGGCGTGGTGGGCGACATCCCGGTGCATGTGGGCGACTTCGCTTCGCCCAGCAACTCTCCGGCAACCGTGCTGACAACCGTCGATGAGAACAAGGATCTTGAAGCCTATATCTACATTCCCACGGAGCGCGCCGGACAGGTGCGCCAAGGGCTGGGTGTGGATCTGATGGACAACTCGGGAAAGCTTATCGAGAAAACCAGGATTGATTTTCTCTCGGCGCAGGTGGAAAGCACGTTGCAGGGGATTCTCGTGAAGGCGCCGGTCCACGCCACGCCGGAAGTGCTGCGCAACGCGCAGATGATCAAGGCGCGCGTCATCTGGAGCACTTCGCCGATGGCTGTCGTTCCGGTGCTGGCGGTGACGCGCCAGGGGGGGCAGACATTCGTCTTCGTGGCTCAGGCGCAGGGTGGGCACTTCATGGCGCGTCAGACTGCGGTGACGCTGGGCGATACCGTGGGAAACACCTACGCGGTCTCCTCGGGGCTGAACGCGGGGGACAAGGTCATCGTATCCAGCACACAGTTCCTGGTGAATGGCATGCCAGTGATGCCGCTACCGGGAGCCTAGAGGACACCTTGAACAAGCGCCTCGGGCGACAGGCCGGAGGCTGGGACAGGGCGTCAGCCGTACCATGCTCATCGCAGACGAAAAGGAAGGCAACCTTTGTTTGTAGATTTCTTTATTCATCGACCTGTATTTGCCACGGTCTGCGCGCTGCTGATCATTTTGGCCGGCGCGGTGTGCATCCCAACCCTCCCGGTTGCAATGTATCCCACGCTTGCTCCCCCGCAGGTCTCGGTGGACTGCAACTATGTGGGCGCCAATGCCGACACAGTCGAGAAGGCCGTGACCATTCCTCTGGAAGAGGCCATCAACGGCGTCGAGGGAATGCGTTATATCAGCTCGTCGAGCACCAACAGCGGAACCAGCTCGATCGGCGTGACCTTTGAGACTGGCTACGACCTCGACATCGCCGCGGTGGATGTGCAGAATCGCGTGGCCAGTACCCAGGGGCGGCTTCCGGCTGCGGTGAATGCAACCGGCATCAGCATCACCAAGTCGAATTTCAACTTCGTCCTCGGCGCCGGCTTCTATACCCTGGATGGGCGCTACTCGCCTGAATTCATCTCCAACTATCTGGACGTCTATGTCAAAGACGCCATCAAGCGCGTCCCCGGTGTGGGCGATGTGATCATCTTTGGCGAGCGCAAGTACGCAATGCGCCTCTGGCTCGATCCCGTCCGTCTGGCCGCTCACAACCTCACGGCGACGGATGTGGTCAGCGCACTGGTCGAGCAGAACGTCGAGATTCCCGCCGGCCAACTCGGCCAGCCGCCCGCCGACTCAATGCAGGCCTTCCAGATCCCGGTGCGAGTTGTCGGCCGGCTTACATCGCCCGCAGAGTTCGACAACATCATCGTCAAGAACTCCGCGAACGGCCTCGTGCTTGTCAAGGATGTCGGCCACTCGGTCGTCGGCGCTGAGGACTATAGCTCCACACTCAAATACGCCGGACGCGAGGCCATGGGCATCGGCGTCTTGCAGCTGTCGAACGCCAACGCGCTCGATGTAGACGCCAAAGCCAAAGCGGCACTGGCTGAACTGTCAAAGAGCTTTCCTCCGGGGCTCAAATACGCCATCGCCTTCGATTCCACCACCGTGGTGGGCGACTCCATTCGCGAAGTTCTGGTCACCCTCGCACTGGCCATCTTCATCGTCATCACCGTCATCTTTCTCTTCTTGCTGGACTGGCGCGCCACCATCATTCCCGCCGTTACCATCCCGGTATCGCTGATTGGAACCTTTGCCTTCATCAAAGTCTTCGGGTTCTCTATCAACGCATTGACGCTCTTCGGCATTACGTTGGCCACGGGATTGGTGGTCGACGATGCCATTGTGGTCATTGAAAACGTGCAGCGCCACATGCACATGGAGCACTCCGATCCTCACGAGGCTACATCGAGGGCCATGGGCGAGGTCACCAGCGCCGTGATCGCGACGTCTCTTGTCTTGATTGCGGTCTTCGTGCCGGTTTCGTTCTTTCCCGGCACCACCGGCATTCTCTATCGCCAGTTCTCGCTGACCATCGCCTTTGCCATCGCCATCTCGGCCTTCAACGCACTGACGCTCTCACCAGCTCTCTCGGCCATGTTCCTGCGCGGCGAAGAGGATCGTCCCAAGCAATTGGACTTCCTGCACATCGATGTGGTCTCGCGACTTTTTGCCAGCTTCATTCATTCCACTGACAGGCAGATCAGTTGGCTCTCGGCCACTTACGCCAAGGCGATTCATGGGGCGCTCAAGCTGCGCTACGCGCTGCTCGTTCTTTTCTTCGCCGGCTTGGGCGCCACGGTATGGACTTACCTGCACGTCCCCACCGGCTTCATTCCCCAGGAAGATCAAAGCTTCCTCATGGTCATTGTGCAGGCGCCGCCGGGCTCTTCACTGGCCTACACGGGCGCTTTGGCAGACCGCGCCGAAGCCATCATCGCCCAGAATCCCGATATTGCCGGAGCGTTCTCAGTGATGGGATTCAGCTTTTCCGGCAACGCCTCCAACGCGGGCATGATGTTCATCTCCACAACGCCCTCCGATCAGCGCCGAGGCAAGGGCCACTCAGCCGCCGACATCGTCGCCAACCTTGCACCCAAACTGCAAATGCTGATGTTCGCCCCCAATGGTGGCCTTGTGCTGATCGTCCAGCCTCCAGCTGTCTCCGGTGTGGGAAGCTTCGGCGGCTTCCAATTCATGCTTCAGGACGAGGGCGCCAACACACTTAGCGATCTGGACCGCGTGGCCCACCAGATCGTGGGCGCCGGCAATGCGGGCAAGGAACTGACCGGCCTTTACACCTCCTTCTCTGCCAATGACCCGCAGGTGCTGGTCACCATCGACCGCGAGAAGGCCAAGTCCATGAACATTCCGCTTTCGCAGATCACCACCACGCTCGGCGTCTTCATGGGTTCGGAGTACATCAACGACTTCGACTTCAACAACCGCACCTATCGCGTCTTTGTGCAGGCCGACCAGCCATTCCGCATGTCGGCCCGCGATCTGCACAATTACTACGTTCGCTCAGACTCTGGTCAAATGGTGCCGCTGGACAACCTGGTCAAGGTGACGGAGAGTTCCGGACCGCCGGTCATCAGCCATTACAATCTCTTCCGCTCGGTTGAAATCGACGGCTCGGCCGCGCCAGGCCTCAGCTCCGGTCAGGGACTGGCGGCCATGCAGAACCTTGCCACCAAGACGATGATGCCCGGCATGAAGTTCGAGTGGACCGGCTTGACGCTGGACGAGATCGAATCCGCCGGCAAAGCAATCCTCATCTTCGGTCTCGGCCTGCTGGTCGTATATCTCACCCTCTCCGCGCAGTATGAAAGCTTCGCGCTGCCCTTCATCATTCTTCTGGCCGTGCCCATGGCTGTGCTGGGCGCATTGGGTCTGGTGTGGTGGCACGGTCTTGCCAATGACGTCTACTGCCAGATCGGACTTGTGATGCTGATCGGCCTTTCGGCCAAAAACTCAATCTTGATCGTCGAGTTTGCCGAACAGTTGCGCCGCAAGGGCCGCTCCATCGCCGATGCTGCAGCAGAGGCCGGCGCTTTGCGCCTGCGGCCGATTCTGATGACCTCGTTTGCCTTCATCCTCGGCGTGCTGCCATTGGTCTTCGCCACCGGCGCGGGCGCTTTGGGCCGCCGGTCCGTCGGTACGACGATCGTCGGCGGCATGCTGCTCTCGACCATCCTCAACCTGTTCTTTATCCCGGTGCTCTACGTGATTCTGAGCAGGCTGCTCAGGCGCGGCGACGTCCCTGTGTCAAGACAGACCGAGGCATAATAACAAAGGTGCCCCATCCTCGCGGCGTCGTTGTTTTTGCCGCTAGGGTGGGAAGCCACTAACCTCACTCGGCGAACGAAACTGAATGTCCAATCTAGGCGCAATGTAATCGCGTCGAAGGTCTCTGCTGCTCTACCGCAGGCGGTTACTGCGAGTTCTGATGCGCAATCACATAATCCTTGATTCGGTCGTATACCTGGCTCGTCACCACGCCATGCTCCAACAAATCGACCTTGCTGCGGTAAGGCCGAAAGCGAATGATGCGTCCAGCCCAACTGCGCTTCATGCCCGGAACCTTCAGCAGTTCATCCACGCTGGCGTGATTAAGGTCGATCCGCAACTCGGGCGGCGGAGCCGACGCAGAGGTCTTCGGCACGCCACGCGTATCCCGATCCTGGTTGTTCTGCGCCATCCCCACGAGGCAAATCGCCAGAATCGCCATCGTAGAAACCGCAAATCGCTTCCCTGTTCGCACGGCTCCATTCTCCGCTTCGCAGCCTCGGGCCGCAAGCGAAAGATTTGACACCGTGCCGCCGTTTACTTTATGGTTTGAATCAGATGCAGAGCAACCGCCATCACGGCCACCACCATCATGGAACCTCCATGCCGGCGGACTGCCATGGCCTGAACTAATACGGCCAGAGAGATCTCAAGAGATACCAAGCCCGCCGGCGACAATAACCGGCGGGCTTTTTCCTGTCCTGACAAAAACTCCAACCAAGAATAAGGAAACCGATGAGCAATACGAATCCCGCAATCGACTTTGAAAAAATGGACGGGCTTGTCCCCGGCATCGTCCAGGATGCAAGCACCGGCGAGATGCTGATGCTGGGCTTTCTGAACGCCACCAGCTATGCCAAGACCCTGGAAACAGGCTTCGTCACATTCTGGAGCCGCACCCGCCAAAAGCTGTGGATGAAAGGCGAAACAAGCGGCAACCGCCTGCGTGTCGTCACAGCCGCAACTGACTGCGACAACGATACGCTGCTCTTTCGTGTAGTTGTCGAAGGCGACGGACTCGTCTGCCACGAAGGCTCGGTCAGTTGCTTCACCAAGCCGGTAAGCATCGACGCGACCGGCGAACCAACAACGAAAGAGGCATCGCGTGGCTAACAAGCTGAGACTCGGAATTCCCAAAGGCAGTTTGCAGGATGCGACCATCGCGCTTTTCAAGCGGGCTGGATGGAATATCTATGCCGACGGCCGCTCCTACTTCCCCTCGATCGACGACCCGGAGATCGAGTGCATGTTGATTCGCGCGCAGGAGATGGCTCGCTACGTCGATCACGGCGTTCTCGACGCTGGCCTCACCGGCATCGATTGGGTGGTCGAGAGCGGCCTCGACCTCACCAGCATCACCTCGCTGACTTACTCCAAGCAGAGCCGCCGCAAAGTGCGCTGGGTGCTGGCTGTCCCTGAGGGCAGCGGCTTCGAGAAGGCCGAAGACCTCGAAGGCAAAATCGTAGCCACTGAGTTAGTGGAAGTAAGCAAGCGATACTTCGCGGCCAAAGGCGTCAACGTCAAGGTTGAATTCAGTTGGGGTGCAACCGAAGTCAAGCCGCCCACGCTCGCCGACGCCATCGTTGAAGTAACAGAAACGGGAAGCTCTCTCAAGGCCAACCGCCTCAAGATCATCGACACGGTCATGGAGAGCGAGACGCATCTGATCTCTGGCAGCAAAGCTCTTGCCGATCCATGGAAACGTGAAAAGATCGACCAGATCGCGCTCATGCTGCGCGGCGCCATCGACGCGCAATCGCAGGTGGGGCTGATGCTCAACGTACTGCGCGGTGATCTCGACGCGGTGCTGGCCGTACTGCCCGCACTCAACTCGCCCACCATCTCCCAGCTTTCGAACTCCGACTGGGTGGCGGTTAACACCATCGTCGAAGAGCGTGTAGCCCGCGATGTAATTCCCAAGCTCAAAGCAGCCAAGGCAGCGGGCATTGTCGAGTATCCGCTCAACAAAGTGGTGCTGTAGGTAGTTCTCGCAGTTACTGACATTTGGGTGCCCCACCCTCGCCACGTCTTTGTTTTTGTCGCTAGGATGGGAGACCATTGAGGCGAGATCGCCGGAGAAAGCAAATGAGGATCATCCGAACCAAAGGTCGCGGTGCACAGCAGACAGCAGAGACGCTCGCTGCGCTTGAACAGCGCGGCGGCGCGGCCCTCGATGCCGTGCAGCCCGCGGTCAAGAGCATCGTGGCCGATGTACGCAAGCATGGCGATCGCGCACTGCTACGCTATGCCGCCCAATTCGACGGCCTCGCAGATGCATCCAACCTGCGCATCACTCCCGATGAGATGGCCTCTGCATGGGACGCCAACCCCCGCGCGATGCGCGAAGCTCTCACTACCGCCGCGGACCAGATTCGCGCATTCGCCGTTTCGCAACTGCCGGCATCCTGGAGCGAGTCTCCTATCCCCGGCCTTACCACCGGCCAGCTTGTTCGTCCTCTCGGAGCCGTCGGTTGTTATGTGCCAAGCGGACGCCACCCACTACCTTCCACACTGCTGATGACCGTGATTCCCGCGCAGGTTGCCGGCGTCGTGCGCATCGCTGTAGTCTCGCCCAAGCCCGCGCCAGAGACTCTGGCCGCCGCTCACTTGCTCGGCGTCACGGAGGTTTATCGCCTCGGCGGGGCGCATGCCGTTGCCGCGCTGGCCTATGGAACCGCGAGCCTCCCGCGCGTCGACAAGATCGTGGGGCCAGGTAATCTGTACGTCACCGCGGCCAAGCGGCTCGTAGCCTTCGACTGCGCCATCGACATGCTCGCCGGTCCCACGGAGATCGTCGTCACCAGCGAGCGCGGAAACGCGAATGAGATCGCATCGGATCTTGTCGCACAGGCAGAACACGATCCTGAAGCGTTGGCCATCTTCATCACCACGCGCGTCGATCTGGCCAAAGAGGTCATCGCGGAAGCGGAGCAACGCAGCCGCTTGAATCCGGTCGCGCGTGAGGCTCTCAATCGCAACGGCCTCGTCATCCTCGCTTCAACACTCGATGAAGCGCGCTCAATCACCAACCGCATTGCACCCGAACACCTCACCGTCGACGCGGCCAGCGACCTCGATTGGGTACAAAGCGCCGGCTCGGTCTTTGTCGGCCGCTGGTCTGCGCAGCCCATGGGAGATTACATCTCCGGCCCCAATCACACGCTGCCAACCGGCGGTATGGCCCGCGTGCGCGGCGGCCTGAGCGTGAACGACTTTGTAAAGCTCATCACCGTGCAGCAATACAACGCGCAAGCCATGCGCGCGCTCGGTCCGTCCGCCATTCTGCTTGCCGAGGCCGAGGGCCTTGCCGGACACGCTGAAGCGATTCGCAATCGCTTCAAGAGGAGGTCTCGTGACTGAAATCGAAACGTCGATCATTCCGAGGCCGCGCGCCCGCGTGGAGGCCATGAAGGAATATCACCCTCCGCTCGGCAGCCGCGACGCGCTGCGCCTGGACTTCAACGAAAACACGGTCGCCTGCTCGCCCAAGGTACGCGAAGTGCTTGGCAGCATCTCTGCCGGCAGCCTCGCGCGTTACCCGGAACGTGAACCGGTCGAAGCCATCGTTGCCGCGCATCTCGGCCTCGCACCCGCGCAGGTCGCGCTCACCAACGGCGTCGATGAGGCGATTCACGTTCTCTTCGAAGCTTTCCTCGAAGAGGAAGACGAACTCCTGCTGCCAGTGCCCACGTACACGATGTATGAGATCTACGCGTCGGCCACCGACGCCCGCGCGGTCGCCGTGCAGGCCGCTGACGATCTCAAGTTTCCATTCGAGCGCCTGCTAGCAGCTATCACGCCGCACACCAAGATCATCGCGATCGCCAATCCCAACAGCCCTTCCGGCTCCGCGGCGACGCGTGCGCAGTTGCTTGAGATCGCAGCTCGCGCACCGCACGCGGTGCTGTTGGTTGATGAAGCTTATTTCCACTTTCACGGCGAAACGGTTATCGATCTCGTCGGCAAGATTCCAAATCTGATTGTCGCGCGCACTTTTTCCAAAGCTTACGGCCTCGCCGGTCTGCGCCTCGGTCTACTTGCCGGTTCCGTGGAACTGATGCGCTGGACGCGGCGGGTGCTCTCGCCCTACAGCGTGAATTCGCTGGCGCTTGCCTGCCTTCCGCCTGCGCTCGAAGATGCGGCTTATCTCGATGGGTACGTCGCCGAGGTGCTCGCCGCGCGCACGGAGTTCGAAGCCGCGCTCGACTTGGCCGAAATCCGTCGCTGGCCCAGCCATGCAAATTTTGTGCTGGTAGAGATCGGCCCGCAGCATAAGGAGTTCACGCGCATGATGAGCGCGGCTGGAGTGCTCGTTCGCGACCGCTCCAGCGACCCCGGCTGCGATGGCCTGGTCCGCATCACCATCGGGACGCGAGAGCAAATGCGCCAGGCCGCCGTAGCGCTCAACGAATCTCTGGCCAGGCTAAAACGGTTGGCGGTTGAAGACGCCCCGTAGGGGCTGCAGGAGAATAGCCCTGGATGAAATCCTGGGGTTGCAGTATCAAATCAGCGATCGCACTCCGTAGGGGTGCTGCGAAGATCTCTTATCTGCGGTTGCATTTCGAGAGGTTAAGTTGGAACCCAAGCTGGAATTAGGAGCAGACAAATGACACAGAACGCCAGCGCTCCGCGCACGTCCAACCCGCGCCGGTCAGAATTGGTCCGCAATACCACCGAGACGCGCATTGCTATCAATCTGACGATTGAAGGCAGCGGGCAGTATAAGATCTCCACCGGCATTCGCTTCTTCGATCACATGCTCGAACTTTTCACGCGGCACGGAGCCTTCGATCTCGAAGTCAAGTGCGACGGCGACCTCGACGTCGATCAGCACCACACCGTCGAAGACGTCGGCATTGCGCTCGGTGAAGTCTTCGATCGCGCCCTCGGAGACAAGCGCGGCATTCTGCGCGCCGGCTACTTCCTGATGCCGATGGACGAGACGCTGGCCATTGCGGCCATCGACCTGAGTGGCCGCGCCGCCTTCGCCGTCGACACCAAGGTCCGAACACGCCTCGTCGGCGACTTGCAATCTGAATTGGTTACGGATTTCTTCGAAGGCTTCGCACGCGGCGCACGAGCCAATGTTCACGTCAAGACGATGTACGGCCGCTCCAATCACCACAAGATCGAAGCCATCTTCAAAGCCTTTGCGCGCGCGCTGCGAGTGGCCTGTTCGCGCGATAAGCAATTGGGCGAGATGCTGCCATCAACCAAGGGGCTACTGTGATGCGCGTAACGGTGATCGATTACAAAGCGGGTAATCTTACTTCTGTGCTGAAGACCCTGCGCCATCTCGATGCGGAACCAATCGTAACCGACGGCGACCTTGCGCTCGTTGACTCGGCGGAGCGGATCGTGCTGCCGGGTGTAGGCCACTTTGCAGCCACCGAGCGCCTCGACGCAACAGGCCTCACCGGCGCGATTCGAGCGGCCATTGGGCGCGGCGTTCCCTTCCTTGGGATCTGCGTGGGAATGCAGTGGCTCTATGCCGGATCGAGCGAAGCGCCCGAGCAGCCGGGCCTCGGACACTTCGCCGAATCCTGTGCGCGATTCTCCGAAAGCACAGAAAAAATCCCGCATGTCGGCTGGAACTCGCTTGAAATCCGTCATGACTCACGACTTCTCGCCGGAGTCGAGCCGGGCGAGCACGTCTACTTCACACACTCTTTCAAAGCTCCCGTCACCGCCGACACCGCCGCCATCACCCATTACATCGAGCCTTTTGCAGCCGCCGTCGAACGCGACAACGTGATGGGCGTGCAGTTCCACCCTGAAAAATCAAGTGCAACGGGATTGAAAATTCTCGCCAACTTTCTCAAGTGGGAAGGAACGAGATGATTACAAAGCGCATCATCGCCTGCTTGGATTGCCATGACGGGCGCGTCGTCAAGGGCGTGCAGTTTGTCGATCTAATCGACGCGGGCGACCCGGCCACGCAGGCAGCGCGTCACGCCCGCGAAGGCGCCGACGAGATCGTGCTGCTCGACATTACCGCAACGCACGAGGGCCGGCAGACGCTGCTCGACACGGTTCGCCGCACGGCTCTTGAATTGTTTGTCCCCTTCTGCGTGGGCGGCGGCATTCGCTCCGCCGACGATGCGGCGCAGGTCTTCGAGGCGGGCGCAGACAAGGTCAGCGTAAACTCCGCGGCGCTCGCCAACCCCATGTTGATCGACGCCATCGGACGCAGCTTTGGCGCGCAGGCCGTCGTCGTCGCCATCGATGCGCGCCGCGATCCAGAGGCCGCAGATCCGGTGCGCGATGCGCAGGTGTACGTTCAAGGAGGCCGCCGCCCCGTAGGTCGAACAGTTGTCGAGTGGGCGCGCGAGGCCGAGCACCGCGGAGCGGGCGAGATCCTGCTCACCTCAATGAACTCCGACGGTATGCGCACCGGCTTCGATTGCGAGCTGACTGCCGCGGTCAGCGAGGCTGTCGGCATTCCCGTCATCGCCTCCGGCGGCGCGGGAACCGTCGAACATTTTGTCGATGTCTTCGGACGCGGCAAGGCCGATGCAGCGCTCGCCGCCAGCATCTTTCACTTCGGCGTCTCCAGCGCCCGCGATCTCAAAAAGGAGCTGGCCAAGGCCGGCGTCTCGGTGAGGCTTCCATGCTGATTCCTTCCATCGATTTGCTGGGCGGCCAGATCGTTCAGCTTGTGCAGGGTGAAAAACTGCGCCTGGCTTTTGACGACTTTGAATACTGGATTGAAAAGTTCTCCAAGTTCCCGTTAGTCCAGCTCATCGATCTCGACGCGGCGATGCGTCAAGGCGATAATTCAATACTCGTCGCCCAGATTGCCAAGCGTCTGCCTGTCCAGGCCGGCGGTGGCATTCACTCCATTGAGCGCGCGCAGCAGGTTCTGGACGCGGGAGCAAAGCGCGTCATTATTGGCTCGGCGCTATTCTCTGAGACTGGCACGGTCAACGTTGAATTTGCCAATTCGCTGGCAGCCGCGGTTGGCGCTGAGCGCGTTGTTGCCGGCATCGACACGAAGAACGGAACGATCGCCGTCAAAGGCTGGAAGGCGCAGGTAGCGCTCACTCCCGACGAGGCGATTCCGCAGCTCGACCCGTACGCCACTGCGTTTCTCTACACGCATGTGGACGGCGAAGGCTTGATGCAGGGCTTCCCGATCGAAGCAGCCGCACGCCTGCGCAAGCTCACCGAGCGCCAACTCATCGTCGCCGGCGGCATTCGCAGCCAGCAGGAAGTCGATGCCCTGGACGCACTGGGTGCCGATGCGGTGGTAGGCATGGCGGTCTACACGGAGATGCTGGCGGTGTGAATTACTTCTGCGCCTCGCCGACAGCGCGGCTGGTTTCAACGCGCGAGGCGCGCAGCATGCGGGCAATTTGCTTGAGATGGAGTTGCACCGCGTACGCGCGCAGAATCTCGGCCTGAGTAAACTGGAAGCCCGTGTGGCGGACTTCTGCCATGCGCGCCTCCAATTGAGCGATGTCCTCCTCCAAATTCATCCCCGGCGGGGGAATGTCAAAGCGCCACTCGTGAATGCATTCGGCCACGTGGTGAAAGCCGGTGCGAATGTCTACGGCCAGGCGACCCAGCGCAGGCTCAAGTTGCTGCGCATACCCGTCGTCGAGGCTGTCTTTGACTGAGAACTCAAGCGCCACCAGTGCATCGAAAAGAGAACGGCCAAACTGCGCCAGCATTTCCAGTCCCTCGCGCCAGCCCGGGCCGCCGGAGGGTTCATTGCGCGAAGCCTCAAGCAGTTGACTGTTTTTGCGCAGCGCGGCAAGCACATCCTCGCGCAGCGCGGGCAGGTTCTCATGCGGCGTGCCGCGAAAACCCTTTAGGATCGCCTCGAAGAACGCGCCCAGCACCAGAAACTCCTGCGCCAGCCCGTCACGCAGCCGCAATCGAGCGCGGTCTGGAAAGACCAGGGTTGAAACGGCGATCGCCATGCCGATTCCGATAAAGACCTCCATCACGCGGTCCAGGGCAAGGGTCCAATGTGAGCCCGTCTTAACCAGCATGACAATGCAGATGGTCACACCGGCGAGCCGTGAGCTGCTGCGTAGGCCAAGCAATCCGCAGACGATCACCGCCGTCAGCACGGCGAGAATGAAGTTCCACGGCAGCGCGCCGATCTGAGCAAACGCGAAGCCAAGCATCGCGCCGATGATCGTTCCAAGAATACGATCGCGTGAAGCGGAGATGGTCGCGCCAAAGTTCGATTGCAGCACGATGATGGCGCTGATTGCGCCCCAATAGCCGTCATTGAGCCCGAAGAGCCTCGCAATCCACCAGCAAAGCCCGGCCGCCGCTGCCGTTTTTGCGGCGTGAATCAGCAGCCTCCGGCGCTCCCAGGTGAATAACCCCTGGTCCGGCTCCTGTTCCACTCGCAGCTTGATGGCAAGCTCCTGTTGCGATCTCGTCTTGTTCGCTCTTAAGCGCATCGTTGCAGACTGTGCCGCACAATCCTCTTCTTACAGAATGCCCTATCCAAACGGGTGTGCGCCGTTACCCCTTGCATTTTCACCTGAAGTTCCTCCCATCCAGGACGACATTTCATTCGTGCGCCGAAGTGGCCCTTTGCGGTTAGGATAGGAGTGAGGAGCCCGAATCTTCAGGGCCCGAAAACCCATGCTACGAGTCGGATACCCTGCCATTTTGGCCGCTGAGCTGTTGCGCGACTTTCCTGCGGAGGTCGAACTCATTCCCTTGCCAGACGATCTCGACCACGAGATCGACATCGACGTCTGGCTTCCCGACCCCTATCCCACGCGGGCCATGCGCATCTGGCCTCATCTGCGCGGCGTGCGGCTGATCCTGTCTTTAATGGCCGGGACGGAGTGGATTCCCGGCGTGGCCGGACCGCACGTCACCATCTCGAAGGCCCGCGGCGCGCACAACATCTCCACCGCCGAGTGGACCATCAGCGCGATTCTGGCGACCCTGAAGTACTTCCCGTTCTACCTTGAAGTGCAGCGCTCCGGCCAGTGGAAGCGGCGCTTCGAGGCCCCCGCCCGTTACGCACAGATCACCGGCGATACGCGGCCGGTCTATCCGCCAATCATGCTGGAAGAGCTCACCGGCAAGCGCGTGCTGCTGGTGGGGCATGGCGAGATCGGACAGGAGATCGAACGAATGCTCGCGCCCTTTAACGTAGAACTGGTACGAGTGGCCCGAACGGCGCGCACCGAACCTCCGGTTCATGCCGTCAGCGAACTTGACAGCCTGCTGCCGCAAGCTGAAATTGTGATTCTGATTCTGCCCTCGACTGCCGAGTCGCATCATCTGATCGGCACCCGCCAGCTCGCCTTGATGCAGCAAGGCACGCTTCTGGTCAACGCGGCGCGCGGGCCGATCGTCGATACAGACGCATTGGTTGAGGCGCTCAACTCCGGCCGCATCCGCGCCGCTCTCGACGTTACAGATCCCGAGCCTCTGCCCGAGGGCCACCCTCTGTGGAACTGCCCCAACCTGCTGCTCACGCCTCATCTGGCGGGATCAAGCCCGCAGTTTGCGCCGCGCGCGCTCAAGACCGCTGCCGACGAATTGAGCCGCTACATCAAGGGCGAGCCGCTCAAGAACGTGGTGCAGACCGCGGTTTAGCCCGCGAAGTCCCGTGCCCCAACCTTTCGATTCTCCCCTGTCGCAAAGGTGGGATACGACGACGCCTGACGCCAATCCCGCAGCCCAATGACGGCCAGAACGACAAAGGCTGCATAGAGCAACGCTGTCAATAGTAGGTTTTCGTAAAGGAATTCCCCAACATAGACCACGTCCACTACAATCCACAGCCACCAGTTGGCGATATGCTTGCGCGCTTGCCACCAGCCGCCAACCACGCTGTAGCTCGCAAGCATCGCATCCACATAAGGCAGCGACGCATGGTGGTGCTGCATCCATGCCCCCAGCACAACGCCTCCCAGTGCCCCAACGGCCACGCCCATCAGCAACTCCATCCGAGGCAAGCGAACCACGCGCACCTCGCCATCCTCGTGCACGCCCTTCGCCCAGTGCCACCATCCATAAAACGTCAACGGCAGTCCACCAACGAGTAGCAGCGCAAATGAAAACAGTTGCGCATGATAGGAGATCGCCAGGTAGGCAAGGTCGGAGACAATACCAATTGGCCAGCACGCAATCTTTCGCTTCGTTGTCAGCCAAATGCTCACAATCGCCGTGACGGCGCCGACGATTTCCAGCCAATTATCGATAATGTATTTGCTTAATGCCGCCCAACTCATTCTGTTCCAACTCTCTTCCGCCCATCGGCCCATCTCCCAATTGCATCTAGGAGCCTCATTCCTCCCGCGCCGCGAAACCAGCGTGCGTGACCCACAAGATACTCCTCCGAGCACACGCGTGCGTTCTCTGCGGAATGCAGCACTTGAAGGAAATAATCCGCCTCCGTCAGCGCAAACTCCGCGTGGCCAAGCGCGGTCATCGGCTTGAGCGCGGCTGCTTCTTCATCGCTTAGCGGACGCAACGATTCATAGCCATCGAGCAGCGCTTCCAGGTGATCGATGTGCACCGGCACGTCTTCTGTGTCTTCAAACTCTTCGCGCAACTCAAGCCACTCCACAATGTTTCGTTCGATCGTTTGCGCTAGATCGTGTACGGCATCAGTCCGATCGGCAAGCCCAAAGTCGATCGCCGCAGTGACACGCGCTTCGCCCCCTATGTCGCTCCACAGCAGGTTGGACGCGTGCAGATCGTTGTGCGTCCACAGCGGCTCGAGCGCGGGCAACAGCGGCTTCAGCTCGGCATGAAATGGAGCCAGGATCTCTAATGCCTTATCGCAGGCCGCGCGCGCGGCCGCGTCTTTAGCCAGCGCAGGTCGCGCCGCTAGATAACGCTTTATCGCCGCGCCTGGATCGTCAACCGCAAAGATTGTGAAGCTTGCGATAAGAGGCTGTGTCTTGCGTTGCGGCTCGTCGAATCCTTGCGCGGCCAGGTGCAGACATGCGAGCGTCTCTCCCGCGGACCGAGCGTGGGCCGCCGTGCGAAATGGCGTCCATGAAAGCGCTTCGCCATAAAGATCTACGCCCTCCGGCACTTCGTGCACCTCATAGGTCCATTCGCCGCTCTCGATGGCCGTCTGGCCAGATGAGGTAGCGAGGACGCGCGGCACCGGCGCGCCGTGCGCCCGGAGATGGTCCATGAAGCGATGTTCCTCGAGCAACCCCTCGCGGTCGCGCACCGTTCTGTGATGACGCTTGATGAAGACACGGCCAGCACGCATAGACACAACACTCGCCGCGGAGAACGGCCGTGGACTCACCGAATGGATTCGAATCGGCTCGTCGCAGCCGGGGAACCCGACGATCAGCGAACGTACCTCGGGCAGAGTCAGCGGCGGCCAGGCAGCCTCGACCAGTGTGCCGTCCATGCCGTGCGCCTTTGCTGTTGTGCTCATCGCTCGTGCATCCTCTTTTCCCGGCCGCATGCTTAGAAGGTGTAATGCGCCGAGAGCCGCACCGTCGTTGGCGCGCCTAACCAGATGAATGTATCGCCATAACTGGCGCCGGTGTCGCTCCAGTAGCGCTTGTCGGAGATGTTGTTGGCGTAGAGGCGGAAGGTCACGCGGCCTTGCTCGCCGCCGGGCGTATAGCGCGCACCGAGGTTGAAGAGATTGTAGCTGGGCACGCTCACGGCGTCGTCGCGCGTGGCTTCCTTGCGGCCGGTGTAGCTCCAGCCGGGAAGCAGGTGCAGTCCGCGCAGATGCGGTAGCGCGAGATCGGCAAACATTGTGGTGTGCAAATGCGGCACGTTGATAATCTGCTTGTTATTGTAAGATGGCGTACTCGAGTCGCTTGAGATCGCGTTCATTGCCATCGCCGAAGCCGTGAGCCGCAGCCAGTTTGCCGCCTTGCCCTCAGCATTCAACTCAATGCCGTCGTGCGTCTCGCGCCCATCGGATTCAAAGTCAGTATTGCCTATGGGGTAGAAAAACGGCGTACGCATATGGAAGAGCGCAGTCGTAAGGAGAATGCGCTGGCTAGGTTCGTACTTAGCTCCTACCTCTGCTTGTCGAGTATAAAACGGAGACAGAAAATACCCGCCGGCCCAGAAGGGTGCCTGCGGACCCAGCGAAAGCATCACGCCATAGTTACCATAAAGAATAAGATCATTGACCGGATTAAATGTTATAGCGTATTGCGGAAGCCAGATGGTCTTATCCGTTAAGTTCAACTCTCCTGATTTTAGTGGAGCGGTGTAATTGTGGTCGCGAACGGAGTCGAAACGCCCGCCAGCCAGCAGTTGGAAGTGGCCGGGCAAGTGAACTCGATCCTGCAATACTGCGGATGATTGATGATTGTCTTCCGCGAGCGTTCGTGGTCCAGCCTGATCCGGGGTATTTGTGATCGAATCGATCTCCATCGGAAATGGAGTGATCGGCTGATAAATATTCTCTTGGCCTATATAGGCGTACACTGCGCCATTCTGAATATTGTCCGGCGCATTCGGCGGCGGTGCGCCGGGCAGTTGAACGCTGCGAAGAAATAGCTCTCCGCCAATCGTCACGTCGTGCTTAATGGCACCCGTTTTTATATGGCCGGTAATTATTGCCTCTGATTGCGCGTCGATACGCAATTCATTGGGGTCGCGATAGTCGTAGATGCCGTATGTTCCGTCGGGACAGAAGAAGTAGGCGACCGCGTCAGGCGCGTTGGGACAATTCGGCAGGTAGGTTGCCGGATCGAGCGAAGAGCCATACGCGTAAATCACGTTATCTTGTATCAGAGAATGGCTGTAACTTGCCGCTGCAAAAACCGTCCAGTTGTGAGGAAGAGTGTAGTCCAGCCGCGCGCCGGTATTGAATGTGTCGTAGGTATCGGGAGGACCCCAGGGTTGGTCGCCCAACATTGTTGACGGGTAAATCTGATTGATATTCGGCACCGTTGTGCCGCCCAGCAACTGGTAACCGCTGCCATCGCGCTCCACCTTGTGCTGGTACTCGAAGTCGCCTTTCAAGATCGCTTTGGAGCTGAGCTTCCAGTCTGCCGCACCAGCACCCACGGCGCGCCAGCCGTTGGTGTCAGTCATATAACTTTGGATCTTTTCGCCTGCCAGATTCACCCGCGCACCAAGCTGCTTTTGCCTGCCGAACAGTGACCCAAGATCGACCGCACCGTAGGTGCTGCCGCGTTGATCGGTAGCTAGATCGACAGCCTTGATGGCCGCCGGCCGCTTGGTCACGTAGTCGATCAGTCCGCCGGCCGAGGCTACTCCACTCTCCACTCCCGCTATGCCTTTGAGGAACTCGACGCGTTCCTTGTTTTCCAGTGGCACATCCTGTTCGCCCGCGATGGTCATGCCGTTGATCTCAAGGCCCGTGGCCAGGTCGATGGTCAGACCGCGAATCTCGTAGTCGCCGTAGTAGCCCACAGGCACGTAATCGTCGCCGATCGAAGCGTCGTTCTTCACCACGTCCGAGAGCAGGCGCGCGCCCTGGTCGTTGAGCAACTCGCGAGTCACAACCGTAGCAGAAAGCGGCGTCTCTGCAAGCGTTGCACCGTCCAACGTACCCACCGTGACAGCCTCGGGAAGATACGCATTGGCTGCGTCGCCATGCACCACCACCGTGGTGGTCACGGGAGGAATCAGCTGCGCGGGTGCGGCTGGCTTTGGCGCCGCGGTTGTTGCGGGCGGTTCCGCTGCCGAGGGAGCCGCACTCTGCGCGACCACTCTCAGAGGCGCGACCAGGCAGCAAATCAGCAATCCTGTCGCCCAGGATGCAGAGCAAACACATCTGAGCCCGCGCATGGACAACTGGCGAGAAAACGAGCCTGAATTCTTTGTTGCGAAGAGTGAAAGTCTACTGCGGGCCGGAGCGCCGGCGGTGAAACTGAGCATGAGCTCCCCTTGTCTCTGAATTCATGAAACAAGAGAACTCACGCTGCGATTCGAGGAAGAAGGCCGCCTGGCTTCGAAAGCTTCCCACGCCGGTATTATCCGGATCGGGTTCGAGGGTATCTCTCAGCCCCACTTCGTGGAGCACCCCTGTTTCAATAACTTCATTGAAACATCCCCGGCCCAGTTTTGCAAACCCCTACTCTCTTCTCACCATGACCCCGGCCCCGCTCATCCAACCTTGAATGCGCCCACCAGGCCGGTCAATTCATTGGCCAACGACGCCAGTTGCTGGCATGCCTCCACCGAGTGCTGCGAACTGGCCGCCGTATGCTCGATGATTGTGGCGATCTCATTCACGTTGGCGCTCACCGATTGCGTCGAATATGACTGCTCCGTGGCCGCGGCCGCAATCTGCGTCACCATCTTCTGCACCGACTCCGAGCCGTGAATGATGCTCGAGAGCGCCTCACCCGCCGAGCGCGCTGAGTCTACGCCGCTTTGCACATGGCCCATGCTTGAGCGCATGGCCTCGACAGCCTCCGCCGTACCCTGCTGAATGGCCCGCACCGTCTGATCAATCTCTTTCGTGGCTTCGCTGGTGCGCTCGGCCAGCCGCCGCACCTCGCCTGCGACCACCGCAAAGCCGCGCCCATGTTCGCCGGCTCGCGCCGCTTCAATTGAGGCGTTCAGTGCCAGCAGGTTCGTCTGGCCGGCAATCTCGTTGATCACGTTGATGATTTTTCCGATGGCGTCGCTCGACCGGCCCAGTCCCTCAATCTTTGACGAGGTTTCCTGGTTCGATTTGAGCAGCTCCCCGATAGTCTGGACCGTGCTCTGAACCGTCTGGCCGCCGGTGTGCGCGCTCTCCTCGGCCTTGCGGGCATCGAGCGCGGCGTTCTGCGTGGTCTGACTGATTTCGTGAACCGATGTGGAGATCTCGTTCATCGTCGCGCTGATCCGCGCCGCCTGCTCTTGCTGCTGGCTGGCCTGCGTAGCGGTCTCGCGCGCGCTTAAAGCCAACTCCGTAGCTGCCGAGCCCAGAGTGCTCGCGTGCTCGGCCACGCGCCGCACGATCTCCTCTATGCGCCCAATGAAGACGTTGAACCAGATGCCCACTTCGTCGATCTCGTTGTGTCCCTGCACGTCGATGCGCCGCGTCAGATCGCCCTCGCCCTCTGCGATGTCCTGCAAGCGCAGCGCCAGCGCACCCAGCGGAAGCACCACCTTGGACTGAACGATCCACAGCGCCGCACAGCAAACGAGTATGGCGAAAGCCAGCATGATGAGCCCCATCACGCGGCTGCGCACAGACCACGCATCCACCGCGTCCAGTTGCGTCTGGAAGCCGGCGGAGATGGCTTTGTCGAAGACGCCCATATCGTCGGTGAGTGTCTTGTTATCCTTGCCCAATGCGCCCACCTGCGCCATTAGATCGTCGCTGGGCCCGCCCGTGGCGGCAAGTATTGCCGCATAGGTTTCGTGATCGCGCGAGCGGATGGAGGCGAACTGAGCGAGCAGACCGTCCGCCTGCTTGCCCAGCTCCGGCGAAGAGATCAGGGACGCTTTCACAGCATCGAGCGCCGCGCCCGTAGCTTCGGCGTCCTTCTCAGCGCCTTCCAGCGACTTGGAATCCTGCAGCACGACGGCGTCCCCGTAGTGTTTCTTCATCCGCTCGAAGGATGCTTCAGCCTCCTGCATCTTCAGCGCGGCGGGAAACAACGAGGAGGAGATCTGCGACATACGGCTATGCGTAGCCGTCGCCGAAAGCTGCACCATGGCCACCTGCAGCAGATAGCCGCCCGCCAGCACGGCCAAAATGCCAAGGATTCTCGTCTTGATCTTCATCTGTCCAAACATTGGGTCACCTTGCAGCCGGGCATTGGAGCCCTCACTGGAGTTGCTTTGTCGATGATGCCGACGGTGTTAGGGCCGCGCATCGCAGCAGAGGACGCGGCCCTCCTTGCTCTGTTTACTTCACGTCCAGCGTCTTCACGCCGGGGGTGCTCGCGTCGCCGCTCACATATCCCACCGCGCCCTTGGTCTTCGCCACGTAGGCCACCACTTCGGCATCGGTGCCAAGAGTCTTCGGCATCGAAGCCTTCCCGGTAAACACCAGACTGCGATAGAAGGCTTGCAGCGCGCCATCGCTCTTGCCGAGATACTCTTTCAGAAATGCCTCGTGCGCGGGCCCTCCCTTGGCCAGCACCGGTTCGACGTGACTGCCACCCAGTGAATCCTTGTCCAGCAGAAACACGTCCTTGACCTCTCCTGCAGAGATCGTGCTCGCCGGCACACTGGTGTTGGCAATAACTTTCACCCCACCGGCCTGAGCCTGCCACGATCCGCAGAGAGCCACGGCCGCGATGGCCACGATGATTCTCAGATGTTTCATATCGATCTCCTTGTGGGTCGTTCCCACAGTTTCCTAGAACTTGAAAGTGGCGCGCAGCATGAGCAGGTTGGTCGTCGGCTTGAGGCCCTGTGGGTTGAACTTGACGTAGAAGCCCTGCGCCTGATGGCTGTCTCCATAGCCATTCATGAAGTGGCCTTCTGCCTTCACGTCCCAAAAACGATCGATGTCGTAGCGGGCCGCAACCACTTCGTCGTGGATATGGGCGCTCGCCTGGATGGCCGGAGTATGGGGCACGGTCATCTGCCAATTGGAGTGATAGTACCCTGTCTGCAGCTTGGATGTTATTCGATAGGATGCGGCCGCGAACCATTCAATGGTGGATTTATTGCTCATGGTCACGGTGCCGCCCGGCGTGGTGGGTGCGACACGGTTCATCAGTTCGTTAGCGCGGTATTCGGAACTGATCTGCAGTTTGCCGCGCGTGTAGTCCTCATAACCGGACCAGATGTCGTTGGGGTCGTTATCCATGTTTTGAAGGGTTGTAGGAGGTGTAAGTTGCAGCCGGTGCTGGGCCAGATTGGCCCAGGATGTGCCGAGCGTTAGATCCTTCATCGGGTGCAGCTTCACGTCCCAACCGATTGTATGTCCGCTGATCGTTTTGAGCTTATAACCAAGTTGCTGGATGAAAAGGATCGTGCCGTCGCGATCGTCGTAGGAACGCTGGCCGCCGTAGAACGTGTATTCCAGCTTCCCCAGCTCCTTGAGCGAAACGCGGCCATAAGCGTCGCCGCCCGTGTGCGCGATATAGGTCGTTCGTAGATCGACCGGGTAGACGCCTTGCGGCAATAGAGCCCATGGATAAAGGAAGGTCATGTCCTGGGTGTCGTTGTAGAGACCCATGACTGTCTTCACTTTGCCGCCGCGGAAGCCGAGCCAGTTGGCGACCTTGTAATCGCCGTAAGCCCAGTCGAGTGACGGCCGGAAATCGTCCAGGCTGCCGATCTTTCTCGAATAACCTTGGCCGCCGAAGCGGAACTTGTCAGTAACCGCCATGGAGAGGTTGAGTGCGCCCTCTGTGAACGCCGGACTGCCACGACTTGTGTCCATCGTCAGGAAGTTGTTCTCATCGGAATACGCATAGCCCTGCGAGGCGAAACCGTGGACCTGCACCGTGCGTGTTCCGAGTTTGAAATCCTGCGCGTGCAGGCCGATCGAAACTGTGAGCGCCGCGACCAATCCTGCAGCAATGTGTCTCAGAAGCATC
>Ga0181535_10002493_pt1 | contig 22409 bp, 10 predicted proteins | sample PEATcosm2014_Bin_44_FD_119774 | JGI IMG/M metagenome (GOLD analysis project Ga0181535, IMG submission 119774) | Peatland microbial communities from MTU Mesocosm Facility, Houghton, MI, USA - PEATcosm2014_Bin17_30_metaG | ecosystem: Environmental > Terrestrial > Soil > Wetlands > Peat | place...
AAGCTCGACAACGGATTGGTAACATCGCCCTTACTTGTCGAGCTCTTTAATTCGAACACGATTCCGATAATAGCGACACGAAGGAAGCAACACAGACTCAAAATCTCGCAACAGAAGGCTCGAAGATTGACGCTGGCGCGAGCTGAATGATATCGTTCCCACCGAACCAGGTGCGGACGCCAAGCTTGCAGAGGAGCGCTGGCTGATCGCAATCGAACGGGGAATTCATTCAATGAACGAGTCATTGCTTGGCCGGCTTTCGGCACAGATTCTTGTCGGATTGCTGGTGTCGATTTCCGTTGCCGTTGCGTTGGCCGAATCGAGGCCAGAGCCGCTCGGCATTTTTCAGGATCACGGCGACGTCGGCACCGTCCTCCATGCTGGCTCCGCGCACTTCGATCGCGCGAAAGGCGAGTACACCGTCACGGGGAGCGGCGAGAACATGTGGTTCGGCGTCGACGACTTTCACTTTATGTGGAAGAAGATGTCGGGCGACGTCGCGATTTCCGCGACTATCGCGATCGCGGGTGACAAAGGCAACAACCATCGCAAAGCTGTCCTCATGATCCGGCAAAGCCTTTAGGGCAATTCGCCGTCGGTGGATGTAGCACGCCACGGCGATGGTTTGGCTTCAATGCAGTTTCGCGATGCTGTTGGCGCGGATACGCGGGAGGTGCAAGCGAACATTGTTGCTCCGCAGCGTGTGCGGCTCGAGAAGCGCGGAGATTATTTCTATGCATTTGTTGCAGGGAAAGACGGGCAGCTTCACCCCGCCGGAACCTCCGCTAAGGTGGCGCTCAGGGGAGACTTCTATGTGGGCATCGGCGTGTCTGCGCACGACAAGGACGATCTGCAAACGGCGGTCTTTTCCGACGTGAGAATGGAAGCGCTTGCGCCTTTGGACAAGACGAAGCTTGTCCTCTACAGCACACTTGAAACGGTGCCGGTTGCGTCCGGAGACAGGCGCGTCACTTACGTGGCGCGGGCGCACTTTGAGGCGCCTAACTGGGCACGCGACGGTTCGTATTTCCTCTTCAATCAGGAGGGTGGAATCTATCGTTTGGCGGTGAACGGCGGGGAGCCCGCGCGCGTCGAAACTGGCCTGCAGAACAAGTGCAACAACGATCATGGTATTTCGCCGGACGCCACCATGTTTGCTATCAGTGACTCGTCGCTGAACGGAAAGTCGATGGTTTATACGTTGCCGATTACAGGAGGGACGCCACACCAGGTGACGATGAACGCGCCATCGTATTGGCATGGGTGGTCTCCTGATGGTTCGGCTCTCGCGTTCACTGGGCAGCGCGGCGACAACTTCGACATTTACACGATCCCAGTGAACGGCGGAGAAGAGAAGCGGTTGACGACTGCGCCGGGGCTCGATGACGGCCCGGAGTATTCGCCCGACGGCGCATGGATCTACTTCAACTCGGAACGCACGGGGCACATGCAGATTTGGCGCATGCATCCAGATGGAAGCGGCCAGGAGCAGGTGATCGCGGACGAGACCAACGACTGGTTTCCGCACATCTCGCCTGACGGCAAATGGATGGTCTTTCTCTCGTATGAGAAGGATGTCACTGGCCATCCTCCAAACAAGGACGTTGCGCTGCACCTGATGTCGATGACCGACAAATCGGTACATGTGCTCGCGAAACTCTTTGGCGGCCAGGGAACGGTCAATGTGCCCTCGTGGTCACCGGACAGCGCCAAGGTTGCATTCGTGAGCTACGAGTATCTGCCGGACGTTCCACGCGACTGAAGCGCCGAGCCGACGCCGCGCGACGGATTCATCGCGTCAGGACGCTAGGGTCGCCGTACAACGTGCGCAGAGCCTGCGTAGTTGCTGGGTCATTTGCAGGCTGCGGTGCGAGCAGAAACCATGCCCAGTTTGTCTCGCGCGAGAAGAAAGCCGGATCGGGCGCGGGACCGTCGATTTCAAGGCCAGTCACTTTATCCACTGCAAAGCCTTGCAGGAATGTATCGCTGCGGAATCTGGATTGCGTGCGATTTACGGCGAGTTCCAAGGCGTCCACATAGAGGAATCCAGGGAAGAATTCGCCGTAGGGTCCATTCGCGCCGGGACCAAAGCCGCCCGGTGCTGCCTGCCAGACCCAGATGAGGTTGTGAACCTCATCGTGGTTCACGAGGCGGTCAAATAGCATTCGATAGAGGGCAGCGCTGCCGTGAATGCCAGCGTGTCCGGCCCACCAGTACTGCTTGCCGTTTGGCTGCGGGTACGGCGCCCAGAGAACCGCGATGTTCCTGTCCTGAAGTCTCTTCAACTCGGTGGCGGCCGTGTCTACCTGCGCACACCAATGCTGATAGAGATGCGTGCCCGGCGACATCAGCTCTTTCCATTCAAAATCTGTGAGCGCGATCTGGCGGGTGTCGTGGCTGGGGGCTTTGTTGCCTGTTGGACCGATGTCCGCAGGGTTCGGCGCCAACCATCGGAGGCTCACCATCGAACCAGCTGCGTTTTGTTGAGTTGCCTCGTCGATAATCTGCTTCGCGGAATCGGCATCTCCGGTCGTGTCGAGGTCCGCTGCGAAAATAGCCGGATGCTTTGTTGTCGTCTGGAAGACCTGTTGCGCGGCGGCGCTGAGCGAACCTGTGGCATTGATCTGGCCGCTCAAAACCTTCGTTCCTTTGATCTGATAGAGCCGGTCGAGAGCGAATTTTACCTGCGGGATTGCCGTGGACGTGACCGGCGCGATGTTGCTTGTCGCCATTGGTGCGGGAGCAGTGAACGGCGCGTCTCCGCGGTTGAGCAGATTCGGCGAATGAAACATGGTTTGCAAGTGCTCGGGAGAATTCGACGATTCCGCCAAGCCGCTCCACATCATGAAGTATGCCCAGCGCGGCTGCTTCGCCAGCACATCGAGAGTCGGCATGGCGCCCACCTCGGCAAGCGCGATGGGCTTGTCGCAGGCGAGGCTCAGCATATCGTCGTAGTAGCTCTGGTTGAATTCGCCGTAAATGTCCATCGTGACGACGTCGGCATATTCAGTGCCCGGGAAATAGGATGTGATGGGTCCGGCGTTCTCGCTGGGGCTGTTCACATTCCACACCCAGACAAGATTGTTCAGGTGGTGCACGTTGACGAAGCGGTTATAAAGCTGGCGGTAAAGTGCTGCGGAGCCGTGTTCACCTGGTCGGCCACCCCACCAGAACCAGTTTCCGTTCATCTCATGATAGGGACGAAAGAGCACGGGTACGCCCGCATCTTGCAATTGGCGCAGGTATCCCGCGATCACGTCGACCTGCTCGACCCAGCGGTTGTAGAGGTCAGTGCCAGGGGTCAGGAGTTCGTTCCACTCGAAGTCGGTCAAGTGGCCCTGGACGCTGTCGTGGAAGGTGACGGGCTCGTCGTCGGTGGGCCGGACGGCGTGCCAGGTCAGCGCGATCACCGCGCCATTGCGATACTGGCGCTTCGCTTCTTCGACCATCGAAGGTCGACCTTCGACAGAGTCCTTGTCCTCTCCCCCGGAAAAGCCGAAATCCTGACCGAAGATCGCTGGGAATTTTCCGGTCAGGTCATAGATTCGATCGGACCAGCGGGAGACGTGATTGGGGAAATTATGTTGACCGGTGAGAGTGAAGTGCCCGGAGATCTGGTCGATCTGCTTGAGAAGCGTGCGCGCCTCGGGGGTTGCATTCGGATTGACGGACGCCGCATGGGGCGCGGCGATTGGAGTGGCTACTGTCTGCGCATTTGCAAGAATCAATGCGGTTGCAACCGTGAGATAAAGTACTGCCGAATTCCTAATGATCTTCATACGATCCTTGACCACCTACTCTGCTCCGTGAAAGATTGAGGGTTACTTGATTCGATTGAAAGGCTGTACGAGACGATGAGCGCCATGAATCGGCCTCCCCGCATGAGCGATGTCGCCAAGCTTGCCGGTGTCGGCACCATGACGGTTTCGCGAGTGCTGAGCGGCAGTGTGAAGGTGAGCGAGGAGACGTCTCGGCGCGTCTTTGATGCCATTGCGACGCTCAACTACCGGCCGAACGAAGTCGCGCGCGCGCTGCGAGACCAGCGGTCGCATCAAATAGGAGTGATTGTCCCGAACCTCGTTGACCCATTCTTCGCGATCTGCGCGCAGACCGTGAGCGTGGTCGCCAAGGAGCATGCTTATTCCGTAATCATTGCCACCGCGGACGAAGACCCCGATAGCGAGTACAACGAAGCCAGCCGTATGCTCCGCCGCCAAGTTGAGGGATTCGTCATTATCCCTGCGGCCGGCGGAGTGTCGCGCATCGCGGGCAGTGAGTTCAGCCGCACTCCAGTGGTGACCCTCGATCGACCCATAGAGAACAGTTCTTTCGATAGCGTTGTCGTCGAGAACAAGTTCGGGTCGCAACTGGGTGTCAATCACCTGATCCAGCATGGGCATCGCCGTATCGCTTTTTTCGGCCTCTCGCGTAATCTGTACACAATCCGCGCGCGTTTCGAGGGTTATCGAGAAGCGTTGAAGAAGGCAAACCTGAAGCCGGAATTCTATTTCGGCAACGGCACGCAAACCGAAATGGTGGCAACCATTCGCAGCGTATTGGATAGCAAAAATGCGCCCACAGCCTTCTATTGCAGCAATAACCTGATCGCGCGCAATGCAATTCACGCGCTGGCCTATCTCAAAGTGCGGGTTCCGGAATCTGTTGCTCTCGTTGGGTTCGACGACTTTGAAACAGCCAACATCCTGAACCCTCCGTTAACGGTGGTACGCCAGCCGATTACTGACCTGGCGCGCATGGGAGCGAACATTCTGTTCTCGCGCCTGCTGAACAATGACCGCACGGAACGAGGGAAGCATATCGTGCTGCCCGTCGAGCTTGTTCTCCGCGAATCGTGCGGAACGCACCAGAAGCCAGCCAGCGCAAGAAAGCGGGAGCTCGCGGAGAGTGTGTTGCACACCAGATGATGGTGCAATTCCTTCGTCTGTTCAACGAACGGCAATCGTCTCCTTCTCCAGGTTCCATCCGCGCAAGGCGATCTCCGATCTGGATTCGCCAGCAGGGAAGGCAATGGTGACAGTGCGCGAATCGCCGGGAAGCAGCGAAACATAGTTCTCGCTGTAATAGGCCGGCAGGATCCGCGCGTCCGTGGCGGCGTCTTTGAGCGTCAGTTTTACGAGCAACGCCGGGACAGTTCCGGTGTTTTCGAGTTTGATGGTGGCTTGGCGTTCGCTGCCGCTGGCGGCCAAAGTTGCGGAGGCCTTGAGCCTGACGTCTGCGAGTGAATCAAGCTCGCGGAGACTCGACTCCTGCTTTGACCACCAGTAGAGGTTATCGCTCACCGGAGTGCCGTTCGTATCGGTAACTCGGAGGGCAATCAGGATGGCGTGATCGTTCGCCAGCTTTTCCAGGTCCGGTTTGCCCACTGGCGTGCGCGCATTGGCTGCTGCTTCAACTCGATTGGTCTGGTCGTTCAGAACGTTGCCATCCAGGCCGACGACGCGCGTTTCCACCTTGTACGAATGCGCTTCGCGAAGATTGATCAAGTCGACCGTGCTGTCGGTCAGGTTCAACTGAGCATGCACAGGCTCACAAGCCTTTTGGGTTCCGTAAAAGCTGGACTGCGTGTCGTAATCCCAGCTCAAGAAATTCCATTCCATGCTGGGCCACGCGGGTTGAGTCATCCAGATCATGCGGCCTGAGTTCGGCTCCCACAGGTGTGCGGCGAACCCTTCAAAGATCGCGCGGTGGCCCGCATAATCGAGCATCTGCGCCTTGCGTTCGAAATCTTCGAGGCTGCTTGGTGCGCCGAATTCCGTATCCATGTGGGCGAGAAAAGGCGCCACCGCTCCGTTGCCGCTTTGATGCCAATCGTGATACGCCCAGGTGTCGCTGATGGGCCAACGGTCCGGCTCGGGGATGAACGACTCGAGGCTCTCCAGCGTGGGAACGCTGGGAATGCCGAGCTCAACGCTGAAGCCGCGATTGATGCGGTAGTAGGTTTCGAGCGGCTGGAATTGATACGGGCCCGAGTTACGCAGGTTCACTTGATTGGAACTGCCCGTGTAGTAGCGCGTGTGATCGAGCGTGCGCACCAGTGTGGCCAGACCTTCATTGACGATGGGCTGGGGCACGCCCTCATTGCGGCCGCACCAGACCACAATGGATGGATGATGGCGGAAACGCAAGATTGTATCGCGGGCATTCTCGAGGAAGAGATGCGGATCCTGCGCTTCGACATTGTAGTTTTGCGTAGATTCCCAGAAATCGTTCCACACCATCAAGCCGTACTTGTCGGCGAGCGTGTAGAAGCTCTCCTCGGTATCCTGGCCCATCCAGTTGCGGATCATGTTGACGTGCGCGTCGCGATGCAGGCGGAAATAGGGCTCGAGGTGCTCGATGCTGACGCGCTTACGGCTGTCATCCATGCCCCAGTTGCCGCCGCGCGCCGCAATGCGCACGCCGTTCACCTTGATGACAATGTCCGTTCCGGGCCAACCGCCTTCGACGGGGCGGATTGAGGGTGAATCGAGCGCTCCGGGCGCAATCGAATGGACCCATGCATGGCGGAAGTACTCCGGCAACGGTTGGCCTGGTGGCATCTGGTTAGGTGTTTTGTCGTCGATCTGGCGAATGCCCTCGTGGCCTTCATCGATGAGCGCAAGCCCTGAATCATGAGTCCGTGCCGGCAGTACTTCGACACGGCGCAGATGGCCCGTCGAGTCGAAGAGAGAGGTCTCATAACTCACTTCGCGCATGCCGAAATCGATTTTGCGCTCCGAACTTGTTTTGCCGCCGGTGGTGAAGTTGACCCGCAACGGATGGAGCGCTGGTTCGCCGTAGCCGTTGGGCCACCACAGCTTTGGGTTCTGGACCTTGAGTTGCGCATAATCCGCGGGTTCAAGCCGAACCACAGTCTCGCCGGGAGAGAGATGGACGTGTTTGGTAACGGTCACGTCGTCGAAGCTTGCGGTCAGGTCTCCGTCGATTGCGTCATTCGCGGTATTGGTCAAAGGCGTTTCAATTTCGATGTCGGCTTCGTTGCGGTCAGGCTTGGGCAGTGTCGTGACGACTTGCAGGTCGCCGACTTCAACCGGACCGGTCGCCGTGAGCGTGACATCCTGCCAGATGCCGGTGTTGCGATCGCGAATTCCGGGAATCCAGTCCCAGCCTTCGGCCGCGGAGAATGTCGGACCGTCGAGCACTTCGATGCCGCCGTTTTCACCGGGCCCGGCTTTGATCGACTGCTCATGTGCGATGCCGGGATGCGGCGGCGGACTCACACGGACTGCGAGCACGTTTTCGCCGGACATGGTGACGCGGGAAGTGACATCGAATTTGCCGCGCAGAAATGCGCCTGTGAAGCGGCCCAATTCTTTGCCGTTGAGCCACACTTTGGCGGCATAGTTGACGCCGTTGAAGGTCAGTGTGAGCCGCTGGTCTCGCGCTGCGTTGGGAACTTTGAATGCCACGCGGTACCAGTAATCCTGATGTGCGAGGCTCTCGGGAATTGCGAGGTTGTTTAGACCGTAATCGGGATCGGGATAGACGCCGCGATCGATCATCGTGGTGAGGGCTGTGCCGGGTACGGTGGCGGTCCACCAGTCATTCGCCGCGAAATTGGATTTCGAAATCGCCTCGCCTGTCGCCTTTACAGCCGGCGCGGCGGCCAGCTTCCAGCCGCCCTGAATGGTCCAGGGGTTGTCCCCCACCAAGTCTGTCCGAAGATCTGCCGCACGCGGTGCTTTTGCTGTGGGCTTCTGAATTGCGCCCTTGCCACGTGGGTAAGTGGACGGATATTGTGGGGCGCTGTATCCGGCCTGGGCAAAGGTCTGCATAGGCCAGTGGCGCGATGCTTCTTCGTACGTTGGAAGCGCGAAGTCGGGAGGCGCGGCGTTGATCGCCTCAATCTGCGCGGCGGGCAGCGCTTCTCGGTAGACTCGAAGACCGCAAATCTGCCCGCCAAAATGGCGATCAGTGATGCCTTCGAGCGGAACGGGCCCCATTTCCAGATGACTTGCGACGTCACCCTGCGCGAGCGCGTGGGTGAGAACTGACTTGCCGTCGGCATAGAGAGTCACGTTTTCGCCATTGCCGACGAGCGCAACAAAATGCCATGCCGCGCTGCTGAACGCGCTGTCAGCGGAGAGCAACTTTGCCGATCCATCACCTCGCCCGAGCCAGAGAGCGAGCCGTGCATCGAGCACTCCCACATAACGCGCATCTTCGGCCGCTGGGTCGCCAATGCCTGCCAGCAGCAACGACCCTTGCAGCGGCTCGGAGGAACGAAACCAGAAGGCCAGAGTCCAGGTGGCGCGCCCTTCGAGCAACACGTCGCGCTCATCCGGTTCCTTGTTCAGCCCGAACCTGTCGAGCAATGCTGCGGTGCGGCTGTCGAGGGGCGAAGGGGCGGCCAGTTGTTTCGTCAGTCCAGGGCCATCGGGGAGAAAGACGGCGTTGTAAGGTCCGTAGCTCTCGGCCGGGATCTCCTGCGCGCGAGCGGGAGAAGCTGATAGGTGCAACGAAACGAGCACGCCAACGCTTGCAAAGTGAAGAAGAAAACTGCGGACGGAAAAACTCGAACGGAGATTCAAGGCAGGAACAGATTGAATTGGCATCGCAGGCAATATCCTAGAGGCTTTCCGCTTAACTCGTCATGTTGTGCCGTAGAGTGTGAAGAAAAGTAAAGATCGGGTGGAAAGATGGCCGAGCCTTCCTTCCAACCGATCCGTGCTGCAAATGAGTGGAGTCCGGACCATGCAAAGCCGGACTCCGATTGGTCTAGAAGTAGAACTTACCCGCCAACTGGATTCGACGTGCCGTCCCGTTGAAGCTACTGATCACGCCAAACTGGCCGGAGGTAATACTCTCGTTTGGAGTGCCGAGTGAGGGATGATTGAACGCATTGAACATTTCCAGCCGAAACTGAACGTTATAGTGCTCGTTGTTGCCCCATAACGTGTTCTTCAAGATCGCGAGGTCCAGGTTTTGGAAACTCGGACTGTTGACGCCCCACAGAGCGCGCGGCGCATTGCCGATCGCAAACGACGCCGGCATGCTGAAGACGTTCGGATTGAACCATTGCTTGTAGGTCGGAGACTGCAGTTTTGCGCTCTGGCCTGTCCACGCTGGACGTTGGTTGAATGGATTCTGATCGGTCTCCTTGGTGGTGCCATTGTCGGCAGAGGAGAGCACGATCGGCGTTCCAGTGTACCAGGATTCGATTCCGCTCACTCCCCATCCGCCGACGATCTTTTCGCCAATGCCACCGTTGTTGAGGAACATCTGTCCATGACCGAACGGAAGCTGATACAGAAAGCTCGATGCGATTTGATAGGAGACATTTTGTGCGCCGATCCCCCACTCGGCTCTCGGGTTGTATTGGTCGGCATAAGTCTGGCTTGCAGTTCCCAGGTAGTTGACCGGCGATGCGGCATTGTCATACTCGCGTCCGTCTGTCAACGAGAAGGTGAAGGTCAGGCCATGCGTTAGTTGTTTGTCCGCACGCAGAGTGAAGGCGTTGTACATTGATTGCGATCCCGGTTTGCGGAAGCTGGAAACGCTGGAGTACTGCGGCCAATGCTTCAGGAGTGCAGCCTGCTCGATGGTGGCGCTACTGGTCAGGCTCGAGGATGGAACGGAGTAGATCGATCCAGGACCGATCACGCCGTTAAACGGATTCGGCACCTGATCCAGCAACGCGCACTGGCTTGAAGGCGCGCCCGGCGTGCATCCATATTGCGCCAGCGTAGAGAGCGGCAGCTGGTCATAGGGTCGGCCTGGATCGCCGTCGATGAGGAACAAGCCCTTGTTGGCCAGATAGCCGAGTTCAAGTTTGATGTCGAACGGCATCGCGAACTGCACATTGCTGTTCCACTGGATGGAATACGGGGTGCGGTCGGAGTCAAAATAGGAATTCTGAAGCTGGTTGCCGACGTCGATACCCGCAACGCACGCCGCGGAGGCCAGGCACGAGGCTTGATGCCCTTGCGGAGTGGCATACGAGGGGAATGGTGTGCCCGCGGCAGGATTGGCCGCAAGAATCACCGGATCGGGACTATAAAGAGTAGCGACGGGCAGGTTGTCCTGGTTGGTGAATGACGGATTGAAGTTGGTCTGCGTGGCGAATCCCTCGTTGCCCGGCGAACCGGTAGTTCCAGCGGCCTGAAACGCGGATGCTTGGAAGACGATGCCGGCGCCAGCGCGGAGCACGACCTTGGGAGTGGGATTGTAAGCAAGTCCGAAGCGGGGGCCGAAATCGGTCTTCGGGAACGGCACCTGGCGACGGCCATACTTCGCGCCCGGCGTACCTACAATGGTCATCGCGCCAAGCAGGTTGCTGCACGCCGGGCAAGTGACGCCGGAAGCCGAGGCATTTGTGGGGGCAGCGCTTCCTTGTAATGGCGAGGGCGCGTTGGGGTCCCAATACGTCAGCTGGTTTTTGTATTCCTCGTGAGGAGTATCAAAGTCGTACCGGAGACCGATGTTGAGGGTCAGCTTGGGAGAGACCTTCCAGTCGTCCTGCCCATAGAAGGCCCAGTACTGACTGGTCGAGATGGTCTTTTCGTCTTCCGTAATGTCACCACCGGAAGGCAAACCGAGCAGCAACGAGGCGATTGAGAAGCCGGTCTTATCGGCACTTTGCGGGAACTGACGCGTCCAGCTGTCATCTCCTGTAAAGGTGCCGGAGGGGTAGCTCCACTGATAGAAGTTTTCACGCAGCGCGCGGAATTCGCCGCCAATCTTGATGCTGTGCGCACCAACGATCTTCACGAGACTGGCGTTAATGCTCTGTGCCAGCGGGTCCTCCTGGTACTCCTCATAGCCGAGGGGGCCCAGGTCAGAGAAGCTTCCATTCCCGCCGAAACCGAAGTGCGGGAACATCTGTCCTTCCAGACTCGCCTGCGACACGAAGCCTGCATCGAACCCGAGAGTTCCAGGATTGAAGCTGCCGCCCACCGGTACTCTGTTGTAATTCTGCTTCGAGTAGCCGTAGCGGAACTCGCCCAGGAGCGTCGGAGTGAAAGTGAACGTGTTGTTGAACGAACCGCTGAAGTCCGGTGTGTGGTAGGTGCCACCGTAGTTGCCGGGCGAAGCGGCATCGTTGTAGTCATTCAGCGTGGAGCCCGTCTGGTTCAGCTCAGAATAACGCAGGAACGAGTGCCACTTCTTTGTCACGTCGACGTCGACCCGTGAGTCAAAGTGCCAATAGTCGGTTGGAACGGATCCGGTCTGCTGGTAGTTGTTGTAGGTCCCCGCGCCCGCAACATTGGGCTTGGGGAAGTACGGTAAAGCGGCCGCGGCAACCGGAGAAATCCGAGCCGGGTTAATGACGTTGTATTCGCCGTTGTACATAAGCGGCTGGCGCACGTAGACCCCGCTGGCGTTTTTCGCCACCGTATCGGGATCGAAGAGCATCGGCGTCGTCGAGCCATACAGGCTGGTAAAGTCGCCGCCGAACCAGGCCGGGTTAGGCACGGAGTAAGTGCTCGTCTGGCCTGCGGACGCGCGGGAATCCTCGAAGTCAAAGAAGAAGAAGGCACGGTTGTGAATAATCGGTCCGCCGATCGTGCCACCGGTTTGGTATTGGTGTGCAGCTGGATTTTTTTCGTTGGGATTTGCTACGCCAGGCGCGCCGAAGGGGAGAGCGTCGAGCGATTGATTCTGGATGAACTCAAAGAAGCTGCCGTGGAACTGGTTTCCGCCGCTCTTGGTGACGAGACTGATGGTGCCGCCGGAGAATCGCCCATTCTCGGCCGGAAGAACGCTGGTCTGCACGTTCTCTTCCTGGATCGAGTCCTCGATCGGCTGATAAGCCGACTCGTTGTTGCCAACGTTGTTCTCCGGAAGAATGTTGGTCATGCCGTCGATCTGCTGCTCGTTGTTGCCGTTGCGGCTCCCGCCAATGTGCGGCGTCGAAGCATTACCGGTTGAGTTGTTGCTGACAGTCACACCGGGCACGAGCACAGCAAAGTCGAATGGGTTGCGCCCATTGTCGGGTAGCTCCAACAGGGTCTGGCTCTGGATGGTTTGCCCGAGGCTCGATGTATCTACGTCCAGCGCCTGGGTTGTGGCGTTGACTTCGATCGATTGGGTGACGGTTCCAACATCGAGAACGAAATTGACTGCACGGGTTTCGGTCACCTGCACAAGAACGTTTTGCTGTTCGTCTCTGCGGAATCCAGTCGCGGACGCGGAAACGGTGTAGCTCCCGGGCTCCACAAAGGGGATGTTGAAGCGGCCAGCTCCATCGGTAGTCGATTGGCGCTGTTCGTTCGTCGTCGTCTTGGTGATCGTGATCGTGGCTCCCTGAACCGCCGCACCCGATTTGTCGGTTACTAAACCCTGGATTGTGCCGGTGGGCGTCTGTGCATGCGCGAAGACACCCAGAAAGGCTAGGACGATCAGGCTGTTGAACCAATGTTGTATTCGCATACTGCCTCCTGAATGTCGATGGATGACGGACGCAATTGCGGGAGCCGTGAACGGATTCCCTGGAATCTGCGATCCGATATCGCTATCATTCGCGACGCTATGATAGCGTTATCATCGACGAACAGAAGAAATAAGGCCTCGGAAGTACATTTGTCAAGAGGATTCTTCGTAATTCGACAGGTTTGGGGAAATGTGTGCTAGAAATGATATCGAAATCATTGGAGCAGCCCGTGGCGGTGGATCTTTCAGAAGCTCGTTCTGTTCTCGCCTATGACGTTGGTGGCAGTCATATCTCCGTTGCACGTTGTACCCTCAGTGACTTCCGGATCGTGGGGACTGCCAGGGCTCCCCTTCCGCCGGACCTGAGCAGTGATCGTTTTCTCAACCTGCTCCACGGTCTCGGTCGCGACATGGGAATCCATCGATCACCGGCGGCCGGGGCAGCTTTCGCGGTTCCTGGTCCCTTTGATCTGGTCGCGGGCGTCAGCCATATGCGCCACAAACTGAAATCGCTGTACGGTGTGAACCTGCGAGCCGCACTGGCAGAGCGGTTTGGCTGGCATCCAGCTCAGTTCTGCTTTGTCAACGATGCCGTTGCGTTCCTTCTTGGGGAGGTTCAGTGCGGGACTGCGTGCGGCGCCAGAAGAGCCATCGCCATCGTTCTTGGAACTGGAATCGGTTCCGCCTTTGCGCGCGACGGGGAATGGGTCGCAGAAGGCGAAGGCGTACCTCCTGGTGGCGAAATTTGGGATCTTCCTTACGAAAGTGGGACCGTCGAAGATCTACTTTCGACGCGCGCGATCAAGGCAGAGTATGCCGCGCGGACGGGTAAGGATAAGGAAGTGGTAACGATCGCTTCTGGAGCCCACTCCGATCCGGATGCACGGGCCGTGTTTCAAACCTTTGGGTTCAATCTGGGCAAAGTCTTTCGCGATGTGTTAGCGCCTTTCGGACCGGACGTGGTGGTGCTCGGCGGTGGAATTTCGCGTTCGGCGCAGCTTTTTCTTCCTTTTGCGCAAAAACAGCTTAACGGTTTTGATTTCAAGTTGGTAACATCGAGCTTGCTCGATAAGGCTCCGCTAGTCGGCGCTGCGGCCTTCTGGCGCAATGGTAGCGATACCTCTGCAAGCCCTGCGATTCAGGAACCCCATCGAGTCGATTCGCTTCGTGATGGCACATAAACTCACCATTCTCGTATGTGTTCTGCTGGGCATCGAAGGGACTGCATGTGCCGCGCCTGCCTCATGCAAGGCGCCGGATAACCTTGAGGCCCAAGTTCAGACTCACCCATCGGCGCGAGCATGGGGAGCGCTTGGCGGGTGGTTCGGCGAGCAACACCAGTTTTCCTGTGCAATTTCTGCTTTTCAATCGGCTGTCGGTCTAGATCCCACATCAGCTCGCATGCACTATTTTCTCGGGCTTTCTCTTTACTCGTCCGGCCAGGTGGATGCGTCAGTTGCAGAACTCCGGCGTTCCATCGAGTTGGACTTGAATGACCCGCAAGCGCGCCTGGCCCTTGGCGTGGCTTATCACCAATTGGGCCGCGCGGCTGATGCGGAAGCGGCCTGGGAAGGCGCACTCGCCATCGATCCGAATTCCGCGACCGCTCTCGACTGGCTTGCACAAGCGCGGATTGCGGATGGCCAGTTCGGTGCCGCGATCGATTTGCTCTCATCCGCGCCGCCCGATGAGGATCTCGCGCTCGATCTCGCGCTTGCTTATTCGCAATCGGGGAAATTCGACAAGGCTGCGGATAGGTTAAGCGCAGCGCTCGCGAAATCGCCTGATGCGTTGCGGATCGACAGCGCACTCGCAACGGTATATGTCCAGTCCCATCGGTATCAGGATGCAACCAATCTCATTCGCGCGGCACTAAATGCGCATCCCAACGACGCGGCAACTGAACTACTCTATCTTCGGCTGCTTGTACTGCAGGACGACGATGCAGACGCGCAACCCATTGCTGAAAAAATGCTGGCTGCACACCCACAGGACTTCGACGCGCTCTATCTCTCGGGTGTTGTCGAGAACGACGAGCGACAGTATGCCGCAGCCGTCGATCATCTGCAGTCTGCGGCTCGATTGAATCCCAATCACTACGATGTGCGCTTCAACCTGGGAACGGCGTATGCGCGCCTGAAACAGAACGATGCCGCGCGTGAACAATTGGAGAAGGCGGTTACTCTCGATCCTTCGAAGGCCGAAGCGCATTTTCACTTGGCGCAAGTGTTGCGAGCACTTGGTCAAACGGCGGACGCAAATGCGCAGCTGAAGCTATTTGAGCAATGTCAACAGGCCACCACTACGCTTGCACTGGGACAGACGAAGGCCGGCCAGGCAGCACAAGCTCTCGATGCTGGAAACATCACGCAGGCGATCTCGCTCTATCGCGAGGCAATCGAGGCCTTGCCGCAGGATGCCGTACTCGAGTACGATCTGGCGCTTGCACTGGAACGCGCCAATGACGCGACTGGTGAGCGAGCCGCGCTTGAAAAAGCATTGCAACTCAGGCCTGGGTTCGCGGAAGCGGAGAATCAACTGGGCCTCGTGACCGCGCGTGCTGGCGAGGTCTCTGTGGCGGAGCAGCACTTTCGCAATGCAATTGCGACGGCGCCGAGCTATGCGGAAGCCGCCAACAATCTGGGCACACTGCTCGGCCAACAAGGACGGGACCGCGAGGCCGAAACTTTTTTGCGATCCGCCGTCTCGGCGAATCCGCGCTTCGGACAAGCGTGGGTGAATCTAGCGGCAACACTCGCCAGCGAGTCGCTGTTCCCTGAGGCGCGCGCTGCGGTAGAGTCCGCACTCCGGATCGACCCGCGGAATGCCTATGCACTGCGACTTCGTGAGATGCTGGCTGGTGCGGCAGGTGGCGAACCCTCAGCTCCGAGCCCAAGCAGTGCGTCTGCGCAAAAGCCGCGTTGAGCCTTCGATGACTTACTCCGATAATCGCCAGTGGTCTCGTCGTCGTCTGCTTCAGGCCGGTGCGATGGCTGCTGCGCAAGCATCGGCGCCGAGTTTTGTGCACGCCGCGCAAGCGGTGTCAGCTGCGCTTCTGCCGTTCTCTCGATTCACAGATGTGGCAGCGCAGGCCGGCCTCACCCAACCGATTGTGTATGGCCCAACGGGCGAAGTGCCTTACATTATCGAATCGATGGGTGGCGGCTGCGCATTCTTTGATTACGACAACGACGGCTGGATAGATATTTTCATCCTTGGCGGCCGTCTTCTGGAGAGCACGCCGCCTGGGTCCGGCAATCATCTTTATCGCAACAATCGTGACGGGACATTCACCGACGTCACGGCAAAATCAGGGCTGGGCGATCCGGGATGGGCCAACGGCGTGTGCGTGGGCGACTATAACAACGACGGTTTCGAGGATTTATTTCTCACCTACTACGGCCACAATCGCCTGTATCGCAACAACGGCGACGGCACATTTACCGATGTGACAGCGCAGGCCGGGCTTTTGCACAGCGGCAATCGTTTCGGCACCGGCTGCACTTTGCTTGACTACAACCGCGATGGGTATCTCGATCTTTTCGTTGCGAATTACGTCGAATTCGATCTGGCGACAGCGCCGAGGCCAAACATTCACGTGGCGACTTGCTCCTATCAGGGCGTCGCTGTCTACTGCGGCCCGCGGGGTCTCCCTATTCCAACGCACGCGCTTTATCGCAACAATGGAGACGGAACATTCACGGATGTGTCGACGACTTCCGGGATCGACAAAGTGAGAACTTCCTACGGGCTAACCGCGGTGTCGCTCGACGTGGACGAAGATGGCTGGCCCGACATTTTGCTTGCGGCCGACTCCACTCCGAGTCTGCTCTTCATGAACAATCGCGATGGGACATTTCGCGAAGAAGCCCTGATCCGCGGACTTGCCGTCAGCAGCAATGGCCAGGAGATGGCGGGCATGGGCATTGCTTCTGGCGACTACGATCTCGACGGGCATATCGACATCTTTAAGACGCACTACCAGATGCAGTCGAATGGCCTTTATCACGCCACAGGCAAAGGCGATTTTGACGATGTCACGGTGGAATCCGGCATTGGTGTGGAGCGAAGATTTGTCAGCTGGGGCGATTGCATTCTGGACCTTGATAATGATGGTTGGCCGGATATCTTTTACGTCACCGGCAATGTCTATCCTGAACTCGAGCGTGTTTTCAGCCGCTTTCCTGCGCGCAGCCAGCCGATCCTCTTTCGCAACCTGCGCAATGGCACCTTCACTGAGATCGGCGAAGAGGCAGGACCAGCTTTCGCGGCGCATCACAGCAGCCGCGGTTGCGCCTTCGGCGATTTCGACAACGACGGGGATATCGACATTCTGGTGATGAACCAGAACGAGCCGCCATCTTTACTACGCAACGATGCACCGGCAACCAATCACTGGATCAAGGTTCGCCTCGAAGGAACCAAGAGCAATCGAAGTGCGATTGGCGCACGGGTTCTGGTTCATTATGGCGAGCACGTGCAGGCGCAGCAGGTGATGAGCCAATCAAGCTATCTCTCATCGAACGATCCGCGGCTGCACTTCGGATTGGGTCGAGAGGGCATCGTCAGCATCGAGATTCATTGGCCCTCCGGGAACGTCGAGAATTACAGGACACTGCCAGCGAATCAGCTTGTCACAATCCGCGAGAGCACAGGCGTGGTGGATGGTCGTCCCTTCTCCCAGCGATCGAAATGAATGAACCGACCGGAAAGGCGAAACGCCGGCAGGCCGGAGAGAATTTCAATAGGAAAATTATTTATTCCACTTGACACTGCCGCTGCAGACCCATATATTTCGCACGTTCCTATTCCGATGGCGCGCACGCTTCGTTGAACGAGCCTGTGCCGAATCCCCAATGTATTTTGCGTAGGGATGGGAACTCCGATCAAACGCGAGGCGAGGATAGCGACATGGGCAACGTATGGAAGAGACTGATTCCGATTGCGGTGGTGCTTTTGGTTCCGGGAGCGATGGCTGCGTGGGGCCAGGCGGCGGTGGATTTGCTGAAGAGCGGCTTCGAGAATCCACCGGAGAGCGCGCGGCCTCGGGTGTGGTGGCACTGGATGAACGGGAACATCACCAAGGAAGGAATCAAACTCGACCTTGAGTGGATGCATCGGTCTGGCATTGGCGGCTTTCAGAATTTCGATGCGGCGCTGTCGACACCGCAAGTCGTCGATCATCGCCTCGCGTACATGACGCCGGAGTGGAAGGATGCTTTTAAATACGCGACGACGCTGGCGGACCAACTGGGTATGGAAGAGGCGATCGCCGGTTCGCCGGGTTGGAGCGAATCGGGCGGCCCGTGGGTCCCGGCGTCCGAAGGCATGAAGAAATATGTATGGAGCGAAACCGTCGTGGAAGGCGGCAAGCCGTTCCACGGTGTTCTCGCGCATCCACCCTCTAACACGGGCGCATTCCAGAATCTCTCCATTCGCGATGCATTGTCTGCGCCGGCAGGCGCAAAGGCAATTCCGCAGTTCTATAGCGATGCGGCCGTTGTAGCTTATCGCCGCGCTGCTAACGATGTGTCTCTCGAATCGCTGCACCCTAAGATGACGGCGAGCGGCGGGTCGACGGATTTTGCAATGCTGACGGATGGGGATCTGGAAAAGACGACCGGAATTCCGATTCCCGCGGTTGGCGAGGATTCCTGGATTCAATACGAATTTCCGGAGCCGCAGGCGATTCGCGCCATCACGTTCGTCACCAAGGATCCCAATTGGATTGCGGCCATGGTGGCCGGAATGGCGGCTCCTGAGAAAAATCTTGAGGCGAGTGACGACGGACAGAATTTCCGCCTAGTAACCAAATTGACTGGCGGAAACGCTCCTGAACACACGATTTCATTTCCCGCAGTGACTGCAAAATATTTTCGCGTCACATTCAAGCGGACTCCTCCTCCGCCCATTCCTGCCTGGGCTGCGGGAATCGATCCCGCGTCGCTGGGGATCAAGCTCCCACCGACTCCGACGGAGTATGAAGTTGCCGAGCTCGCGCTGCACCCGGGCGCGCGGGTGAACCATTTTGAGGAGAAAGCTGCGTTTGTTCCAGAAGGCGATTTATATGGTTTCTCAACACCTGCGTCCGCTGCGAACGAGGCTGTGGCTAAGTCGGATGTGATCGACCTTACCACGAAGATGCAGCCCGATGGCACCCTGGACTGGACTCCGCCAGCGGGGGACTGGGTTATCCTGCGATTCGGCTATTCGCTCCTGGGAATTACCAACCATCCGGCGACGGCGGAAGCGACCGGCCTCGAGGTAGACAAACTCGATAGAAGATTTGTGAAGCAATACATGGATAAGTATCTCGACAGCTACAAAGAGACGGTTGGCGCGGACTTCATGGGCAAACGTGGCATTCGCTATGTGATCAACGATAGCTGGGAGGCTGGTTCGCAAAACTGGACCGATCACATGATCGAGCAATTCAAAAAACGGCGAGGATATGATCCGGTGCCGTGGATGCCGGTGCTTGCAGGGCAGGTGGTTGACAGCGCTGAAGAGAGCGACAGGTTCCTGTGGGATTTTCGGAAGACGATCGCCGACCTGATCGCGGATGAACATTATGGGCAGTTAGAGGAGACTCTGCACGGGCGGAATATGGGGCACTACGGCGAGTCACACGAAAGCGGACGCGCGTTTGTGGCCGATGGCATGGAAGTGAAGAAGTTCAACGAAGTGCCCATGAGCGCAATGTGGACGCAAACGCCGGGAGTGAACAAGGAGCAGTTCGGCTACAACGCGGACGATCGCGAATCAGCGTCGGTCGCGCATATTTACGGGCAGAACCTGGCCGCTGCGGAATCGATGACCGCGGCGGCAGCGCCATGGGCTTGGTCTCCCGCGACATTGAAGCCGACGGCTGACCAGGAGTTTCTGAATGGCATTAATCGTTTCGTGATTCATGAGTCGGCGCATCAGCCGCTGGTGGGCAAAGCGCCTGGACTTACGCTGGGGCCATTCGGGCAGTGGTTCAACCGCAACGAAACCTGGGCACCCGAAGCGCACACCTGGATCGACTATCTGGCGCGAACGAGCTTCCTGTTGCAACAGGGACGTTTTGGCGCGGACTTCATTTACTTCTACGGAGAAGATTCGAATCTCACGGCGATCTTTGCCAATAAGTCGCCCGGTGTCCCGGACGGTTACGGATTCGACTATGTAAATGCCGATGCACTTATTCACGAATTGACTGCGGCGAATGGACGAATCTCGACGAAAAGTGGTATGAGTTATCGCGCGCTCGGTCTCGATCCTTACAGCGAACATATGTCGCTGCCGGTGCTGCGCGCGATTCACAAGCTGGTGGAAGACGGCGCGGTTGTTGCTGGGCCAAAGCCGAGCGACGATCCGAGTCTATCCGATGACCACGCGGAGTTTCGCAAATTGAACGATGAGTTATTCGGCGATGGAAACGGGACGCATAAGGTGGGCAAAGGAACAGTGTATGCGGGTCAGGACCTTGGACATGTCTTCAAACAGCTGAATGTGGCACCTGACTTTGACTACACGAAAGCGGAGAGCGACACGCGTCTCGAGTTTCTGCATCGCAAACTTGCCACCGCCGATCTCTATTTTGTCGACAACCGCGGCGATCATGAGACGACGACAGAGGCTACTTTCCGCGTCAGTGGCAAGGCGCCGGAACTTTGGTATGCGGAAACGGGCATAACCAGGCCGGTTTCGTACAAGATCGCGGACGGGCGCACGACGGTACCTCTGCATCTTGAGCCTTGGGGAACGGTGTTTGTTGTTTTCCGCAAGACCACGACCGAAACTTCGCGCGAACTGCCGAAGGTCACGGAGTCTAAGTTGGCAGATGTGGGCGGACCGTGGAAGGTAAATTTCCAGCCAGGCCGCGGCGCACCAGAATCGGCGACACTGAACGCACTTGCCTCTTGGAGCGAGAGCGCAGACTCGGGCATTAAGTATTTTTCCGGCGAGGGCACTTATACAAATCAGATCCAGGCGCCCGATGACTGGTTCGCCAAAGGCTCGCATTTGTGGATCGATCTTGGAGATGTGAAGAATCTCGCCGAAGTGACAGTCAACGGGAAAAGCCTCGGAGTGGTGTGGCACGCGCCGTACCGTGTGGATGCAACCGCAGCACTGAAGCCGGGCGCGAATGAGATCAGCGTGAAAGTGGTCAATGCGTGGGTCAATCGGCTCATCGGAGACGAACAACCGGGCGCGACGAAGTACACCTTTGCCGATGTGAAACCGTATAAGGCGAACTCCCCGCTGCTTCCGTCGGGCTTGCTGGGGCCAGTTACTGTGGTACGCGAGGGCACAAAGTGAACCGCGATGTCCTTCGATCGGAGGTAAGTGTGCGTAAGCCGGTCGTTTGTTCCTTCAATGTTTCTGTGTTTTGCCTGTTCGCGATGGCGTCGGGGTTGCACGTTATCGCTCAAGAAGCGCTTATCAAAGTCGACATCGATTGGGATAAGACGGTGATTGTGTCGAAATCAACGCCGACGCTGCAAGTCGTGACCAATCCGATGCTCAATCCCGGGTCGCCGATCCACGATGGATCCTTCTCTGCTCTGAAAGCGCTGGGAGCGGACTACGTGCGCTACGTGCCGTGGCTTCCGTATCCAAGGATTGCAGTGGCGGAACTGGAGCCGCCGACGAAGGACAAGACTTCGTGGGATTTTACCTATATCGATCCGGTGACGAAAGACTTTCTCGCGGCAACGGAAGGCCACTCGACGATCATCAATTTCAGCACAATTCCAGCATGGATGTTCAAGACCGACAAGCCCGTAAAATATCCCGACGATCCAAACCAGGTGTTTTGGGACTACACGAAGGGAACCGAACTGCGCGACCCAACCGGCAAGGAACTGGGTGACTACTTTGGCCGGCTCGTGAGTTGGTATACGAAAGGCGGATTTACCGACGAGAACGGAAAGAGACATGAGTCGGGGAATCACTATTCCTTTCCATATTGGGAGGTGCTAAATGAAATTGATTTTGAGCACAGCACCACTCCTGAAGACTACGCGAAGCGCTACGACGCGATCGTCGAAGGAATTCACAAGGTAAGTCCGGAGACGAGGTTCATGGGAATTGCGTTAGCGGCCCCCGGAAAAAATCCGAAGCAGTTCGAATATTTTCTCAATCCGAAGAACCACAAGCCCGGCATTCCTCTGGATTACATCTCGTTTCATTTTTATGCGACACCTGCGATGGACGAGACGCTCGATGGCTGGCAGCACACTTTCTTTAACCAGGCCGAAGGATTTCTGGCCACGACGCGCTATATTCTTGCGATTCGCGATCGCTTGTCGCCGCAGACGAAAATTGATACCGACGAGCTTGGCGTGATCCTGCCGACAGATGGTTTGGAAATTGCCGCCTCAAAGCCGCTTCCCGATCATATTCCGCGTCGGTATTGGAATGCAGCCGGGGCGCTCTATGGGTATTTGTTCATGGAGCTGACGAAGCTGGGCGTGGATGTAATTGGCGAGTCGCAACTGGTGGGTTACCCTTCGCAATTTCCAAGTGTGTCGATGATCGACTATAACAACGGAAAACCAAATGCGCGCTATTGGGTGCTGAAGCTGATCAAGGATAACTTTCATGCCGGCGACAAGCTGGTCGCAGAGAAGGCGGCGAAGGGCTTCGGGTCGTCCGATGTGGTGGTACAGGGCTTTATCACGCCGCAGGGAAAGAAAGTATTGCTGGTAAATAAGACTAATTCGGAAAGGACCGTCACGCTAAGCCCTGACTTGCAAAATTCCACCTCGCTGACAATCGATGAGGAAACGGGCGATGACCAGCCGCGAGCCGGAAAGTCTGCTGGCACCGATTTGAAACTCGCACCCTTTGCCGTTGCCGTTATCGCCGTCCAATAAACTGGCTAAGATCCAGGCGGGAGTGATCGGTGCCCGAAACAAAACTGCGCGTCGGTCTGTGCGGTATCGGACTAGACGCCTATTGGTCTCAGTTTGAGGGCCTGTGCGCGAGGCTCGAGTCCTATGTGCGCGAGGCGGCCGCGCGGTTGGAGC
>Ga0181535_10002495_pt1 | contig 22395 bp, 16 predicted proteins | sample PEATcosm2014_Bin_44_FD_119774 | JGI IMG/M metagenome (GOLD analysis project Ga0181535, IMG submission 119774) | Peatland microbial communities from MTU Mesocosm Facility, Houghton, MI, USA - PEATcosm2014_Bin17_30_metaG | ecosystem: Environmental > Terrestrial > Soil > Wetlands > Peat | place...
CGGGATCTGGGTGATGCCCTTGATCTGATACTCGACCGGGTCTTCGATGGTGATGATCTTGTCTTCGTCGTTCTTGATCTCGCTCAGCGCCGCATACAAGGTCGTCGTCTTGCCGGAGCCCGTCGGCCCCGTCACCAGCACCATCCCGTAAGGCTCCAGAATGTAGCGCCGGAACTTGGTGAGGTCGGCTTCGGAGAAGCCCACTACATCCAGCGAGAGTTTGGAAAACTTCTCGCTCATCGATTCCTTGTCCAGCACGCGCAGCACGGCGTCCTCGCCGTGGATGGTCGGCATGATGGACACGCGGAAGTCGATCAGGCGGTTCTTGTAGCGCACGCGGAAGCGGCCGTCCTGCGGCACGCGCTTCTCGGCGATGTCCAGCTCGCTCATCACCTTGATGCGCGAAATGATGGTGGACTGCCAGTCCTTGGCGATCGGCGGCATGGCGTAATGCAGCACGCCGTCGATGCGGTACTTGATCGCCACCTCTTGGTCGCGCGATTCGATGTGGATGTCGCTCGCCCGCCGCTCCAGCGCGTTGAAAATGGTGGTGTCGACCAGCTTGATCACGGGCGCGATGTCGCTGTCCACCGCGGTCAGTTTGTCGATCGAAAGCGTCTCGTCCTGGTCGCCGTCCTCCGCCACCACATCCAGCGTGAAGCCCTCGGTCACCTCTTCCAGCACGCGTTGCGATTGCTCGGTCTTTTTCAGCAGCTCGGCGATCTGCGAGAGCGTCGCCACCTTCACCTGCAGCCGCCTGTGCAGCAACCCGGTCAGCTCGTCGATCAGCATCAGGTTGCGCGGGTCCGCCAGTGCGATCTCGAGCGTCCCATCGTGCGCCTGGATGGGCACGAAGTTGTAGCGGAACATCAGGTCCACCGGAATCGACCGGAACAGGTTATGGTCGATCGCCGTCTCGTGCAGGTCCACGAACTCGGAACGGTAGCGCGCCGCCACCGCCCGTGCCTGTTCCATCTCTGCCAGAGGATCGATCAGCCGGATTCTGTCTGTGGTCGCCATTGCTCACCTCACCGGATCGTGTCCGCCAGCGAAAAGATCGGCAGGTAGAGCGCGATTAATACGAACGCCACCACCGACCCCATCACGATCATGATCGCCGGCTCAATCAGGGAAAGCGTCGCCTGCATGCGGGTATTCACGTCTTCTTCGAAGAACTCCGCCACGCTGTTCAGCATCGCCGGCAGGGCGCCGGTCGATTCCCCTACTTCAATCATATCCAGCGCCAGTGGCGGAAACATCTTCGAAGCGCGCAGCGAGGCCGAAAGCGGCTGGCCCTCGCGCACCATCCTGCCCGCCGTCTCGATCGCGTGTTTCATCACCGGCGTGCTCAACGAATCGGCCGCCGTCTCCAGCGATTGCACCAGCGGAATTCCACCCGTCAACAAGGTGCTCAAAATCCGCGACAGCTGCGCCACCTGGTACTTCAGCCAGATCTCTCCCGCCACCGGCAGCTTCATCTTGATCCGGTCCAGCCGGTTGCGCGCCGCGTCGTGCCGCGACCACCAGCGGAAGCCCACGATCCCCGCTACCAGCGCGCCCGCCAGCGCCAGAATGTAGCTGCGCGCCGCCGTGCCGACGGCAATCAGGAACACCGTCATCGCCGGCAGCTTCGCCTGCATGCTGGTGTAGAGCGTGGCAAACGTCGGCACCACGTACGTCACCAGAAACACCATCAGCGCGATCACCAGCACGATCAGCACGCTCGGATACAGCAGCGATACCATCACCTTTTTCTTGACCGCGAGCGAGATCTTCTGGTAAGTGATGTACCGGTCCAGCACTTCCGTCAGGCTGCCGCTTTTCTCCCCCGCCATCACCGATGTGACGTAGATCTTGGGAAACACGCCCTGCTGCCGGAAGGCCTCCGAGAGCAGCGTGCCGCTGTGCACTTCGTCGCGCACCGCCTTGATATAGGGGCCCAGCTTGGGATCGGTCAGCCGCTCCGCCAGCAGATCAAGCCCTTTTAGAATCGGCAGGCCGGCCCGAATCAGCGTTACGAACTGCTGGTTGAAGATGAGAAACTTCTCCAGATTGACTTTCTTCTTCCGTCCGAAACTGCCCGTTCCGCTGCGCGTCTTCACCGAGTAAATCAGGAAGCCTTGCTGCGTGAACCGGTCGCGCAGCTCCTTTTCGGAGCCGGCTGTCGCCACCTGGCGGTGGATCTCCCCGCGGCCGTCGGCATACTTGAGGACGAATTCGGCCATCGATTACTGTTCCCCCTCGGTCAACTGCGCCCCCGGCGGCAACTGGAACTGGAACAGGCCGGCGCTGAGCGGGGGATCCACTTTCTCCTGGTCGAAGTGGAAATCCAGTACCGCCTGGTCGTAGCTGGTTACCTTGACCTCTTCGATGCGGCCGTCCTGCGCCACCACGAACTCCACGGCCCGGTATGGCAGGTCATCAGTCTTGGGCTCGGCTGTGACGCGCCATTCGTTGCCGACCCGGTTCGCCTGCAAATTGCGAAATTCGCGCTGGAAGTGCAGTTTCCCGAGCAGGAAAGCCAACGGCGCGCGCATATCGTCGGTTTCCTTGAGCTTCATCCGCTGCGCCCGGTTATCGGCCGGGGTGTACAGGTAAAGGTACTTGCCGTCAGACAGGAAAAGCTTGCCTTCCGGCTGGCTGTAGTCCCATCGCATCTTGCCGGGCTTGCTCAACTGGAGCCGCCCCGCCTCCGCGCGATGGGGCTCGCCCATCCTCGTATATTGCTCTTGGAAAATGACTTGCAGCGTCTTGGCGTGGTTGTACCGCGCCTCGACCGTCGCCAGCAGATTGCTCACCTGGGGATCGGCGGCAAATGCCGACACCGCCAGCAGTCCCGTCCATAGGCGAGCAGCGCTCACAAAAGGTCTGACGCGCCGGCAGCTCGAACCGTGTAGGCTAATCCCTGTTCTACACGTGTGGCGGGCAGCTCAGCGGGTCTGTCATGCCAGGCACGGCTGCCCCCGATCCGCCGCACGGCATTAATAGGGCTACGATCCCTCTCCCGGACTGATCACGCTGGCGCCGCTACTGCACCCAGACGGTCACGCCGTTCTGGCTGATATTCTTGCCGATTTGCACCGTGATCGGGTTCTGACCCGAAGTTGCACCGGCCGGTATTTCGGCATTGACCTGCAACACGCCGGCCACAAAGAACGGCGCCTCGCCCGCGAAGTCCACTTTGGCAGGCAGGTTACCGATCATCACCGAAACCGCAAGCTGCGGCGCCGGCGTCAGGGGACCGCTGCCCGACGTGTTGACTGGCGTTACGGCCCCGGTGGCCTGGGCGGGGGTGGTCAACCCTTCGCCGGTCACGTAGATCTGAATCGAGCTGCCCACCGCGGCGGGATTCTGCTGGGTATTGAGCTGGTTGTTCTGGCTCAAGATCAAGCCGGGGCCGGTGCCGCTGGAGTTCTGGGTGAAAATCCCCGGAGCCGTAGTCGTCAGCGGCAGGCTTGGCTCGTTGGACTTCTGCCCGGCAAACGTCACTTCCACAAACGGCGCCTTGTTACCCGCAATTTCGTACGGCACGACGGCGTTGATCTGCGTCGAGCTGACATACGTCAGCGGCGCCAGGTGGCCGCTGAAGCTGACCGTCACGCCGCCGATCGAGGTGGAGACCTTGCCCGTCGAGTCCAGCGTCAGAAACGCGGGATTCGCCGGACCGATCGAAGTTCCAAAGATGGAGACGAACTCGCCGGGTGAAATTGGCGCGAACGGTGCGCCGACGTAGCTGGCCGCATTTAATACGGCAGTGATGTTGGGAAGGGGCGCGGAGATGCTTAACGACACGTCCACCGTCGCCGAGCCCGCCGTGCCGTTTACCCCGGTGACGATGATCGTGCCGGTATACGGCGTCGCGCTCGCCGCCAGGCCAGCCGGGTTCACCTGCACCGTCAGGATGTCCGCCGTAGAGGTCGACCCGGACGTCGGCGTCACCGTCAGCCAGTTGCCCGTGCTGCTGTAAGTCACCGAAAAGCTGGCCGTCCCTCCGGTCGCGCTCACCTTCAACTGGCCCGGCGTCACCGTGCCTCCGCTGGCCGGTTCAAAATCGAAACTCAGCGATCCCGGTGTTACCAGGATGGTGGGCTGGCTTGCCACTGTGAGCGTCACCTGCACCACTACCGCGCTGCCTCCGGTCGGTGTAATCGTGATGGTGCCGGTGTGGTTCCCGGTGCTCAGGTTCGCCTGGTTCACCGAGACTGTCAGAGTGTCCTGCGTGGTCCCAGAGGTCGGCGAAACGGAAAGCCAGTTGCCCGTGCTCGCGGCCGCCGCTGTAAATGCCACCCCGGCGGACCCGGCCGCACTGCTGACCGTCAGCGTCTGCGTCGCCGGCGCTGCTGCCCCGGAAACGGCCGAGAAAGCCAGCGAGGAAGCGCTCACCGTGACGTTCCCGCCGCTCGTCCCGGTGGCGTTGACCACCAGGTTGACCGGCACGTTCACCGTCGAGCCGTTAGCGGTCAACGCGATCGTCCCCGCATAGGAGCCGTTTGCCAGGCCCGATTGATTCACCGACACCGTCAGTGCCTGCGTGGTCGTCAGGCTGCCCTTGGGCGAAATCGTCAGCCACGTGCCGCCGGCCGGCGAGGTCACCGACGCCGTCGCGCTAAACGGCGTTCCCGCCGGACTGGAGCTGACCGTCAGCGTCTGGTTGGCCGGCACATTGCCGCCTGCCTGCGCCGCGAACGTCAGCGAGGGCGAGCTCAGCGTCAGGCCACTCGGATTCGTCGCTCCCGTGATCGACACAATCACTGGCACATCGAGCGGCGGCGTGCCGCTGCTGGTCACCGTGACATTGCCTGCGTACAATCCGTTCGTCAAGATTCCCGAGTCCACCGTCACCGAGATGGTGGCGGGCGTGTTGGTCACGCCGCCTTCGATCGTTGCGCTAAGCCAGGTTTGGTCGGTCGAAACGCTCACGGGCAGCGGCGTGCTGCCGGTGGCTGTCACGGAAACCGTGGCGTTCATCGCCCCGCCAGTGAGGAAAAGGGTGCCGGGGTTAGCCGCCAGCACTGCTCCTGACGACACCACGAAATTCACCGATAACGGGGCGACGTTCTGTATAGCCTCCCCGTTCACGACCAGCCCGATGGGAACGGTCGCGGTGTAAGTTCCCGCCGCAAGATTTCTGGGATTGGCGTAAAGAGTCACTGCCGTGCCCTGCGCGCTCATATTTCCGTCGATCGTCTGCGTGGCGAACCACGCCACGCTGTTGCCGTTGGCACTGTAGTTCGGCGAACTCGAGATCGAGAAGCTGCCATTGCCCGCAAACACGATCTCCTGGCTTACCCCGCTCCCTCCCGATTGTGCGACGAAGTTTAGCGTAGTTGGCGCCACGTGGCCGGAGGAACTCCCGCCGGCTCCGCTGCCTGACGTCAGGTTGACCGTCACCACCTGCGTTACGGTCCCCACCGTAACTGAGATGCTGCCGGTGAACGTTCCGGATCCGCTCAGGCTGGTGTTGGCGGAAACCGTAAGAAAGGCCGAGGCACCCGGCACGATGCTGCTGGCGCTGGTGGTCACTCCCAGCCAGTTGTTCGCGCTGGACGGAGTGGCCGTGAGAGTGCCTCCCGCCGCGCTGGTCACCGTCACCAACTGCTCGTAACTGTTGGTTGAACTCAAGCTGATGGGGCTGGGGGTAATCGTCAGGCTGCCTGAGGTTGAGCCGGATACGGTCAGCGTGACGTTCAGGGTCGCAAAGTTGTTCGAATTCTCCGTGTCCGCCACGGTCACCTTGCCTGTATACGTGCCGACCGACAGGCTGGTGTAGTTGGCCAGGGAAATTGATAACGTGGCGCCGTTGAAGAGGCCTGTCACGCTGGCGCTGCCGTTCACCAGCAGCCAGTTGGAGGCCCCGCCGCTGACATACGAAACCTGGGCGGTATAGCTGTCGCTATTCGGCGTGGTCAGGTTGGCGGTCTGAAAGCCGGGGGGAGACAGGGCGCCGCTCGAATACGTCCACCCCAGCGCACTCGGCGTCAGGTTGACTGCGCTCGTACCTACGTTAAAGGTCACATTGATGATCAACTGCTGGTTGCTGCCGTAGCTGATGGTCGCGGTGGTGTCGTAGGCGCCGGCCGACAGGCCCGCTGCGCTGGCCGTGAAGATGAGGGTAGCGGATGCCGAGCTGCTCACCTGGTTCGCGCTCGTCTGCACCGTGAGCCAGCTAGCCCCGGTCGTGGCCGTGAAGCCGATCGCCGAAGTGCTGGTTGTTTGCAGCATCACGTTGTCCGACACCTGGGCGCCGGCCGCCGCGGCCATCGCGTTGACGCCCGTTAGATTAGACGGCGTAGGCACCAGGGCCCCGCTGCCACTGCCGCCGGTATTATAGGTGACCGAAAACGTCACCGAGGTCACGCCCGTCGGCGCCGTCGCGGTCAGAGTCACTGCCGCGGTGTGATTGCCCAAAGAGAGCGCGCCGGCGTTACAGTCCAGCCCCATGGACAGAATGATGGGCGTGTCATAGGTATTGCTCCCACCGTTGCAGAGACCGCCGGGGCCGGCAGTGTTATCGCTGCCGACTTTGAGCCAGGCGCGGTCGCCACTCTCGTAGGCAACCGAGACCGTGAAATCGATGAAATTATTGGTCGCATCCCCGGAGCCGGTTACACTCACTGAGCCTGAGCCGTTCGACAGCGTGATCGAGGAGTTGTTGGTCGGGTTCGTGAAAGCTGGCGGCGTAGCCTGCGCCAGCCGCGGCGCGGCGGCCAGCAGGGCGAGCGAGAGAAGGAATGCGGTCTTCTTGAATGCGGCGAAAGCAGCGTCCATGATGTCTCCTGCGAACCTCATCGAAAGCATACAGCACGCGTTGAGTTCAAACACACGACTTGCAACTCTCATTATCCAGAACTTTGGGGGAGAGACGGACGCGGCACCTATTATTGTACGTCTATTTCAGGATTTGGAAAAGGTTGCTGTAATCGTCGGTCCACAAGCCCACGCGCCAGCCCCGTGGAACAGGGTTCGAATTCGCCCGAATTTCGTTATCAAAGTCGCTGGCACGACCGGTGAGCAGCACCCAGGTTGCCGCGAATACGCCGGTGTCATCGTCGTCCTCTGTGTCCACCACGCGCGCCATCCGCCCTGTGGCGCGCGCTTCCTCCGTGAGCACCGGCTGCAGGTCCAGGTGGCGGTTGGAAATGTGGACGGCGAGGATGCCGTCGGAGCGCAAATGCCGGAAGTACAGATCCATTGCCTCGCGCGTCAGCAGGTGTACCGGAATGGCGTCACTCGAAAACGCGTCGACAGCCAGCACGTCGAAGTTCTCCGGCTGTTCCCGCTCCAGCGACAGCCGCGCATCGCCCATCGCCACATCCAGCTTGCCGTGGCAGTCCGCCAGAAATGTAAATTCGCTGCGCGCCACCTGCACCACTAGCGGGTTGATCTCGTAATAGCGGTAGTAGTCGCCGGGCCGTGCATAAGCCGCCAGCGTTCCCGTGCCGAGGCCAATCACGCCGACCCGCACCGCTCGCGCATTGCCGCGGTCGCGAATCGCGAGCCCGACGCCGGTCGCGGGGCCATAGTACGTCGTGGGAAGGTCGCGCCTGGCGGGGTTGAGGAATTGGTTGCCATGCGTGATGGTGCCGTGGGTGAGCGTGCGCGTGGCATCGAGCGCGGTCGGCGGTCCGCTGTCCTTCACCGTCAATTCGCCGTAGAAATTGCGCACGCGCAGGCGCACGCCGCTCGCCGATTGCTGCAATTCGATCGCGACAAATACGGCCAGCGCCAGCACCAGCGCCAGGCTGGCAATCGGCGCCGGCTGCGTCCAGCGCCGGAACCAGTCCAGCGCCGGATCCGTCTTCAGGACCGCCAGGATCAGAGCTGCGCAACCCACCAGCGCCAGCGGCATCTCGTAATAGCCGTTGAAAACGCGCGGCGCGATGAAGCCGACCGCCAGGCCCCCCAGCGCGCCGCCCGCCGCGATCGCCAGGTAAAAGTGCGTCAGAAACCGGGGCTGCGGCTTCAGCATGGCGAGCTCACCGTGGCACGCCATCGAGCAGGTGAACAGCCCGAGCGAAAACAGCACCACCACAGGCTTGATGGGCAGATTGCCTGCACCGGCCGCGGCGTAGGCCATCGACCCCAGCGCGACGGCCAGCAATTGCAGATAAGGATTGCGCCGGTACCATCCGTCGCCCGCGAAGCACAGAATGAAACTCAGCAGATAGAGGCTGAGCGGCAGTATCCATAGGAACGGCACCGCGGCCACGTTCTGCGACATGTGGTTGGTGACAGCCAGCAACAGGGCGGAGGCGCAGGCCGGCAGAGCCAGCCACAGAATATACTGCCGGAGGCCGGGACTCGGCGCTTCGGCTTCCTCCGGCGCCTGCGCCCGGGCCGGCGCGCCCAGCGCCGCGGCGGCACACACGACCGCGAAGGCCAGGTATCCCCACGACCACATACGCGCCTGCTCATGGGTGCTGAACACCGGCTCGAATAGAAACGGATAGCTGAGCAGGGCAAACATGGAACCGGCGTTAGAAAGCGCGTACAACCAGTAAGGCATCGACCCCGCGAACCGGCGCGCGTACCACGCCTGCACCAGTGGCCCTGTGGTGGAAAGCAGGAAGTAGGGCAGTCCTATGGTGCGACCGAGCAGGAGCAGGATGCGCCACGTCGGATCACCCGCACTATAGGGTTGTGAAGCTGCGTTTGGGTAGACCGCCAGCGTCAGTGCGCTCACGGCCAGCAGCCCCACGTGCACCACTGCCTGCACGCGCGGCTTGAGGTAACGGACGAGTGCGTGCGCGTACAGATAGCCGGCCAGCAGCGCCACCTGGAAGAACAGAAGGCAGGCCGTCCACACAGCCGCCGAGCCGCCGAACCAGGGAAGAATGATTTTGCCGATCACCGGTTGTACCTGGAACAGCAGAAATGCGCTCACCAGGATCGTGAATGCGAAAATCAGCATCTACACCCTTGTCTTCTTTTTCGTCGCCGGACAGATGTAACCGCCGCAGGCGCGTAACTCCGGAAGCCGGTCTCGCAAAACCGTCCCCAGGCCCGGCCGGGAGCTACGTTTGCAGAGGGCAGTCGGACAGCCCCGCGAAGCGAACGCTACGATAACACGGTTGGCTGCGCCGGCGGCGCATTCCTGCACGTCATCACTTGTAGGCTGCGATGCCGGTCACGCGCTCGCCAATCACCAGGGTGTGGATGTGATCGGTGCCTTCGTAAGTCTTCACCGTTTCCAGGTTGCACAAGTGCCGCATCACCGGGTACTCGTCAGTGATGCCGTTGGCGCCCAGCAGATCGCGGCTCAAGCGCGCGCATTCCAGCGCCATGGCCGTGTTGTTGCGTTTCAGCATCGAGACGTGGGCCGGCTCCAGTTTCCCCTGGTCTTTTAAACGCCCCGCCTGAACCGCCAGCAGTTGCGCCTTGGTAATCTCGGTGATCATCCACGCCAGCTTTTCCTGCACCAGTTGGTGGGAAGCGATCGGCCGGTTGTCGAACTGCTTGCGCACGATGGCGTATTGGCGGGCGGTTTCGTAGCAGTCCATCGCCGCTCCAATCACGCCCCAGCCGATGCCGTAGCGCGCTTGCGTCAGGCACGCCAGCGGTGCCTTGAGTCCCTTGGCTTCGGGCAGCCGGGCGCTTTCGTCGACGCGGCAATCCGCCATCGAGAGACTGGATGTCACCGACGCGCGCATCGACCACTTGCCATGGATGTCGCTGGTCGAAAAGCCCGGCGTGCCGCGCTCCACCAGAAACCCGGCGATACCTTCCGGCGTGCGCGCCCACACCACCGCCACGTCGGCCACGCCGCCGTTGGTGATCCATGTTTTTTCGCCGTTGAGCACCCAGGTCGCGCCATCGCGGCTCGCCGTGGTCCTCATGCCGCCCGGGTTCGAGCCGAAATCAGGCTCCGTCAGGCCGAAACAGCCGATGGCGGAACCGCTCTGCAGGCGCGGCAGCCAGCGGCTCTTCTGTTCCTCGGACCCAAAAGTGCGGATCGGGTACATCACCAGCGCCCCTTGCACGGAAACGAAGCTTCGGATACCGGAATCAGCGCGCTCCAGTTCCTGCATGACAAGCCCGTACTCCACGTTGCTCATCCCCGCGCAGCCGTAGCCTTCCAGATTGGCGCCGAGAAAACCGAGCTGGCCTAGTTCGGGAATGATTTCGGCCGGAAACCGGGCGTCGCGGTAGCAGTCGCGGATCAGCGGCAGGATGCGTTCGTCGGCGAAGCGCCGCGCCGTCTGACGCACCAGCCGCTCTTCTTCGCTGAACAGCGAATCCACCAGAAAGTAATCCACCCCGCGGAAGGACATCGGAAATTCACTCCCTCCTCATTGGAACACGGTGCGTCGCAGGCTGACCGGGCAGGTTGGGCTTGAATGGAAGGTGAGAAAACCAGTGAGAGCGAGGCAGGCGCGGCGGATTACCGGCTGGCGGCCGCCGCCCTTTTCCTGGGTGCGGGCGCAGCGGCCTTCGCATCCGGAGTACCGGACGCCACTGCCGGAGCGGCCACAACCTGCTGCACCGGAGCCGCAGCCGGCGGGACAGGCCTGATCCACTCGTCGAGCACTACCCCCACGCCGACGCCGATGCACAGAGCGGCTACGCACAGCGCCGCCATCGTCCAGTTGTGAAACTTGTTGTACTGCTGGCCCAGGTCTCGCGTCGCGGCGCGTGCCGCAACGGCGGCTTGACCGATGCTGGTTTGCAGTTGGTCGATCGCCACCCGCGCCGCCTCCGCCACGCCACTGTATGAGCTGGTCAGTTGCGCCGCGGTCTTGTGAAACTCCATCGAGGTTTCGTTGATCCGGTAAGAAATGCCGGTCAGCGTTTCTACCGTCTGCGGGACGTCGGCCAGATGCCGTTGCAGATCGTTGCTGATCAGGTTCGCGATCATGCGCGGCTGCAGGCCTTCGCTCACGTCGAGCGGCATGCGGACGATTCGTTCTTCGATTTTGCGGAAATACTCCATCGTGGACCGGTGCGTCGCGCTCACCGTCTCCACGCTTTCCTGCAGCACCTTGGTCAGCTTCTCGCGCTCCCCCGCCACTTCGCCGGGAGCCTGCTCGATCAGCAGCGCCAGGAATTGCATCGCGCGCAGGATGCGGAGCATCTCGTCGCTCTCCGGCAGAGACCGGCAGTGCGCCATCTCGCGGTAATAGTCGGCGCGGACCTGTTCCGGCAGCGCGCTGGCGATGCGCTCGATCAGGTCGCGCGACCGAGGCTCGCGACTGTCAATCGATAGGGGTTGGGCGGTCACACTACGAATAGCTCCCGGTTCTTATCCAGCTCCTGGAAGATCTGCTTCTGGTAGCCCTGCGCCCGCGCCACCAGCGATGATTTCTCGAGTTCGGGTACGTTGGCCCGCCGCGTCGCCACGTCGCCCAGCGTCGCCCCATGCTGGCGCGAAGGGTTCTCCAGATCCGGCAGGCGATACTTCATGGTGAGGATCACCGGCTGAAAGATGCGGCGGAACTGCTCTGCTTGCGCGGTGTTGTTCCAGTATGCGAAATCGGCGTGCGCCACGGCCTGGTTCAGCACCACCACGTACTGCACCTTGTGCTGCAAAGCCTTGGCCCAGATCAGCACGCTCTCTACGCTGGCCGGATCCGCCGTCACCACGCCGATCGCGGTGAAGGCAATTCCCATTTCCTCGGCAGCTTCGTACATGGTGTCGAACCATTCGTGCGCCACTTGTCCGGAGCCGGCTCCCATATCCGCCAGGATGATCTTCGGCCCCTGATCCAGGTTGTCGATGAAGGTGTCGAGCCCCGCCGGCGTGTGGATGTTCACCTTGGTGGCGGCGCCTTCGAAATAGTTCTTGAGGCTGCCCCGCGCCTTGTTCTCCACGTCGAGATCGAGCATCTGGAAACCCATCCCCTGGGTCCCCAGCCACTCTGCCAGCGAGATCATGAATGTTGTTTTTCCTACGCCACCCTTGCCCCCCATGGTCAGAATGACGCGCTTCTGCGGCATCGTCGCCGGTATTGTCTCGGCCGGCCCGCCAACTGTTTGTGGTGTGCTCATTGGAATCACTCGATTGATCTAGAATCCCCGGTTAGCCTTAACGGCTCATTTTCGTCGTACTCGAAAACTGGCTTCTCCACTACCTTCCGAACTTGCGGCAGCGCGGCCGACATCGTCCGGGCCGCCTGATGGGCCGGCTGCGGCGCCTCGCGCATCCGCGGTACCTGGCGCAACTGCACCGCCTGGCGCAGTTGCGGCGCCGGGCGCGTTTTGGGCGGCTGCGGCGCCTGGGACGGAGCCGGTGCTGCTTCTGCCTTCACTTGCCGCCGTGCCGGCAGTGGCCTGCTGCTCCGGGCGCCCGCCCGCAACACGTCGTAGACTGCACCCAGGTCTGCCTGTACCTGGAACCTGTCGGCCAATACCCCGGCGATCTCCCGATAGGTCAACCCCCGCCGGCGCATTTCGCCGATCAGCTCCCGATACTCCTCCAGCGGCTCCGGCGACTTGCCGGGCAGGCCGTCCAGCACAGCCTGAAATTCCCGAACCATCCGTGCCCTCCGCACCTCTCACGCCTGCGGACTTCACCAAACGCAGACCAACTTTTCCATGCAAGGCCGGATCGCGACTCGCCGTCCGTCGCGGCCCTTCCGCGAATCTCGCAGATCGAGCCAAACGGCTGCTCGCCTGCAAACTCATAGCATCTCTAAGAGATACTATGGTGAGAGTATCCGCCAAAAACACCTCGGACGCTACCGTAACTTAGGTTAACCGTGGAAGGTTATCTTCGTGCAGTCCTGGTACTTAGCCGTCGACGTTATGGGTCCCGCTAGCCGGCTTTAGGCGGCTTTTGTGGGCTGGCCACTAGCCTGCGCCGGGCTAACTGCGTGCCGCAAATCGCCGCGTCACGCGTGCAGCCGCGGCCGCTCTTTCCGGACGTACATCATGTCCTGGTGCGGCTCTCCGTCGCATTCAATCGCGAGCGTGGTGACGGGTTCGTCGGGCGCTTTGTCGGGCAGTCCCGTGAACCGGACGCGGAAATCGTCCTGATCAAACTTCACTTCCCCACCCCCCGCCACCAGCCGTGCCGAGAGCACCTTATTCCGCAGGCCGCCCAGCGCGACCGTCGACCCAGGCCAGAAGTGCACGTGCATGTACAGTGTGGTTCCCTTGCGCGAGAAGCCGGCAAAGTTGGAGCGCCCCGGTTGGCATTTCTCACTCTGGTAGATGGTTTCTCCATTGCGCCCCATCCATTTCCCCACCGCGGTCAGAATGCTCACCGACTCCTCCGGAATCGATCCATCCGCCCTCGGCCCGATATTGAGCAGGTAATTGCCCGTGTCGTGCGCGCATGTTACTAAGTTGCGGACAATCGTCTTAGGCGATTTCCAGTTATCGTCGGCGCGCTGATAACCCCAGCTATCGTTCATCGTCATGCAGCTTTCCCAGGCGCGCTGGTCGGCGGTGATCCGCTGCTCGGGCGTGGCGAAATCGCCCGGCAGCGCGTTGCGATTGTTGACGATGATCTCGGGCTGCAGCTGGAACACCATCGCGTTCATCTTCTCCGACTCCCAGCCGGCCGCATCCAGCGGCCAGGAGACGTCGTACCAGAGCACGTCGATCTTGCCGTAGTTGGTCAACAGTTCGCGGATCTGCCCGTGGATGTAATCGACGAAGCGGCGCCGCGCTGCTTCGTCAGTCGCGCAGCGCGCGCCATCGGGATGGTGCCAGTCCATCAGCGAGTAGTAGAAGCCGACGCGCATCCCTTCGCCGCGCGCTGCCTCCACGTATTCCTTCACCAGATCTCGGCCGGGACCCTGTTTGGGCGCGCAGTAATCGGTGAGCTTGGTATCGAAATGGCAGAAGCCCTCGTGATGCTTGGTGGTCATTACCATGTACTTCTGCCCTGCTTGCCGGGCCAGCCTGGCCCAATCGCGCGCGGCGTTCGCCCTGGGTTTGAACTGTTTGGCCAGCCGTTCATACTCGGCGACCGGGATGCCTTCGTTTTCCATTGCCCACTCGTGGCGACCCAGCAGGCTGTAGAGACCCCAGTGAATGAACATGCCGAACCGCGCCTCATGCCACCACTTCATGCGCTGTTCGCGGTCGGCATCGCCTCCGGCGGGGGATGCGCTCAGGGATTGCACGGCTGCCGCTCCCGCAGCCATCATTTGCAAATAATCGCGTCTGGTCATGGACGTTTTCTCGGAGAAACCAGCATAACACGCGTGGCGTAATCGTTAAAGTAAACCTGGGAGATCGACGGAAGCAGCCAGGATCGACCAGAACCGGCGGACCTGCCACGCAAATCCTGTGCTGGTCATTCGCCTCCCCTGGCGACCCCCGGTTGCTACCATCGAATTATGGCGGGTACCGCGAGCCAAACCTCGCGCCGGATCTTCCTCGGATCGTCGCTAGCGGCCCTCAACCTGGCCGCGCAGATCCCGAAGAGCGCTCCCGTGGCGCCTGAGTTGCTGCGGTACGAGGACGCCGTTACCGAGTTGGAAGTCGTCCGCCTCACCGATCCCGCGCACTCGAGCGTTCTGCCGGCCGGTTACAACCGGGCCGTGACCCGGAACAGCTCCACGCTGCTCTACAGCGCCGACCGCACAGGCCAGCAGCAGGCTTTCCGCCTCGACCTCAAGACCAGCGAGTCGCGCCAGCTCACCGAACTCGCGGACCTCGACATCACGTCGCTGGCGCTCTCCCCCGACAGCCGGTCATTCTGCTGCTTTGCCGGCCAGTCACTGCTGCTGATCAGCCTCGGCAGCCTGCGGCAGCGCGAAATCTACCGGCTTCCGGAAGGCTGGCAGCGGTGTCCGGGAGTGAGCTGGATGCCCGACGGCATGCGCATCCTGTTCGCCGAGAAGCGCGGGGGCGGCTCGCGCCTGCGCGTTGCGCCGCTGGCACCGGGACCTGCCCGCACCATCGTCGAAGCACAGTTTGACGTGGAACACCCCGCGGCGCGCCCCGGCCGCGACCAGATCCTATACCGGCAGGGCGCCGAGGCGCTTTGGCTGGTGGATGGAAGCGGAGCCAACAATCGCCGGCTCAAGCTGGCCGCGGGACGCATCGGCTCCACGCTGTGGAGCGCCGACGGAAAAAACATCCAGTACCTGAATCTCCCCGAGGACCCGGCTCAGCTGCACGCCATCCGTGAGTTCTCTCCCGATGCCGCCGCGGAGCGGTTGGTGGCCAAGACCAGCCAGTTCGCCTGCTTCGGCGTCAACCGTGATTCGTCCGTCTTCGTCGGCGCCAGCGCCAACCGCTCGTCACCCACCGTATTGTTGTTGCTGCGCGTCACCCGCCGCGAATTCACCTTGTGCGAGCACAAAGCCTCCCGCCCGGAGACGGTGGCGCCGGTTTTCTCCCCCGACAGCCAGCGGGTGATCTTCCAGAGCGACCGCGACGGCCGCCCCGCGATTTACAGCATTCACGTCGACAAGCTGGTCGAACCGACGGAAGCCGAGACCGGCTAGGCCGGATTGGCCGGCCATTCGGTGGCGCACGCTGTCCAGCCTGCTGTGTCGAGAGTCGTCTCGACATTTCTTGCCGCCGGTCGATCCCCGCAACCCTAGAACGTGAGGCGCGACTGGAAATCGATACGCCGGTTGTTGGCGGTCGATCCGGCCATGCCGCCCCCCGCGAATCCGCCGCCGAACCCGGTGTTCACACCGGTGGCTTCCAGGAAATACGGCGATGTGACGACGCCCTCATACCCGCCAGGATTGAAGTGGTTCAGGATATTGGTGAAGTTCACTCCCAGCGTCAGGTTGAAGCGGTGTTCGGTGCTGCCGCCGAACATGCCCGCCATGCCGTGGGCGCCGCCACCGCCCATACCGCCCATGCCGCCCGGATGCCCACCACCGCCCGGAGGCCCGCCGCCGGGACCGCCCCAGTTCCCGCCGCCCCGGTTGCCCTGCGCCTGGTTGCCGCGAATAGCGCCAAAACCGAACACCCGGTAGATCCGCATGTTGATCGACACCAGGCCCGGCATCGTCAGGTAGTTCCGCGGAACCAGGTTGGTTGGGTTCGCGACGTTGTAGGAAGTCGTAAAGTTGCCCACCGGCGAACAGACCACATCACCGGACAGCACCACGTTGGTTCCAGTGAAGCCGGAGCAGGTGGCGCCCGTCGCAAAAGCCGCACGCGCGTTGATCAGCGTCGTTCCGTATATATCGGTCCCGTCCAGCACGTCGTACGGCTGGCCGGAACGCAGCGTGACGAACGGCGCCACGCGGATGCCCTTGGGCCCGACCACGGATCCGATCAGCATGAAGTTGTTCCGGCGGTCGAGATTGGACCGCCCATAATCCAGAGCGAAGTCGTATGGGTCGGTCGGGCTCGACGGCAGGTCGTGAGCATAGTTCAGCGTGTAGTTCCCGAACAGGGAAACCCGCGAGCTCACCCGCGTGTTGAAGTTCACCATCAACATCCTCTGCCGCAAATACCCGCCGGACTCGTATTCGAACAGGTTGCCCGCGTTATATCCGTAGGGGAAAGCGCCGTTGGTCGGGCCAGGCGCTTCCAGCGGGTTATAGGTCCCTGGCTCCGGCGCGTTGATCGGTACCGTTTGCGCCAGGTGCTCAGACCGGTTGTAGGTGTAGTACAGCGAGAGCGTCGTATTGCGCGGTAACTGGCGTTCTACGCCGATCGCCGCCTGCATGCTGTAATCGGCGCGCAGCTTCGGGTCCACCAGATAGGTCGAATTCTGTCCGGCGCTCAAGCTGGAGGTCGGCGGCACGTTGCCGGTGTAGAACGTTGGGTTGTACACCGTGTATTGCAGCTGGTTGAAACCGTTGTTGAGGTAGGCGGTTTCGAAATCGCCCAACCCGACGCGGTCGTAGAACATGCCCGCCCCGCCGCGAATCACGGTCTTCTGCGGCCCCTTCTTGGCCGAGCCGGGCGCCCATGCAAAACCGAGCCGGGGCGCTGCATCGCGATGATCGCTCTCCAGAGTCTGCAGTTCATAGCGCATTCCCAGGCTCAGGGTGAAATTCGGTCTCACCTTCCAATCGTCCTGGAAAAACGGCGCGGCATCGTAGCGGGCCTTACTCACGTACGCCAGCCCGCTCTGAATCGTGAACCGCGAAGGGCCTCCGCCCAGCGCCTGAATCTGCGCCGGCGTGAACCCGGTGTTCTGCAGCGACAGGAAGCGGATGTATTGATCCACCGACGTCAGGTTTTCAGTGATCGGGTTGCCGTCCGCGTCTGTCTCCACGGTGTTGCCGGCGGCCAGAACCGGCGCCAGGCCGCCCAGAAAACTGAACGAGCCGTTAAACCCGTTCGGCTGGTTGCTCTGGTCGCTGTCGCGCCGCGCGCGCACGCCGAACTTGATCTGGTGCGCGCCGTGCAATACCGACGTGTTGTTCTGCAGCTCGAAATGGCGGGTGGTGTCGTAGTTGTCTCCCAACCCGTTGCCGCCCGTTGTGAATGCGTTGGCTACGCTGATGGACGGAATCTCGTTGCCGGCCGACGCGGTGTAGTTGCGGGTAAATTGAAACCGCAGCTCGTTGACGACCTTCGAGCTCAAAACCGAATCCCAGGTGATCATGAGATTCTGCCCATTGTTGTTGGTGTTGTAAGCCATGTCGCTGGTATACGGCGCCGGCAGGCGCGTGCCACCCAGACCGTTGTTGTCGTGGGTATTGAAGCGCTCCTCGAACCGCACGGTGAGCGTGTTGTTGGTGCTCAACTGGTAGTCAATGCGGGGCGAAATCGTGGTGTATGCGAGAGGCACCACCACCGCCGAGGTCACCGCAGCCGGCTCCAGGGTCGTAGGATCCACGTAGGTGGCGTGAATGATCGAGTTGTCGCTGATGTCGCGGCGGTTGAAGTCCAGAAAATATGAGGTCTTGTGATTGATGCTGCCGCCGAGATTAGCGCTGATCATGCGATTCGAATAATCCGGCTTGTTGGCCGCCAGGGGGTTGCGCGAGTCGAACACTCCGTTGGAATCGTTCAGCGAAACCATGCCGTGCAACTTGTCGGTGCCAGGCTTGGTGAGGATTTCGATGCGGCCGAAGCCCAGCCGGTCATATTCCGCCGAAAAAGGATTCTGATTGACACGGATTTCGCGAATGGATTCCTTGGGCGGAAGCTGGCCTCCGCTGAAACCATCGATGTAGATCTGACCACCGTTGGGTCCGGCTCCGGGCCCGGCCAGCGCCTGCAGTGCGTCCGATAAATCGTCCGGGTCGTCCGGCAGAGCCTCCAGGTCTTCCCCTTTAATGACGATCGCCGTGGCGTTGTTGTCGGCTTCCACGCTGACCGACGGTCCCGCCTCCGCCTGCACCGTCACTTCCTGCTTTTCGGCGCTGACCGCTAGCCGGATCGACATCTGCACCGGCGCACCCGCGCCAACGTTGACAACCTTCGAAAACGGCGCGAAGCCGGGATACGTCACCGCCACCGTGTACTGGCCCGGCGCGAGACCTAGCAGAGAGAAAGTGCCGTCCGCCTGCGTCTGTGGTGTCTTGGTGACACCCGCTCCCATCACGCTGACACTGACGGCCGGGATCACGGCGCCGGAGTCGTCCGTCAGTACCCCGCGCACTCCGCCCGTGCCCGTCTGCGCCGGAAGGCTGAGAGCCACCAGCAGCATCACTAAAAGTAAAAAGAAAACTCTTCGCGTTCTATCCATGCTTCCTCTGTTCGTCCCTTTTCGCTGCGTAGCCGCTCGGCGTGGCTGCCGCTGCGCCCTGACCACAGGGGCGCTAGTTGCCCTCGGCTCCCTCGCCACCACCCAGGTTCCAGCCCCCCATGATGTCGCGGGTGGAATTGGGCGATGCGGTGAGGAGCGGCTCCACTCCGGCCAGCATCATGATACCGGTCAAGTGGGTGCCATCGGTCCCTTCAGTAGTCGAGACCATGATGGCGTCGCCGTGCTTCAGATCCGCCAGTTGCGCCGCGGGTAGATGGTCCAACATCTGCTTAATGTCGCCGCGCCCGCCAGCACCAGCCGGTCCGCTGGAGCTGCGCCCCGCGCCAGCCGCACCTTGCCCCTGCGGCCAGTTTCCGCCGCCGCGCGGCGCCGTAACCGCGCCCGTTCCCGCCGCGGCATTGTACCGGCGCGCCATCATCGCCGCCATCTGCTCCGGCAGCTTGCGAATAACGGTATCCGGCGTAATCTTCAGCACGACCGGCTTCTTCGTTGCCAAGTCCTTTACTTTGAGCGTGCTGCCTTCCAGATCCACCGCATCGATCGTCGCCGCGATCTGCCGGAACGACCCGGAAACCACCTTTTCCGCCGCGATCTCCGACCCGTCGGCGCTCTTATTGCCCAGGGCGTGCAGTTCGTCGCCCACGCGAATCTCGCTCAGCGTTCCCGGCCGCGCGTCGGCCAGTTTGGCCGAGTCCGGCGCGTAGCGCAAAACCTCAGTGGTGCCCGCCGTTTGCACCGTGAACTGGCCTCGCCCGGCCTTAATGACGATGCTCTTCGTAGCCGGGTTTACTTCTGTAACCAGCCCGGTGGTGCCCCGCTTCTGCCAGTCTTCCTGCTCCTTGGCGTGCACCTGGGCGATGTCAGCGCGGGTCATGACCAGGACGGTTCGGGCTTCGAACGACTTGGAATCCGCCCCAAGCTGGCCGCTGGCCGCCACGCGGTCTCCGGCAGCGATGTCGCCCAAGGCCACCGGCACGGCCTTCTTGGCGTCGCTTTCGCCAGGAGGCAGACGGCGCAGGAACGACTTCTCCGTGGTGGTCAGAGTGGTAGCGTCCCCCTGGTCCGTCTTCACCACGATCCGCCCGCTCGCCGCGTCCACGCTCACCACCGTCCCGGTCAGCCGCGCCCGCGCCGGCGCGGCGGGTGCCTGGGCCCAGGCGCTGGCGCAAATGAGGGTGGCTAAGACTATGACAACCAAAGATTTCATCAATTTGACCAAAACGCGGAAGGTTCCAAATTTTAGGGGCGTCGCTGGTATACGCAAGGTTACACGCGCGGGGGGCGGCCAAGGCGGGGTAGAAATGCAAAAAGCCGCGGCAGCAGGTCGCTGCTCGCGGCTTTTATGTAAAACCAAACTTGAGTTGCTGCCGAGTTAGGAAGTGGTCTTGGCGGCAGTGGTTTTCTTCGTCTTTGCCTTGGTGGCCTTTTTCTTGGTGGTGGTGGTGGCGGCGTCGTCGGCGAAAGCAACGGTCACGGTGGTGGTCAGGAACGCCAGGCCAAGCATCAGAGTCATCAATTTCTTCATTTCGTGCGGTTCTCCTTTGGACGGGTTCGACGATTTTCTCGTCTGGGCCTATCATACTCACCCACACATGAACCAGCCCTTAAGCAAACATTAAAACGCCTTCATGTGGCGCAGGCTCGCCCAATTGGCTGGCGCCAAGACAAGAAGAGCCGCGGCGGCTTCTTCGAAGCGGCGTCGCGGCTCTTCCCAACTGCCAGCAGAGAGCTACTACCTCTCCTTAGCTGGTCTTTTTTTCGTCCGTGGTCTTCTTTGCTTTGGCCGGCTTCTTGGTTTCTTTCTTGGTCGTCGTCTTGGTGGTGTCCTTGGCGGCGTCGTCGGCGAACACAACCGTCACGGTCGTGCTGAGAAAAGCCAAGCCGAGCATCAGACTCATCAACTTCTTCATTCTTACGGTTCTCCTTTGGAGGGTTGGACGAGAAATCCCCGTCTGCCGCTTATCATAACCACCTGTAGGGTCAACCGTGCCATAAAATGTTATTAAAATACCTTAATATCTTAAATCACCACTTCCGCGACATTTGGCTTGTTGAACGTATTGCCGTGTTTTCAGTGACCTGTGAGTAGGGTCCTGCGTCGCCGCGGGATCCCTGTCGAACCCTGCCTTGCTAAATTCAAAGCGAGATGAATAAGCCGGAAGTCGCCAAACGCATGGCCCGGCAGTCCAGAACCAGCGTAGGCCAGGCCGCCGACTGCCTCGATCGCCTGGTGCAGCAGATCGTCTCCAGCCTCCGCCACGGCAAAGCTGCCAGCCTGCCCGGCCTGGGAAAACTCACCGTCAAACCCGATGGAAGCCTGGCTTTCAACCGCGAAGGTGCGCACCGCCGTGGCTGACTCGCCGGTCCTGGAACGATTCTCCCGCACCGTACTTGCCGGTCTAGCCGAGGGCAAGGCCGTCGAGATCGACGGTCTGGGCACCTTCTATCCTCATCCGGTTGCCGGCTTCCGCTTTGCGCCGCACACTCGCCCCGCCGTCTTCATCGCTTACGGCGATGAAGACCGCAGCTCGGCAGCCGCTCTCTATCTGGCGTTCGAACGCGCCGGATTCAGCCCCTGGATGGATTGCAAGAAATTGTTGCCGGGTCAAAACTGGGCGCGCGCTTTGGAAGCGGCCATCGAGACATCGGATTTTTGCGTGCCGTGCTTTTCTTCGCGTTCGGTGGCCAGGCGCGGCGGCTTTCAAGCCGAGATCCGTTACGCGCTCGATTGCGCGCACCGCGTCCCGCAGGAGGAAATTTACCTGGTGCCGGTGCGCCTGGATTCCTGCCGGGTGCCCCGCTCCATCCAGCGCGAATGGCAATACGTGGATCTGTTTCCCGACTGGGCCTCCGGCGTCGCACGCCTGGTCTCCGCTATTCGGGCCGAATGGGAACGGCGTCGCGACCGGCGCTTCATGGCACGATAACCGCCGCGCCGTTGATCGCATCGCTCTTTACTGCCTGGAGCGCCTGATTGGCTTCGGCCAGCGGGAACACGGTAACTCGCGGCCGCAGCCCAATTTCCGCAGCCAAACTCAAGAAATCCCGCGCGTCCGCCCGCGTCATGTTCGCCACACTGCGGATCTGCCGCTCGCCCCACAGCAGCCGGTCATAGTCGAACTGGGGGATGCGGTCGAGGTGTATCGCGTTAATCGCCACTACGCCGCCTTTGCGCAGGCTCGCCAGCGCGGTCACCACCACGTCGCCCGACGGCGCGAATGTCACCGCTCGGTCGAGTTCGGCCGGCGGCTTGTCCTGCTCCTCACCCACCCACGTTGCCCCCAGCGATTCCGCCAGCGCGCGGTGCCCGGCGCCCCGTGTCGCCACGTAGACCTCGCAGCCCCACGCCCGCAGCACCGCGATCGCCAGGTGCGCCGAAGCGCCGAATCCGAACAAGCCCACCCGCTCGCCGCGCTCCACGCCCGCCACACGCAGGCTGCGGAAGCCGATGATGCCGGCGCACAATAGCGGTGCCGCATCCATGTCGCTCAATGCCTCCGGAAGCGGATACACGAAGTCCGTGCGGGCAACGGCATACTCGGCGTAGCCACCGTCTACGTTGTAGCCGGTGAAGGTAGGCGCATCGCACAGGTTCTCCAGGCTATGCCGGCAGTACCAGCAATCGCCGTCCGTGCCCCCCAGCCAGCTCACTCCTACACGCGCACCCACCGCCAGCCCGGCCGGTGCGGGCGCCACCACTTCGCCCACAATCTGATGGCCAGGGATCAGGACCGGGCGCCGCGGCGCCAGTTCCCCTTCGACGATATGCAGGTCAGTGCGGCATACACCGCAGGCCCGCACCCGCAACA
>Ga0181535_10002500_pt1 | contig 22353 bp, 24 predicted proteins | sample PEATcosm2014_Bin_44_FD_119774 | JGI IMG/M metagenome (GOLD analysis project Ga0181535, IMG submission 119774) | Peatland microbial communities from MTU Mesocosm Facility, Houghton, MI, USA - PEATcosm2014_Bin17_30_metaG | ecosystem: Environmental > Terrestrial > Soil > Wetlands > Peat | place...
CGACTGAACGGGTGGGGGTGCGGCACGGAGCGGGCGGGGGCGGGTGTCGTCGAAGGCTTGGACCACGGCTCCCCTACTGTGGTCGCTGGAGCCTGGGGACCATAAGGCCCCAATAGGTGTGGGTAAGGCGCCCGGCCGTGTGGATAAGCGGTGCACGAGCACCCACCCGCTGTGGATCGTGGAGCGCCGCGGCCCTCTCGTTCAATTGCACGGCACCATGGTGCAATTCGGCTGCGACGCGGCCGGTGGATACCCGGCCGCACCTGCCGCTCAGGTCGCGGCGCTGACCTCCACCGTCACCACCGTGGCGACGTCGGCGAACAGCTCCACCGTCACGTCGAAGCTCCCGGTCTCCTTGATGTGCTCGGGCAGCACGATGTGCCGGCGGTCCACCTCGACGCCCTTCGCCGCCGCAATGGCGTCGGCCACGTCGGCCGGCCCGATGGAGCCGAAGAGCCGGCCGCCGCCGGCCGCCCGGGCGCTGATCGGGATCACGGCGCCGGCCAGCAGGGTGGCCTGGGCCTCGGCCGCCGTCCGGTCCTGGGCCTCCCGCAGGTCGCGGCCCCGGCGCATCAGCTGGGCCTGGCCCTCGACACCCTCGGTGGCGACGATGGCACGGCCCTCGGGAAGCAGGAAGTTGCGGGCGAAGCCGCCCGCCACCTTCACGATGTCCCCCCGCCGCCCGACACCGGCGATATCGTCTCTGAGCAGGACCTTCATGCGTCCGCACCCGCCGCGTCGGGCTCGACGACGACCTCGACCACCGCCCCCGCCTCGGCGTCCGCAACCGCCTCGTCCACGATGGCCAGAGCTTCCGCGACCGCGACCTCGGCCTCGGCACTGGCCTCGGCCGCGGCAGCCGCCGACGGAGCCGGCCCGCGGCGCGCCTCGGCGGCCATGGAGTCACCCAGCGTCCGCTCGCCCCGGTCCCGGCCGCCGCCGCGGCCACCCGGGCGCTCCGTGACGGTGCGCTGGGTGTAGGGCAGCAGCACGAGCTCGCGCGCCGTCTTGATGGCCATGGCCAGCGCCCGCTGGTGCTGGGCGCAGTTGCCGGTGACCCGGCGCGAGCGGATCTTGCCGCGGTCGCTCATGTACTTGCGCAGCATGGGCACGTCCTTGTAGTCCACCCACTCGACCTTGTCCCGGCACAGCGCACAGGGCTTCTTCTTGACCCGGCGGCCGAGATCCTTGGGGGCGCGTCGCGCCGCCGTCCCGCCGCGTTGGTTGTTGCGTGCCATCAGAAGGGCTCCTCGTCGAATCCGTAGCCGCCGCCGGCATCGGCCGCGGGCTGTGGTTGTGCTTGTGGTGCGGGTGCCGCCGGCCGGCCGCCACCGCGGGGCCCTCCGTCACCGGGCCCCCGGCGCTCGTTCTTGGTGATCTGCGCGGTGGCCCAGCGCAGCGACGGGCCGATCTCGTCGGCCACGACCTCGACCTTGGAGCGCCGATCGCCCTCCTGGGTCTCCCAGCTGCGCTGCTCGAGCCGGCCGGCCACCATGACCCGCGCGCCGCGGGTGATGGTCTCGCTCACGTTCTCGGCCATCTCGCGCCAGCACACCACGTCGAAGAAGGAGGTCGCCTCCTCCCACTCCTGGGTCTGGCGGTTCTGCCAGCGCCGGTTGACCGCCAGCCCGAAGGTGACGTTGGCCTGACCGGTGTTGGTGAATCGCAGCTCGGGGTCACGGGTGACGTTCCCCACGAGCGTGACGCTGTTGTCTGACGCCATGTCTGCTCCTCTCGCGGCCGGTCAGCCGGCCGTCGCCGCGGCGACCGCTTTGTCGGGCAGGCGTACGACCTTGTGGCGCACGACCTCGTCGGCCAGGCCGAGCATGCGGTCGAGGGCGGCCACCGTCTCGGGCTCGGCGGTGAATTCCACCACCACGTAGTACCCCTCGCGCTTGTGGTTGACCTCGTAGGCGAAGGTGCGCTTCCCCCAGCGGTCGATGGCACCCGGATTGCCCCCCGTGGTGCGGATGACCTCGAGTGCCTGGTCGAGCACGCCCTGAATGACGGTGGGCTCCGTGGTGGCCTCGAAGATGGCCATGACTTCGTAAGGCCGCATGTGCGGCGTACCTCCCTCTGGACCGGGCAGTGCCCGGGCCCCTGACGGTCAGGAGCAGGGTCTGTTGCGGGGAGCCATCCTAGCCGTGCCCGGGCGGGGGCGTCAGCCCAGGGCGTCGCCGAGTCCGGCCGGGGCGTGATAGCTCTCGGCGTCGCTCGGGAAGTTGCCGCTGCGGACGTCCTGCGAGAAGGCGGCGATCGCCTCGGTGGCGATGCGGCCCACGTCGGCGTACTGGCGCACGAATTTGGGCGGGGTGCCCTTCCCCAGCCCGAGGAGGTCGTGGAACACCAGGACCTGGCCGTCGCAGCCGGGCCCGGCGCCGATGCCGATGGTGGGGACGTCGACCGCCTCGGTGACGGCGGCGCCGACCACGTCGGGCACCCCCTCGATCACGAAGGCGAAGCAGCCGGCCACGCTCAACGCCTTGGCCGCGTCGAGCAGGGCGCCGGCGGCGTCGGCCGTCTTGCCCTGGACCCGGAAGCCGCCCATGGCGAGCACCGACTGGGGGGTCAGGCCGAGGTGGCCCATGACCGGGATCTCCGCCCGGATGATCGCCTCGACGGCCGGGAGGCGGGCCCGCCCGCCCTCGAGCTTCACGGCGTGCGCGCCGGCGCGGATGAGGGTGGCGGCGTTGCGCACCGCGTCATCGGGCGACAGGTGGTAGCTCATCCACGGCATGTCGCCCAGGATCAGGCAGCGCGGCTTCGCCCGCGCCACCGCCGCCGTGTGGTGCGCCATGACGTCGATGTCGACGTGCAGCGTGTCCTCGTAGCCGAGCACGGTGTTGGCCACCGAGTCGCCGACCAGGATGATGTCGGCACCCGCGTCGGAGACGATGCGCGCGCCCGGCTCGTCGTAGGCCGTGACCATGACGATCGGGGTGTCGCCGTCGCGCCGCTTGCGCGCCCGTAGCGCGGGCACGGTGATCCGGTCGTCGCTCACTTGGCCGGTGCCCCCCTCTTCGGGCGTGCCTTGCCCCCTCCGGCGGGGTACTTGCGCATCAGGTGGTGCCACGCGCACGAGGGGCAGACCTCGACCTCGTAGCAGAGGACCGGCTCGGGGCGCCGGCAGAGCGCCTTGAGCTCGGCGGCGGTGCCGGGGCAGCGGCCGCCGGGGGGGAGCTTGGCCCCGAAGACGAAGGTCACCGTCACCAGCCGTCCCTCGTCGCAGATGGGGCAGACCTCCTTCGTCGGCCGGCCCACGTTGCGGGCGGCCCGGAGCAGCTCGGGATGGGCGTCGCACACGTCGGTCCGGAGGACCTTGCCCCGCTCGACCTCGCGGACCAGGCCGTTGCGGACGATCCGGTACTCCACCTGGGCCGTGACGTCGGGGCTCACCGCTCGGGATGATGACCTCGGCTCCGAGGTGACTGACACGGCCGCAAGGCTACCCCCCGGGCCCGTGAACGCGGCCCATTCGGCGCCGATTCAGGCACGCCCGTGACAGGAGCGTGACGGATGTCCGTACACCGCTATATCGAACCGATATACTGCTTCGTCATGTTGGACCTGGCCATCCTCGGCCTCCTCGAAGAGCACGACCTGCACGGGTACGAGATCCGGCGCCAGCTGCGCGAGCACCTGGGCCTCCTGGCCAACGTCTCGTTCGGCTCCATCTACCCCGCCCTGACCCGCCTGGAGCGGTCCGGGGCCGTCGTCGCCACCGAGGGCGGCACCGAGATGCCCCGGGCGGCGGCCACGCCGGCACCCCCCACCGGCTCGCTCAGCGGCGAGCTGGCCGTGCTGCGCTCGAAGCGCCACTCCCCCGCCCGCGCCCGCCGGGGCAAGAAGGTCTACCGGATCACCGACGCCGGGCGGCTGCTGTTCGCGGAGTTGCTGGCGGGCGGTGGCGCAACCGACGACGCCCGCAGCTTCGGGCTCCGTCTGGCCTTCGCCCGGCACCTCGCCCCGCAGGCCCGCCTGGCGCTCCTCGAGCGGCGGCGCGCCCTGCTGGTCCAGCGCCTCGGCGAGGCCGAGGGGGCCCGCACCGACCTCGACGTCTACGCCCGCTCGGTGGTCCAGCACACGGCGGACGGCATCGCCCGCGACATCAGCTGGCTCGACACCCTCATCGCGTCCGAGCGCGATGCCCTCGCCACCGCCGGCTCCGAGCCGGTCACCTGAGCAGCACCCGACACCGAAGGAGACAGCCCATGCCCAACCCCATCCGCCTCGCGATCGCCGGCGTCGGCAATTGCGCCAGCTCGCTCGTCCAGGGGATCACCTACTACCGCCACGCCGACCCCAGCGACATCGTCCCCGGCCTCATGCACGTCGAGCTCGGCGGGTACCACGTCCGCGACCTCGTGCCGGTGGCGGCCTTCGACGTGGACCAGGCCAAGGTCGGCACCGACCTGGGCAAGGCGATCCACGCCGGGCAGAACAACACCATCCGCTTCGCCGAGGTGGGCGAGCTGGGCGTCACGGTCCAGCGCGGGCCGACCTTCGACGGCCTGGGCAAGTACTACACCGAGACGGTCGAGGAGTCACCCGCCGAGCCGGTCGACGTGGCCGCCGCGCTGCGCGAGGCGCGGGCGAACGTCCTCGTCTCCTACCTCCCGGTCGGCTCCGAGCAGGCCCAGCGCCACTACGCCCAGGCCTGCCTCGACGCGGGCGTCGCCTTCGTGAACGCCATCCCCGTCTTCATCGCCTCGGACCCCGAGTGGGCCCGCAAGTTCCGCGACGCCGGCGTCCCGATCGTCGGCGACGACATCAAGAGCCAGGTCGGGTCGACCATCGTGCACCGCATCCTGACCCGATTGTTCGAGGACCGCGGCCTGGCGCTCGACCACACCTACCAGCTCAACTTCGGGGGCAACATGGACTTCAAGAACATGCTCGAGCGCGAGCGGCTCGAGTCGAAGAAGATCTCCAAGACCCAGGCCGTCACCTCCCAGATGGAGGACCACGTGCTCGACGCCGACGACGTCCACGTGGGCCCCTCCGACCACGTGCCGTGGCTGAAGGACCGCAAGTGGGCCTACATCCGCATGGAGGGCCGCAACTTCGGCGACGTCCCGCTCAACCTGGAGCTCAAGCTCGAGGTGTGGGACTCGCCCAACTCCGCCGGCGTCATCATCGACGCCGTCCGCTGCGCCAAGCTGGCGCTCGACCGCGGCATCGGCGGCCCCCTGCTCGGCCCGTCGGCCTACTTCATGAAGTCGCCCCCGGTGCAGTACCACGACGACGTCGCCCACGCCATGATCGAGTCGTTCGCCGCCGGCGAGGCCCAGGAGAGCTGGCCGGTCGACTGAGCCGGGGCTCCGCGGGCCCGGCGGGCGCTCAGATCAGGATGCGCTCGGCCGGAGCCCGCACGCCCACCACGGCCAGGGTCCGCCCCATGCCGAGGAACATGCCGCAGCAGATCGTCAGGTCCGCCAGCTCCTCGTCCGAGTACGCCGCGTGCAGGCGGTCCCAGAGCCCGTCGTCCATGGCCTGGTGGTCGAGGGCGAAGCGCTCGGCGAACTCGGCCGCGAGCCGCTCCCGATCGCTCAGCCCGCTCGCGGCACGCCAGTCGGTGACCTCGTCGTAGAACGGCTCCCCGGCCCCGGCACTCTCGCCGTCACGGGCCCTCGTGTCCCGGCACACGGCGCAGTCGTTGATCAGCGCGATCGTCCAGCGCGCCGCCTCCCGCTCGCGCACCGACAGCTGCGAGTTGCCGTAGACCGCCTCGGACAGCTTCCCCATGCCCGTGGCCATCTTGGGGCGCAGCAGCGCCCAGTCGATGTGCTCGCCCATGCCGGTCTCCGGAGCCGTGATCCTGGTCATGGGGCGAGGGTACTCCCGCCCGCTCACTGTTGCGAGGCCCACCACTCCTTCAGGCGGGCCGCCGCCGCCGCCTCGCCGAGCGGGCCCTCGTCGAGGCGCAGCTCCATGAGGAACGCCAGCGCCTGGCCGACGGCCCGGCCCGGCCCGACGCCGAGCAGCTCCATCACCTGGTTGCCGTCGAGGTCCGGCCGCAGCGAATCGAGCTCCTCCTGCTGGCGCAGCTCGGCGATGCGGGCCTCCAGCTCGTCCATGCGCCGGGCCAACGCCCGAGCCTTGGCGGCGTTGCGGGTGGTGCAGTCGCAGCGGGTCAGCTCGTTGAGCTGGTCGAGATACGGGCCCGCGTCTCGCACGTAGCGGCGCACCGCCTTGTCGGTCCACCCCAGCCGGTAGGTGTGGAAGCGGAGGTGCAGTTCGACGAGCCGCACCACGGTGTCCACATCGGCCGCCGGGTAGCGCAGCGCCTCCATGCGGGTCCGCGTCATGCGGGCGCCCACGACCTCGTGATGGTGGAAGCTCACGCCGCCGTCGGTGATGGCACGCGTGCGCGGCTTGCCGACGTCGTGGAACAGGGCGGCCAGGCGCAGGAGGTGGTCCTTGGAGGTCTTGTCGACGACCGCGAGGGTGTGCGCCAGCACGTCCTTGTGCCGGTGGATCGGATCCTGCTCGAGCGCCAGGCCCGGCAACTCGGGCAGGAAGTCCTCGGCCAGGCCCGTGCGCACCACGAACCACAGCGCCGCGGACGGCACGTCGAGCATGACCATCTTGTCCAGCTCGTCACGGATGCGTTCGGCCGAGACGATGGACAGGCGCCCGTGCATGCGCTCCACCGCGGCCGTCAGCGCCGAGTCGGGCTCGAGCGAGAAGCGTGCCGCGAAGCGTGCCGCGCGCATCATGCGCAGCGGGTCGTCACCGAAGGAGATCTCGGGGTCGAGCGGCGTCCGCAGGCGGCCCGCCGCCAGGTCGCCCAGTCCGTCGAAGGGGTCGATGAGCTCCAGGTCGGAGAGGCGCAGCGCCAGCGCGTTGATGGTGAAGTCGCGTCGCGACAGGTCGACCACGATGTCGTTGCCGAAGGTGACCTCAGGCTTGCGCGACTCGGGCACGTAGACCTCCGCCCGGTGGGTCGTGATCTCGTAGACCTGCGCGCCCCTGCGGGCGCCGATGGTGCCGTACCGCGCGCCCTGCGTCCAGACGTCGTCCGCCCAGCCCGCCAGCAGCCGCAGGATCTCGTCGGGGTGGGCGTCGGTCGTCAGGTCGACGTCGGCGCCGGGCTCGGCCCCGACCGGGAACAGCGCGTCGCGCACCGAGCCGCCCACCAAGTACAGCGTCTTCCCCGCGGCCGCGAAGCGGCGTGCCAGCTCCTCTGTGGCGCTGACAAGGGGGCGGAACCGCTCGGGCACCGACGTGGACTGCACCCGCCCACGCTAGTGCGGCCTCTAGCCTCTCCCTGTGTCGACGCGCTGGGCCAGGACCGCCCTCTGCACGTTCGCGGTGGCCGCAGCGACCCTCCTGAGCACGGCGGGCATCGCCGGCGGCGCCGCCGGGGCCGCCGTGCAGGCCGGCGCGGGCGCGCCGCCCCTCACCCTGGCCTCCCAGACCTCCTGGCTCACCCCCACGGCGCCCTGGTTCACCATCACCCTGGCCGTCGGTGACGATGGCGTGCCCGCCTCCGACCTGCGCGTCAGCCTGACCTTCTACAGCCGCCTCGGCGACGCGTCGCAGTTCGAGCAGGCGGTCGGCGCCGCGCCCCAGAAGACGGTCCTGGGCCGCGACACCGACGTCCCCGTCACCGGCAGCGGGGCGGGGCGCGCCGCGACCGCCTGCATCACCGTGCTGCCCGACTCGTCGGCCACCGCGCCGGGCGGCGGCGCCGGTGCCTGCGCGCCCGGCAGCCCGACGCTCGTGCTCGACTGCACGCCCGACGCCGGCGTCTGCGGCGACGTCTACCCGGTCTCGGTGGCCCTGCTGCGCCAGGGGGACGCCACCGCGGTGGCACGCTTCACCACCTTCCTCACCTACCAGGAGCCCGAGGGACCCGTCGGCTCGGACGGCGCGCTGCGCGTCGGGCTCATCGCGCCGGTGCTCGGCACGGGCGCCCCGGCCATGGCGGGCGCACTGGCGGCCCACCGCGACGTGCCCGTCACCCTCGCCGTCAGCCCGCGCACCATCGTCGCCCTCGGGGCGGCGCGCGCCAGGGGCGGTGCGCGCGCGCTCGGGCAGCTGACCGGCCTCACCGGCGACGAGGTGCTCGGCGAGCCCTACGTCCCCGTCAACCTGGCGGCGCTCAGCGAAGCGGGCATCGCCGGCGAGATCCAGGCCCAGCTGGCACGGGGCACCCAGCTGCTCCACCAGGCCGGGCTGCACCCCGAGAGCGGTCTGTGGGTCGACACCGCGTCGTCCTTCTCCCAGGGTGACGCCGGGAACCTGGCCAGCGGCCTCCAGGTGGCGGGGGCGAACCAGCTCGTGCTGAACGACGGCGACCTCGCGTCGGCAGGGTCCTCCAGCCTGACCTTCGCGCAGCCCTTCGCGCTCGACCTGGGCAGCGGCACCGATCCGACCGCGATCGCCTCGGACAGCAGCCTCGACGCGCTGTTCACCTCCTCGCCGGGCGATCCGGTGCTCGGGGCGGAGCAACTGCTCGCCGGCCTCTCCTTCGTCCACTTCGAGAACACGTTCGAGCCCGATGCGCGCGGTGTCGTGGTGGCCCCGCCGTCGGGCTGGCGGGCCACCGGGGCGTTCATGGACACGCTGCTCTCGGGCCTGACCCAGAACCCCGCCCTGATGCCCCAGACCCTGAGCGACCTCATGAACCAGGTCCCCGCCGGTGGGAACAGGGAGCCGTCGACGCGGCGGCTGCAGGCGGGCCCGGCCGGGCGCGGCATCTCGCGGGCGGCGGCCCAGCGGATCGCCGTCGGCCGTCAGCAGCTGTCCTCCTGGTGCTGCGGGGCGAACGCCGCGGTGACCGCCCAGCCGGCCGCCCTGACCGGCCTGGGCGATCTGCTGCTCTCCACCGAGTCACAGCGCCTGAGCGCGGCCGGCCGCTCCACCGCGCTGAACGCCTACGACCGTGCCTTCGCCGGCGAGACGGGCAAGATCACCCTGGCCACCGAGCGCACCGTGACCTTCACGTCGCAGCGGGCGCCCATCCCCATCACCGTCCTCTCGTCGGCCCCCTACCCGGTGCGCGTCGTCGTCACGCTCAACAGCGACAAGTTCACGTTCCCCGACGGCAACACCCAACCGCTGACGCTCGACCGCCCCACGACCTCGGTCCGCGTGACGGCACAGGCGCGCACGTCGGGTGACCGGCTGCCCATCGAGGTGACCCTGCACACCCCGGACGGCCAGCTGCTCATCGCCCACACGGTGCTCACCGTGCAGTCGACCGAGATCTCGTTCGTGGGGGTGGCCCTCACCGTCCTGGCCGGTGCCGTGCTCCTGGTGTGGTGGGTGCGCACGTGGCGCCGGGCGCGCCGGGCGCGCCCGCGGGCGCACTGACCGTGGCCGTCCCCCGCCGGGCCCGGACCCTGTCGCTGCGGACCTCGGCCGCCTACGTCGGCGTCGGGACCGCCGTCTCGCGGGTCAGCGGACTGCTCCGCTTCGTCGCCCTGGCCTGGGCGCTGGGCCAGACGCCCCTCGCCGACTCGTACAACCTCGCCAACACGACGCCCAACATGCTCTACGACGTCGTGCTGGGCGGTGTGCTGTCGGCCACGTTCATCCCGGTGTTCGTCGACCGCCTCTCCAACCGGGACGAGCGCGAGGCGTTCGAGTCCATCTCCGCCGTCATCACCGTCTCGGTCGTCGTCCTGCTCTCCACCACCGTCGCCGCCCTCGTGGCGGCCCCCTACATCATCGACGCCTTCACGGTGCTCGACACCCACTCCCACCCGCACCAGCTCCACCGCGTCTACCTCGAGCGCGAGGTCGCCACCGAGTTTCTGCGCTGGTTCGTGATCCAGATCGCGGCGTACGGCCTCTTCGCCCTCGGCGCCGCGCTCCTCAACACCCGGCGCAAGTTCGTGGCCGTCGCCTGGGCGCCCATCGTCAACAACATCGTGTGCATCGGCATCCTGGTCTGGTTCGGCCTGTGGGCGGGCCACGGCGCGTCGCTCGCCAGCGTCGATGCCCACCACGCCCAGCTCGTCCTGCTCGGCCTCGGGACCTCGCTCGGCGTGGTGCTCCAGGGCGTCGCGCTCGTGCCGAGCCTGCGCCGTGCCGACCTCGGCCTCCTGCGCTGGCACTGGAACCTGCGCGACGACGCGCTGCGCGCCGTGACCCGCCTGGGCGGCTGGACCTTCGGCTTCGTCGTGGCCAACCAGGTGGCCCTCTTCGTCGTCACCGTGCTGGCCGGCAGCGTGGCGGGGCCCGACCCGGTCTCGTCGTACACCTACGCCTACGCCTTCTTCCAGCTCCCCTACGGCGTGATCGCCGTCACCGTCATGTCGGTGGTGACGCCCGACCTCGCGGCGCGCTGGTCCACGGGGCAGCGGCCGGCCTTCCTGCACCGCCTGTCCGGCGGCCTGCGCGCCGTCCTCGCGCTCATCATCCCCTCCGCCGTCGGGATGCTGCTCCTGGCGCGACCCGCGGTCGCGCTGCTGCTCGGCGTCGGGCACAGCACCCCGGCCGAGACCGCCACCACCGGGGCCGCGCTGGCCATGTTCGCCCTCGGGTTGCCCGGCTTCTGCGCCTACCTCTACTTCGTGAGGGTGCTGCAGTCCATGCAGCGGACGAAGGTCGCCTTCTACCTCTACCTCGTCGAGAACGGGCTGAACATCGTGCTCGCCCTCGCCCTCGTCCATCCGCTCGGTGTGCGCGGCCTGGCCCTCTCCCTCTCCATCGCGTACACCGTCGCCGCCCTGCTGGCCCTGGCCGTCTTCCGCCAGTGGTTCGGGCACCTGGCCGACCGCGAGACGTGGGCGCCGCTCTGGCGCGTCGCGGCGGCCTCGGTCCCGATGGGCGTGGTGGTCCTCGTGGTGTCCAACCTCTCCGGGTCGACCAGCACCGTCGGGCTGCTCGCCCGGGTCGTGGGCGCCGTGGTGGCGGGCGGGCTGACGTTCTGGGCCGCCGTGATCTGGCTCGGCCGCCGCCACAACGGGCGTCGACGTCAGCGGGCACGCCCGGTCGGGCCCCTCCGCGCCCCCCGCGGCGCCTGAAGCGCCCTGCGGCCCGCTCGCCCACGCGCCCCCGTGCAAGACTCCGTGCATGCCCGGCGTCCACATCGTGACCGACAGCGCCTGCGATCTGACCGACCAGCTCGTCAAGGAGCACAACGTCATCGTGGTGCCGCTGACCATCCGCTTCGGCGAGGAGGAGCTCGAGGACCGCCGTCAGCTCAGCCCCGAGGAGTTCTGGGACCGCTGCCGCGGCAAGGGCGCCCTGCCCGAGACCGCGGCGCCCTCCCCCGGTGCGTTCCAGGCCGCCTTCGCGCAGGCCGCCGACGAGGGGGCCGACGCGGTGCTGTGCCTGACGCTCTCGTCGAAGGTGTCGGCGACCTACAGCTCGGCCGTGGCGGCGGCGGGCACCTTCAGCGGGGTGCCCGTGCGCGTCGTCGACACCTACTCGCTCACCATGGGGCAGGGCCTGCTCGTGATCGCGGCGGCCGAGGAGGCCGCGGCGGGCGCCGGCCTCGACGAGCTGGTGGCCGCCACCGGGGACCGCATCCCCCGCACCCGCATCTACGGGGTGCTGGGCGGCCTCGAGTTCCTCCAGCGCGGCGGACGCATAGGCGGCGCCCGTGCCCTGCTCGGTTCGCTGTTGAGCATCAAGCCGGTGATCCAGCTCAAGGACGGGGAGGTGGCCGAGGAGTCCAAGCAGCGCACCCGCACACGTGCGCTGGCCTACCTGGGCACCAAGGTGGCGGCAGACGAGCCGCTCGAGCGGCTCGCGGTGGCCGACGGCGCCTGCGACGACTTCCCCGAGGTCCTGGCCGCCCTGGCGGGCATCGCCACCGAACATCCGCTGCTGGCGGTCGACCTCGGACCCGTCGTGGGCACCCACGCGGGGCCCAACACCGTCGGCGTCTGCTACATCGTGCCTGCCAGGGTGGCCGGGACCGCCGGGTAGTCTCACGCCGTGCCAGAGAACGACTTCACCGACGCGCTGTCCGACCGTGCCCTCGAGACGATCGACACCGTCGTCGCGACCGTCAACGACCGTGCCGTCCGCCCGGCCATCGTCGCGGCCCGGGGCATCGTCTTCGGGGTCGTCATCGCGGTCGTCGCCATCACCGTGGTCGTCCTCTTCTGCGTCGGCTTCATCCGCCTGACCACGATCGCCGGGCACCGGATCTGGGCCTCCTACATCGTGCTCGGGCTCATCTTCTGCGCCGTCGGCGCCGTCCTGTACTCGCGCCGCGGCGTGCCGCCCGATGCCTGAGCGCCGCAAGGTCGTCGTCATCGGCAGCGGGCCGGCCGGGCTCACGGCCGCGCTCTACTCGGCCCGCGCCCAGCTGGCGCCGCTCGTCATCGAGGGCGAGCCCTCCTCCACCAGCGACCAGCCCGGCGGACAGCTCATGCTGACGACCGAGGTGGAGAACTACCCCGGCTTCGTCGACGGCATCATGGGCCCCGAGCTCATGGGCGTCATGCGGGCCCAGGCCCTGCGCTTCGATGCGGAGCTGCGCACGGCCAAGGTCAGCCGCATCGACGTCTCGCCCTGGCCCTTCCACGTCTGGGTGGGCGACCCCGACGCCCCCGAGCCGACGCTGCTGGCCGACGCGCTCATCGTCGCCACCGGCGCCCGCTCGCTCATGCTGGGCATCCCCAACGAGGCCCGCCTCCTCGGCTACGGCGTCTCCACCTGCGCCACCTGCGACGGCTTCTTCTTCCGGGAGCAGCACATCGCGGTCGCCGGTGGCGGCGACTCGGCGCTCGAGGAGGCGATCTTCCTCAGCCGCTTCGGCTCCAAGGTCACCGTGATCCACCGCCGGGAGGAGCTGCGCGCCTCCAAGATCATGCAGGAGCGCGCCTTCGCCAACCCCAAGATCGAGTTCGCCTGGAACTCGGTCGTGACCGAGATCCTCGGGGACACCAAGGTGAGCGGGCTGCGCCTCCTCGACACCGTCACCGGCGAGACGTCCGAGCTCGACGCCACCGGGCTCTTCGTCGCCATCGGCCACGAGCCCAACAGTTCCCTGCTCAAGGGGCAGATCGAGCTGGAGGACAACGGCTACGTCAAGACCTTCGACGCCACCACCCGCACCAGCGTGGACGGCGTCTTCGCCTGCGGCGACGTGCAGGACGACTACTACCGCCAGGCCGTCACGTCCGCGGGCTCGGGCTGCATGGCCGCCATCGACGCCGAGCGCTGGCTCGAGATGCGCGGGGAGTGACCGGGAACAGATCCGGACGGGGCGCTGTTGCACCCCCTGACAAGGAGATGCCATGAGCGAGAAGATCGAGACCCTGACCGACGCTACCTTTGACGAGCATGTCAAGAGTTCGGACGTCCCCGTCCTGGTGGACTTCTGGGCGGAATGGTGCGGCCCGTGCAAGATGATCTCCCCGGTGCTCGAGGAGATCGCCGAGGAGCAGGCCGGCAAGATCCGGATCAGCAAGCTGAACATCGACGACAACCTGGACGTGACCCGTCGCTTCGACGTGATGAGCATTCCGACGCTGATCCTCTTCAAGGACGGCGAGCCCCAGCTCCGGGTGATCGGGGCGAAGCCCAAGGGCGCGCTGCTCGAGGAGATCTCGGCCTACCTGTAGGCCTGCCGCTCGCCATCTGGGACCGCGGCCCCGCGGTCTCCGACGTCCAGCACCGCCTCACCGCCATCCTCCCGGGGGCGCCGGTCGACGCCGACGGGATCTTCGGTCCCGCCACCCGGGCCGCGCTCGAGGCGTTCCAGCGCCTGCGTGGCCTCAGGGTGGACGGGATCTGCGGCCAGCAGACGTGGAACACCCTGGTGGAGGCCGGTTTCCGGTTGGGCGACCGCTTCTTGTACCGCCGGACTCCGATGCTGCGGGGTGACGACGTCGCCGAGCTGCAGCAGCGCCTGTGCACCCTGGGCTTCGACACCGGGCGGGTGGACGGGATCCTGGGCGACGACACCGTGCGGGCGCTCGGCGAGTTCCAGCGCAACGCCGGGGTCCCGGTCGACGGCATCGTCGGCGGCGCGACCCTCGAGGAGCTGTTGAGGCTCGAGAGCCGCCACCACGATCCCGAGCTCGTCTCGGCCGTCCGGGCCCGCGCCGCCCTGCGTGACGCACCCCCCACCCTGCGGGGGCGCCACGTGGCCGTGGGCGAGAGCGGCGGCCTGGGCAGCGTGACCGGCGCGTTGCGCCGGCGGCTCACGCTGGGCGGGACCCGGGTCACCGAGCTGCACCACCCCGATGACGCCGTGCAGGCCAAGGAGGCCAACGAGCTCGACGTCGACGTCTTCGTCGGTCTGCGCCTGAACCCCTCGACCCCGGGGTGCCGCACCGCGTTCTGGTCCGGCACCCACGACGAGTCGCCGGGCGGGCGGCGGCTGGCCGAGCTGGTCCAGCGAGCCGTGCCCGATGCCCTCGGCGTGCCCGACGCCGGTGTCCGCGGCATGTCGGTGCCCCTCCTGCGCGAGACCCGCATGCCTGCGGTGCTGGTCGAGGTGGGCCCGGCGAGCACCATCGTCGAGCAGGCCCCCGCCCTGGCGGCGGCGATCTCCGCCGCACTGGGACACTGGGCCGACGCCTCCTGGGAATGATTACCGGTAATTATCGACCCGATGAAGGCCGCCGGAACGCTCCGCGACGGTCCCCGCGTCCTCGGCGACGGTTACGCGATCAAAGCCTCCGGCGGGTGAACAGGGTGACAATCCACAACGTCATGCACAGGTTGTGGATGAAGCTGTACGGACCCTTGACAGTTGCGTGAACTACGCGACGCCGCCGTCACCGACCATGGCGCGGTAGATCCGTTCGAGGTCCTCGAGGGTCGCGAATTCGACCACCAGGCGGCCCCGCCGGTTCTGGATGTCGACCTTGACCCTGGTGTTCAGATAGGTCGAGAGGAGGTCCTCGAGCTCGAGCACGCCGGGCTCCGGCAACCTCCGCGTGGCCGGACGGCGGCCGCTGGGCTCGGTCGTACCTGTAGTCGTACTCGTTTCGGCCGCCGGGGGCTGGGGCGGATCTGGTTGGGGCGGCACGACCCGCAGCTCGGATCCGCCTTCGCGCACCAACTCCTCGACGGCGCGCACGGTCAAGCCCTCGTCCACGATCCGTTGCACGAGCTTCTCCTGGAGGGCCCGGTCCGGCGTTCCGAGCAGGGCGCGGGCGTGACCGGCCGAGATGTCCCGTTCGGCCAGGGCCCGCTGGGCCCCCGCCGGCAGCTGCAGGAGGCGCAGGGTGTTGGTGACGGTCGCCCGGCCCTTGCCCATCCGCGTGGCCACCTGCTCGTGGGTCAGGCCGAACTCGTCGATGAGCTGCTGGTAGGCGGCCGCCTCCTCCAACGCGTTGAGATCGACCCGGTGGAGGTTCTCGACCAACGCCTGCTCCAGGCTGGCGACGTCGTCGGCCACCTGGACCAGCACGGGGATCGTCTGCAGGCCGGCCCGACGGGCCGCCCTCCAGCGTCGCTCCCCCGCGATCAGCTCGTAGGTCTCCGCCTCGTCGTGCAGCTCGCGCACCAAGACGGGCTGGAGGAGACCCACCGCCTTGATGGAGGCGGCCAGGCTCGCCATCGACTCCTCGTCGAAGTGGCTGCGGGGCTGGAAGACGTTGGGGCGGATGTGCGAGATCGGCACCACCCGGAGGAGCGAGTCCGTCTCCCCCGTCGCCTCACTCGGAATGAGTGCGCTCAGCCCTTTACCGAGACCGCTGCGGCGCGCCATTGCTCACCTCCTTGGCCAGCTCGCGATAGGCCACGGCACCCCGCGAGGCAGGATCGAAGACCGTGATGGGTTGGCCGAACGAGGGTGCCTCCGACAGCCGGACCGTCCGGGGGATGACCGCCCGGCAGACCCGGTCGGCGAAGTGCTCCCGCACCTCGTTGGCCACGTCGACGGAGAGCCGGGTCCGGGCGTCGTACATCGTCAGCACAATGGTCGACACCTCGAGCGTCTCGTTCAGGTTGGACGACACGAGGTTGACGTTGCGTAGCAGCTGGCTGAGGCCCTCGAGGGCGTAGTACTCGCACTGAATGGGCACCAGCACCTCGTCGGCGGCGGCCAGACCGTTCACGGTGATCAGCCCCAGAGAGGGGGGGCAGTCGATCAGGACGAAGTCGAAGTCGTCCACGACGGTGTCGATGGCCCGCTTGAGCTTGAGCTCGCGGCTGAACGCCGGGACCAGTTCGATCTCCACCCCGGCGAGGTCGATCGTGGCGGGAGCGACGAAGAGGTTCTTCACGCTCGTGGGCTCGATGCAGTCCTCGAGCGGCTGGTCGCGCATGATCACGTCGTACATCGACAGCTCGAAATTCCGGGCCTCGACCCCCAGGCCCGTGGTGGCGTTGCCCTGCGGGTCCAGATCGATCACCAGGACCCGGTAGCCCTGTTCGGCCAGAGCGGCCCCGAGGTTCACCGTGGTGGTCGTCTTGCCGACGCCGCCCTTCTGATTGGCGATGGCGATCACGCGGGGGAGTTCGCGAGCGGCCGGCTTCGATCCGTTGAGCAACCTCGAGGTGTCCTCCCGGATGGAGGGCGATCGCCTGTTGGACACGGGCGGCACCTCGGCCGCCGCCGCCGGCTTCTCGGCCGTCTGCTCCGGCTCCGGGTTCGGCGCGGTCTCCCCCCGGACCTCCTCGACCGGTGCCTGCGTTTCGGCCACCACGGGCGGCTCCGCAGGCTCCGGTGGGGGAGTGGGTAGCTCGGACTCCGCCACCGCGGGCTCCGCTGCCTCTGATTCGGCCGCCTCTGATCCGGCCGCCTCTGATCCGGCGGCCACGACAGGCACTTCGGCCGTCACGGGGGCAGTGGCCTCGGCCGCTCCGTCGAGCGGTGGCTCGGCAACGAGGCCCTTCACCGGATCCAGGGACGTGGGGCCAATCCCATCGGTGCCCGGCGCATCCCGGTCGTAGTCGTAGGGTGCGGCGTCCGCAGCAGCGTGTGATGATTCAGGGCCTTCTCTGTCCTTGCGCCTGATGCGCATCAAGCAGGCCCTCCGAATCGCCACTGCACGGCGCCTATCCTGGCCTGCCAGCGTCCCGAGGTCAAGACTTGAGATTGTTCCACGTGAAACCGGCAACGGCGCCCGGGACGACGTTCACCCGGAGTTCACCCTGGTTTCACGTGGAACATCACAACGGACGGTCAACTGGGGCCGGCTCGTCCACCCCGGCCCGCTGGGCTGCACCCCGGGTTGCCGCCCCCGAGTGGGTGGACGGGCGAGGTGGGCAGGGGCGAGGTGACCCGGGCGGCTGGGAGGCCGCCTAGAAGAGCGGCTTCTTGGCCGGCACCCCGTTGCGGCGGGGGAACCGCTCGGGGCAGGGCGCCACCTGACGCAGGATCTTGTAGTCGAACTCCTCGCAGACGGTCTCCCCGGGCTCCAATCCGAGCCGAGCCAGAGGCTCGGCCGGCCAGCGGGGCCCCCCGTCGGCGTCCGCCGGCTCCCCACCATGGGGAGGCTCGGAGACCACCAGCCAGCCCCCCACCTCGAGGAGGGGAGCCGCGCACTCGGCCACCACCGCGGGGCGTCCGAAGGACCGGGCCAGCACCCCGTCGTAGCTGCCCCTGAAGCCCTCCTGCCGCCCGCAGACCTCGGCCCGCTCGTGGAGCACCCTGACCCGGGTGCCGAGCCCCAGGCGGCTCGTGGCCTGCTGCAGGAAGACAGCACGGCGGGCTCCGGCCTCGAGCAGGTCCACGGCGGCCTCGGGCCAGCTCATCGCCACCACGAGGCCGGGGAGGCCGCCACCGGAGCCCAGGTCGACGAGGCGGGGAGTAGGTCGGCCCGACGCGGCCAGGCGGCGCCCGATGGCGGCGAAGCCCTCCGCATGACGGATGTGGGGTTCGATGGACCCGGGGCCCAGGAAGCCGGCCTCACGGGCATCGGCGAGGATCTCGTGCAACAGCGTGGGGCACGAGGTCCCCTCGTCGGCGCCGGGCATCGGCGCCGGGTCAGCCCGCAGGGGCGATGACGATGTGGCGGTTGGGATCCTCGCCCTCGGAGCGGGTCACGACCCCCGACAGCTCGTTGACGGCGTCGTGCACGGCCTTGCGGTCGGCCGGGCTCATCGCCTCGAGCGCCTTCTCCTGCCCCGACGCCAGGACTTCCTCGGCGATCTGGGTGCTGAACCGCTTGAGCGCGGCGGACCGGCGCTCGCGGTAACCGGCCACGTCGACGAGGATGCGGTCCGTCCTCGACGGGCACTGGCGTTGCACCACCGCCCGGGTCACGTCCTGCAGCGCACTGAGGGTGGACCCGCGCGGGCCCACCAGGATCCCCAGGTCCTCGCCCATGGCGGCGATCTCGACCGTGTCCTCGTCGAGCAGGCGGGTCTCCACCGTGCCCTCCATGCCGAACTCGGTCAGGAGCCCGGCCAGGAACGCCCGCCCGATCTCACCCTGCTCTTCGAGCGTCATTCCCTCGGCCATGTCCTCTGTCTCCTTCGGTTCCGTGCTCCGTTGCGGAGCCCTCTCGGCGGTGGGCCCCGCCGAGGATCCGTTCCTCGAGCCTTCCCGCGACCCTGAGCCGGCCGTCGCCGACTTGCTGCGATTGCGCCGCCGACGGGCCGACCGGCTGGTTCCGGTGCCCGTTCCCGCCGTCGCCGTCTTCGCTCCGCTGGGCCCGGCGGCACTCTCCGCGTCGCTACCTGCGGTCTCTGCGGTGCCCTCCTCGGGCGCGCCGACCTTGTCACGGGACCCCGAGCCGCCGCCCGAACCCTGGCGTTGGCCTCCTTGGCGACCTCCCTGGCCCGACTTGCCACCCCGCCGGGGGCGCTCCCGCCGGGGCCGGGCACCCAGGGGCCGGACCCGCGCCCTGACCCGGGCCTCGACCCGCATCCGCCCGAAGAGCCCGGTCTTGGGCTCGCTGACCACGATCACCTCGGCATCGCCGACGGCCACCCCGAGCTGGTCCAGGGCCCGCTCGGTTGCCTCCTCGACGGTCTTGCCCGCCACTTCGACCCACTCCACTCGCTATCGGGCCTTTCTGTTTCTCTTGGAGCGCGACCGCGGGTGCGGCTTGGGCGCCGCCGGCGTCTCGTCCTCTGGTACGGGCTTCCCGTTCGTCGGCCGCTTCCCCGCCGCCGGCTTCCGCCCGTTGGTGGTGGCGCGGCCGTTGGTGCCCGACCCGTTCTTGGTCGGCGGCAGCACCGCCTTCGCGGCTGCAGTCCCGTCGGTGGCGGTCGACTGCTTCTTCACCTGCTTCGGAGGCGGTTTCTGCGCTGCGTCCTCCTTGGCCTTGTCCGGTTTGGAAGAGCCGATCTCGCGCTCGTGCACGACCGGCGTCACCATCCCCGTGCGGAACATGAATTCCTGGGTGCCGATGCGCATCGCGGAGGACACCACCATGTAAATCGTCGCTCCGGCCGGCACTCTCAGGTAAATGACGCCGAAAATAATAGGGAAAAACTTCTGCATTGTTTGCATCTGTGGATTCGCCGCAGCAGCCTGAGGATTACGGCTATTCATCTGCTTCATTTGGTAGTACTGCAGGAACATCGCGGCCGCAATGAGCACGAGATAGGGGATCACCAGAAGCCCCTGGCTGGCGCTTCCCGGAGACGTGTGGAGCGAGAATGGAAGGGATGACAAATCCATCCCAAACCACCAGTGCATTTGGCCATTGCTGGCCACCAATGCTTGGTGCATTTGCGAGCTGGTCGGGATGTACCGCGGGGACGCACATCCAGCTTTCGCCACGCATTTGACCATTTGTCCGGCGCTGTTGGTATAGGTCGAACCCTTGGGGACTATGTAGGAGAGCCCACGGATCAGCGAGTACAGGACGATCAGGAACGGCATCTGCAACAAGCTCGGCAGGCAGGCCCCGAACGGACTGGTGCCGTTGTCCTTGTAGAGCCGCATCATCTCGGCGTTGAGCTGCTCCCGGTTCTCCGGGCCCTTGTACTTGGCCTGGAGCTTCTTCATCTCCGGCTGCAGCCGCTGCATCGCCAGCATCGACTTGGTGCTCTTCACCGTCACCGGGGTCAACGCCAGCATGATGATCACGGTGAGGCCCGTGATGGCGAAGCCGTAGTTCGGCCAGACGGCGTAGAGGCCGGCCAGGATGTAGCCGAACAGCTCGAAGAGCGGGTGGAAGATCTCGCCGATCAGCTTGAACAGGGAATTCTCCGCCAGAAGGGGGTGGCTCAGCACGGGCGGCCTCCCTCGTGCGCGTGGACCCGGACCGGGACGAGGTCGACGCCGTGGGGGCCGAAGGGCCGGCAGCGGAGCAATCGCCGTGCGGTCAGGGCCAGACCGCGCCAGAACCCGTGGAGGGTGAACGCCTCGACCGCATAGTTCGAGCAGCTGGGGTAGAAGCGGCAGGGTGAGATGCGCCCCGAGGCGGCGCCCTGATAGGCCGTGAGCAGCGCCACGGCGACCCGGGCCGGGCGGCTGAGGGGTGTCGCGGCCCCGGTCATGCGCTCACCGCTCGTCCGGCACGGTGCAGGGCAGCGGCCACGTCCGCGCGGAGCTCGGTGGGCTCGAGTGCGGCGGCTCTGGGTTCCAGGCGCAGGAGATACATACCCCGCGGCAGGGTCGGGGCCTCGGACCGGGCCACCTCGCGGGCCCGGCGCCGGAGGGAGTTCCGCACCACGGCCCCCCCGCAATTCCGCCCAATTGCGTATCCCACCTGCGGGAACACACCGGGCGCGCTCTCCTTGGCCGGCACGAACGACGCCCGGACGGGGCCGCTCGCCCCGCGCGACCGGGAGCGCTGCAGCCTTGCAAAGGCAGCGCGACTGGTGATCCGTCCGACCGTCCGAGCAGGCACCAGAGGCCCTCAGACGGTGAGGCGGTGGCGCCCCTTGAGCCGCCGTGACTTCAAGATGGCCCGCCCGGCCCGTGTGGACATGCGCTTCCGGAACCCGTGGGTGCGGGCTCGCTTCCGGGTGTTGGGTTGGTAAGTGCGCTTCACGTCAATTCAGCCTTTCGCGACGACGCCAGAGGGCATCCGGAGCCGGTCCGTCGCAGGGTTCATGCCTCGGCCTTCGAGTGGAGTCCGGCCGGCGGCGGCGAGTCCTCCCATGTTAGGCGCGATTTGGCGATCGCCTCTAGTCGCATCCGCCGGCACGGTGTACGTTCGTCCAATTACCCACACCGAGGATCGTTCCGAACATCGTGGCTGGACACCGAGGGGGGAGAAGGGGCGTTCGGCGCGAGCGGTGAATCAGGCTGGGGATCTCTGGACAAGGTGCACCGGTTCGCTGCGCGACCAGGTGTCGGAGAGCACGTGGCAGCTCTGGCTGTCGGGGATCGAGCCCGTGGCCTTCGCCGACGGCGTGTTCGTCCTGTCCGTCCCGAACGGGTTGATCCGTGAGCGGGTGGAGTCCCGCTACCTGCCCATGATCGAGGACACCCTGGCCAACGAGGTGGGTGCGCCGGTGCGGGGCCGCCTCGAGGTCCAGGAGGCGGCGGCGCCCGCCCCACCCGAGACGGGTCCCGGCGAGGTGTTCGGGCTGCCCGCCGAGCCCCGATCCCAGGCCGAGCCGGTCCAGAACCCCAGGGTGGGGCGCGAGTCGCCCGCGGTCCAACTCGACTCGAAATTCACGTTCGAGACCTTCGTGGCGGCCTCCTCGAACCGCCTGGCCCACGCCGCGGCCCAGGCGGTGGCCGAGACGCCCGGCCGGTCCTACAACCCCCTGTTCATCTACGGCGACTCCGGGCTCGGCAAGACCCACCTCCTCCACGCCATCGGGAATTACCTGACCGAGAACTACCCCCGGCGCAAGGTGCTCTACGTCACCACCGAGACGTTCATGAACGACTTCGTCGATTCGCTGCGCACCTCCACCACGCTGGCCTTCAAGCGCCGCTACCGGGACTGTGACGTGCTGCTGATCGACGACGTCCAGTTCATGGAGCGCAAAGAAGGCCTCCAAGAGGAGTTCTTCCACACGTACAACGACCTCAAGGGCGCCTCGAAGCAGATCGTCCTCACCTCGGACCGCCCGCCCAAGTCGATCGAGACCCTCGAGGACCGCCTCCGGAGCCGGTTCCTCTCCGGGCTCATCACCGAGATCGACCCCCCCGACCTCGAGACCCGCCTCGCCATCCTGCGATCCAAGTGCCTCAGCGAGCACCAGGACGTCCCCGACGACGTGCTCGAGTTCATCGCCTCGCACGTGAAGGACAACATCCGGGAGCTCGAAGGTGCCCTCATCCGGATCTGTGCCTTCGCCAAGCTGAACCAGGAACCGATCTCGCTGGCCCAGGCCGAGCAGGTCCTCTCGGACCTCGTGCTGGCGGGCGAGCCCCGGCGGATCTCGCCGCAGATGATCCTCGACGCCACCGCGGCCAGCTACGGCTTCTCGGTGGAGGCCATCTGTGGTCCGAGCCGCACGCGCCCCCTCGTCACGGCCCGCCAGGTGGCCATGTACCTGACTCGTGAGCTCACGGACTACCGCTATCCCGCCATCGCCCGGGTCTTCGGCAAGCGCGACCACACG
>Ga0181535_10002501_pt1 | contig 22351 bp, 19 predicted proteins | sample PEATcosm2014_Bin_44_FD_119774 | JGI IMG/M metagenome (GOLD analysis project Ga0181535, IMG submission 119774) | Peatland microbial communities from MTU Mesocosm Facility, Houghton, MI, USA - PEATcosm2014_Bin17_30_metaG | ecosystem: Environmental > Terrestrial > Soil > Wetlands > Peat | place...
GCAGCCCGCAGTCCTGGAATCGAGCGGGTTCGCCTTCTCCGACCCCGACCTTGAGATCGGTCTAAAGGACATTCTCAGACCGTCGTCGTGAGCAATGCGGGATCAGGGGCAGAGGTGGTTCGGACAACGCGAGACTATGGCCGTGCCTCAGCTCGTCACCCTGGTGAGGAAGGCGTGCGAGGAGTGGGACCCCGCTGTCGAACGGGCCATTCTCGGCACGGGGGAGGCCGACGAGATTGCCACGATGATTGAGTCGTTCGTCAGCTCACGGTGCGGGCTGATTGGTGACAGCGTCTTCTATCGCCCCGGAGTCGGAATCGTTGCCGGTCTGCGTGTCAGCGACAATTCCGAGATAGTGGTGAAGATTCACCGCTGGAATGTCTCGTTCGCTCGTCTGGCCGCCGTCCAGAAGGTGCAGGCATTTCTGGCTGATGAGGGCCTTCCCGCGCCCAGGCCCCTCACGGAGCCAGAACCGCTCGTCAATGGGATCGCCACTATCGAAGAGCTACGACGTGGAGGGCGTGCAAGTGCTCGGGACCCTGCCGTACGCCGGGCCATTGCCGAGGGGCTTCACACGTTCATCTCGGCAGCCACACCTCTTGTCGGACACGTCGACATCGGAGCGCCGCTCCTCTTGAGGCCGGTCGGTGCACCATTGTGGTTCGAGCCGCATGACGTGCGCTTCGACTTCGACGGCACCGCCAATGGCGCGGAATGGATCGATAGTCTCGCCGTGCTCGCCCGGCGTCGACTCGAAAAGGCCGGTTCGAACGTGGTGATCGGCCACTTCGACTGGCGAGTCGAGAACCTGGCCTTCCATGGCAACGACATCTGCGCGATCTACGACTGGGACTCGGTCTGTGCCGCTCCCGAAGCGGTCGTGGTCGGGAACACGGCGGCCCAGTTCACGGCTGACTGGACCGACTCTGAGGACGATCCCCTGCCGAGCGTCGACGAGATGCGGTCTTTTGTCGGTGACTACGAACTGATCAGAGGTGCCAGGTTCGACGCGGCCGAGCGCGAGTTGCTCGACGCAGCGAATCTCTTCTTATGCGCCTACGGCGCACGGTGTCAGCATTCCGATATGACGAAGCATCCCGAGATCGCTCGGACGGCGAACTCCGGTTGGTATCGGCTGCTGCGAGAACGTGGGGACAGAGCCCTGCTCGACTGACCCCGCGTCCCAGCGCCCAGCTCTTTGACTTGTTGCGGCGGGCACGTCGGTCGGAGCTCCTCGTTCACCCCGAGTGCCGGGCTGCCTTCTCGATGGTGACCAGCCACCAGCAGCCCGATCCTCGGGTGGGGGCGCCCCGGCCGGCAATCGAACAGCGCACGGTCTTAGGAGCCCCACGGGCCCCTTCTGCGCGTCAGGGTCTCGATGCCCTTACCTTCTCCGATCCGAGCTGATGGCAGAATCGGGCCATGGGATCGATCGTCTGGGGCAGGGAGATCGCAGAGGTCTATGACGCGACCTACGCGGCTCTGGCGGAGCCGTCGGTGGTCGACCCGATGGTCGACCTGCTCGCCGGGCTGGCTGGCGATGGTGCTGCCCTCGAGTTCGCCGTCGGCACGGGCCGCATAGCGCTGCCGCTCAGCGCACGGGGCGTCCCAGTCCGCGGCCTCGAGCTCTCGCCTGAAATGGTGGAGCAGTTCCGAGGCAAGCCGGGCGCCGATGCAGTTCCCGTCACGATCGGCGACATGATCACGACGCGCCTGACCGACAGTTTCGAGCTCGTGTACCTGGTCGCCAACTCGATCATGAACGTCACGACCCAGGAGGAACAGATCGCGGTGTTCTCGAACGCGGCCGCCCACCTCGTCCCGGGAGGGCGCTTCGTGGTCGAGCTGATGGTCCCCCAGCTCGGCCGGGCGGCTCCGCCCGAGATGGCCCGGGTCTTCAGGCTGGACTCCGACCACGTCGGCATCGAGACGTTCGACGACCTCGCGGGCCAGGTGGCGTGGTCCCATCACTGGATGGAGGTCGACGGTCGCCTGGTGCGCCACTCCGCTCCGTACCGGTACATCTGGCCGTCGGAGCTACTCCTCATGGCGAAGCTCACTGGGTTCGAGCTCGAGGATCGTTGGGGCGGCTGGGACCGGTCACCGTTCACTTCGGAGAGTGGGAACCAGGTCGCAGTCTTCGTCAAGATGGGACAAGGCGCCCGGGAATAGCCCAAGGGGCCCCTTGCCAGGAGTCAGAGCCAGTGGGAGCCGCGACGACGATGTCGGCGCGCGGTCAGAAGCCGCCAATGCGGCCGTGGGTTGAGGGCTACTTGTGCGCCAGCTCCAGCGCGGCCGGTTGGTCACCGAGCAGGCGTGCGCCTGCCCAGATGAGCAGCGATCCCACGCGCCGCCGTGAACGAGCGAACCGCGGAGAATGGTCTTCGGGTCGGACTCTTGGTTTCTCCCGGATTCGGCGGTCATCGAGGAGGTCCTCGTGTCGGGCCTTGGCGAGGGCTCGTAGCAATTCGGGGTGCATCGGTGCTCCTTGGGGACAGAGAAGAAGTAGTGACGGGGGGTGTGACAGCGGCCGCGGCGACGTGGGGCCGGTGGCCCGGAGGCGCGAGGCGCCGCCATCGGCGCTCGCCCGCGAGCTCGATGCTGGTCAGGCCAGCAGAGCGCGATCGTCCGCGGCGGCGGTGGCGCACAGCATCGGCATCTGACGGTTCGTCGAGTGGATCTTCATGTGCACCTCCTCAGTGCTCGCATCGGAGACGTCATGAAAACATACAGGCGCCGAAATGGCGAGCGCTTTGGACGAGAACGCAACGAACGTGCGCAGCGTGCGTGCCACGCGTGCGACAAGCCGACAACCTCCGGCACGGGTGAGAAACCCGTCCCAGGAGATCGACCATGGGACAACATGTGCCATGGAGATTCGCAGAGCCCTCCCGCGCGAGGCGGGTTCTCTCGCTGCGCTGTGGCTCCGATCCCGGGCAGCCTCGATTCCGTCGATCCCCCCGACCGTCCACACCGATGAGGAAGTGACCAGGTGGTTCGAGGAGGTGGTTCTTCCGACCCGTGAGGTCTGGGTCGCTGGGAGCCCGGGCGAGGTCGTCGCTCTCATGGTGCTGGACCATGAGTGGGTCGATCAGCTCTATGTCGACCCGGCTTCAACGCGACACGGCATCGGTGCGGCATTGCTCGACCATGCGATGAGGCGGCGTCCGGCCGGACTCAAGCTCTGGACCTTTCAGAGCAACGTCGACGCACGGCGCTTCTATGAGGGATGTGGGTTCGTCGCCGTTGCGACGACAACGGGCGACAACGAGGAGCACGCGCCCGACGTGTGCTACGAGTGGCGGCCGCGCTCCACCGTCCAGCCGAGCTAGGCAGGCGCTCCGAGCCCGTGTGTCCTCACCACTGGCCACTGCTCTGATCGAGGGCGTCCCATGCGGCTCGCTGAGCCTTTTGAGGGTCGAAAGGTCCAGTTCTTTCAGCGTCGTCTGCTCGTCGGAGGGCGTTGTTGTCGTACCTGTCCCGTCGTCTGTACCACAGGACGACGCCGCCGACGCAGGCCAGACCACCAAGGAGGATGAGGACCCACCCCGGGAGTGTGGCGGGCGGAGACGACGACGTGACGTCGATCCTCACGACGGAGACCTGGGCAGCCCGATCGATGAAATAGACGGTGATCTTGCCGGGCCGCTCCAGGTAGTAGTAGGCGGTCGCCGACGGGCCGAAACCATCGGAGTAGAGCGCACACGCCGGCGACGGCGCCGAGAGTTCCGGGCTGTACTCCTCGGTGCCGAATACGAGGATCACGGTGTCGGGATGGACGTTGAACTGTGTGTCCGCATCGCCGGGTCCCACTCCGAGGGCGTAGTCGGGCGCCGAGCTCGCAGCCGAATCCGAACAACCCGGGGGAGCGGCCGTGCCCCCTTTGGACACCACGGCGAGATCCGCAGGTGAAGGAACGAATCGTTGGGACGGGAGACTGGGGGTCTTGATGAGGTGGTTGCCCCCCACGATCGCGAGCACTCCGAGGACGATGAGCCAGAGGGCCCACCCTCGTCTCTTGCTCAGACGGTGGTGGTCAGCTTCGACTCCCGGCTCCGTTTCGAGCGCAACGGCGACGTCACCCCTCATTGCCTCCGGCGGGGGATCGGTGCTCTCGACGGTCCCGTCACGGACCAGGGAGGTCGGCGTGGAACCGGACATCCAACGAGCTTCGTGTCGCCCATAAGGATCTTTGAACCATCCCGATGCGGCCACACCCGCCTCCGACGCTCCGGCTGTACCGACCCTAATCAGGGGCGGGCGACGGACCTGGTAGGGGTTCCCCGTCGGGACCAACCGTGGCGCGTTCGACGGCACGGAGCAAGGGTCCCCGCCACGGTGACGATGCTGGCCAGGATGTCGGCACGCCCTGGAGCGAAGGGGACGGTGCCCAGGATCGGAGCGTCGCCCCTCTCAGGTCGACACCACCGGCGGGGTTCCGGTGGGCACGACGATGATCGGTCGGTGCGTGTGGGCGATATAGGCCACGTCGCCGGCATGGACGTGCAGCATGAACAGGAGCAACGCCATCAAGCCCAGCACCCCGACGAGCAGCGCGGCCAGCAGCCAGGCGTGGACTTCGAGCGTACGATTCACTACGAACTGACATACCCCGGTTTGCGTGGCGTATGCCTCGGTCCCCGGTGGTCAATTGGGTCGAACGTTTGTAGGGCCCCTTCGGCGCACGCGCTCGTCGAGCTCCACCGAGTAGCTCACCCGAAGCACCGACTCCGCCGGCGAGCCGATGGCGGTCCGTGTGAGAAACGCTCAGGCGCCTCGCCGCATCGAAGGTGCACTTCGACGTTCGGAATGGTTTTCCCAGAGGCGCTGCGCCATGTCTCGGGACGCAACGGGACAATTGATCCCGATGGGTGTGGCGGATTGGTGGTCGCGCTCGCAGTCGTCACAGACGACCATCCACAGACGGTCCGATCGCTGCACAATTTTGGGATGGTGGATCTTCCTCAACGCGCCTGACTCCAGCTCGATGCCCTCTCCGGCGCAAGCGACCCTAGCCATGGCCCGAACCGGGCTGCAACGGCGGTCCGTAGTCCCAGGTCGTACGCGACGATCCCGCGAACTGGGCCCGTTTCTTCGCCAGCGCTCGCCGGTGAGCTCCCGTACACCGGCACGATGTGCAGCTGCGTTCCCGGACCATCGGACCAGCAGGACCATCGTGGACTCACGCCCGGTCTCGAGCGGGTGACGGACGGATCAGGCCTACGGGCCGCTCATTCCCTAGAATTCGACAATGACAGCACCGAGCCTGGCGCAACAAGAACGCGCGACCCTCTGCGACCTCTTCGTCGAGCGTGGCCCCGACGCGCCCACCTTGTGCGAGGGGTGGCGCACCGTCGACTTGGCGGCGCACCTCGTTGTGCGCGAACGGAGACCCGACAGCGGGCCGGGACTGGTCTGGCCCCCGCTGGCCGGTCACACGGACAAGGTGCGGCGAGCGGTGCGGGACCGCACGCCGTGGGAGGAGCTGGTCGAGACGGTCCGGCGCGGGCCGCCGTTGCTCCTTCGTCCCTTCGATGGGCCGATGAACACGGTCGAGTTCTTCATCCACGTGGAGGACGTGCGTCGTGCGCAAGACGGCTGGGAACCCCGCCCGATCTCCGCCGAGTTGGCCGATGCCCTCTGGGCCCGCGTCGGGCCGGGTGGCATGGCGAAGAAGGTGCCGGCCACGGTCGTGATCACCTCGCCCGGGCGGGCCGACAAGGAGCGTGGCACGGGGCCGCGCCTCACCCTGGCCGGCGACCCGGGCGAGCTCGTCATGTTCGGCGCCGGCCGGCAAGGGGCGGCCAGGGTCGAGATCAGTGGTGACGCAGCACTCGCCGAGCAGCTGCGCGCCGCATCGCTGGGTGTCTGACCCCCATCCACCTGGCAGCGACACCCATCGCACTGGTGAGCCCGATCGCCAGCGGCGCGCCGTTCGGCGCCATCGCGGTCTTCTGCATCATCGAGAGCTCCCTCGTCGGCCGGTCGGCAGCCTGAGGTAGGTTCGCACCATGGTCGGACGTCAAGTGGATGGGACCGACGATGACGAGGGCGAGGATGTCGCCGTCGATGCCGCCTTGGAGCAGGGCCTCGACGCGGTGGAGGAGTCGGTTGGGGCGTATCTCGCGGACCCTTCGGCCGGGCTGCGCCACGACCTGCTGGCCGCGCTCCAGCGACTCGATCAGCAGATCGACGAGAGCGACGCCTACGAGAGCAGCATCATCGGCTCGGGGGCGTTCGGCGCTCCGGGCAAAGGCTTGGTGATCGGGGAGACCGCCGGCGCCTCGGCGGCCGAGGAGGTCCCCGAATCGGTCTGGCGGGCCCAGACGGCCCTGATCAAGGCGGCCAAACGGGAGGTCGCGGCAGCGACCCCCGACACCTTGGCGGACCTGCGCGCCGCCGCGGACGCCCTCTCGGCCGCCCGGGGCGAGGAACCACCCACACCGTGACGGTGGGAGGGAACGGAGGGCCACCGGTCGCGTAGCCCGCCGCGTGCCGGGTCAATCGTCTTTTGCCATCGATTCGAGCATCGCCGCCATCTGCCGGTGGACGAGGTTGACGGCCTGCAACGGCCGGATCATGACCCGGAACTCGATGATGCGTCCCTCGTCGTTGCAGCGGATGATATCCACGCCGTTGACGTACTTGCCTTCCATGGTGGTCTCGAACTCCAAGACGGCCGTGTCGTCGCCGAGCACGGTCTTGGTGTACGTGAAGCGCCCCCCGGACCCGGTGTGCTCCGAACCCGGGCTCACCGCCGACGCGTCGCCCCCGAAGGTCTGACCGGCCGCCTGCAGGTAGAGGCTCGTGATCTGCTTGCCACGTTGCGGCGTGAACACGATCGGCGAGTAGAAGACGACGTCGTCGTCGAGGAGGTCGTCGAGCCCGCCCGGCAATTCGCCGCGCAGGTAGGAGTGCCACTGTGCGACGACCCGCTCCATCATCGGTGCTCCCTCCGTGGTGAGCCGGGCCGGCAGCGCCGCCGACCGTGCGACATCGTAGGTCGGCGCGGTGGGGCGGCGTCAGCCGGCGGCGGGGACACGGGCCGCGTCACGCGCCGCGCACAGCTCGGCCAGCGCCGCGCTGATCGCACCCAGGGGGTCCGTGTCGGCGATCTCGGCCTGCAGCACCCGCGCCCGCTCCCGGTACGACGGACGGGCCAGGACGCGGCGCACGGCTCGGGCCACCATCGCCACCGACGGGCGGCCGGTGTGCAGGTCGACGCCGGTGCCCGACCAGTGCACGCGCGCAGCCACCTCGGGTTTGTCCTCGCTGTCGCCCGCCACCACCAGCGGCACCCCGTGGGCCAGCCCCTGCTGCACGCCGCCGTACCCGCCGTTGGTCACCATGACGTCGACGTGGGGGAGCAGGACGTCGTGGGGGATGAAGCGCTCCAGGCGCACGTTGGGCGGCAGGCCGCGCCGCAGCGGCCCCGGGTCCGGCCCGCCGGTCGTGGCCACGACGAGCACGTCGTCGCCGGCCAGCGCCCGGGCGCTCTGGAAGAGGAGGCGACCCAGGTCCGCGTTGTCCAGCGTGCCCTGCGTGACGTGCACGACCGGTCGCCCGCCCCCGAGCTCAGCCCACCACCACGGTGGCTCGAAGGACGAGGAGGGGGGCGCGAGGATCGGCCCGACGAAGCTGACCGAGCGTGCCAGGTCCGAGCGGGGGTACTCGAAGCCGGCCACCGTCGCCTGCAGGTAGGCGTCCACCACCTTGGGCTGCAGGTCGACGAGATAGCCGCGGAAGCGCGGCGCGCCGGTCTCGGCCAGGCGCCGGCGGGCGAAGCACTGAATGCCGGCCAGCACGAGGTGCTCGGTGGCCCAGTTCATGGCCACGTTGCGCACCCGGCGCAGGGGGCCGCTGCCGGGCTGGAACGCGGCGCCGAACGGTGCCGTGTCGCGGCTGTTGGAGGCGTAGGGCATCACGCCGATGCAGGCCAGCGCCGGCCGCGCCGCGCGGGGCCCCAGGGCGAGGGGGAGCGCGCCGAGGAACATCGTGTCGACGACGATGCAGTCGGCGGGGAAGCCGTCGAGGATGGCGCGCAGGTCGCGGTGCTGGCCGGGGATCGGCCCCACGAAGATGCGCCGCAGGTCGTCCTTGACGCCGCGGACACCGCGCTTGGACGACGACTCCCGCTCCGGGTTGGCCACCATCAGGTCGTGCGCGTCGTACTCCTCGGCGAAGGGGACGAACGCGGCGCCGGTCGCCTCCACCTTGTCCCGGTAGTGCGCCGTGGTGAAGAACACGACCTCGTGGCCGTCGTCGACCAACCGCCGCGCCAGCGCCAGCAACGGCGCCGTGTGGCCCTGGGCCGGGGTCGTGCACAGCACGAAGAGGCGAGCGCCCCCCGTCGCGGCGCCGCCGGTCACGTCACCACGACGGCACCGCTCCACGCCGGCAGGGTGAGTGCCCCCTCCGGGCTCGACCCCTCGAGCCCGGGTGCGGTGGCCACCGTGACCGTGCCGGGCACGCCGTCGAAGGTCGCCGGTGCGTCCGACATGTTGAGCAGCACCGTGGTGCCCTCGCCCCGGGCGAAGGCCCAGGTGCCCGGGAGGGAGTCGAGCGACCGGTAGGGCCCGACGGCCAGGTCGTCGCTCGCCCGGCGCGCCGCGATCGCCCGACGCGTCAGCTCGAGCACCGAGCCGGGGTCGCCCTCCTGGTCGGTCACGTTGCACGCGGCGGGGTCGGCCATGGGCAGCCAGGGGCGCGTGCCCGGTGCGGTGAACCCCCCGCCCGCGGCGCTCGACCACGGCATCGGCGTCCGTTCCGCGTCACGACCCTTGTAGTAGGGCCAGAAGCGTGTCCCGACCGCGTCGAGCACGTCGGCGCGCTCGATCGGGCCGTCGGTGAGCCCGATCTCGTCGCCCTGGTACAGGAAGGGCGTCCCCCGCAGCGTGAGAAGGATCAGCAGCGCCACCTTCGCCTTGGCCACCTCCCCGCCGGCCCAGCGGGTCGCCAGCCGCGACACGTCGTGGTTGGACGCGGTCCAGATCGGCCACGCCTCGGCGGGGAGGAGCGCCTCGGTGTCCTCGACGACGCTGCGCAGGGCCTCCGCCTCGAAGGGCGCGTTGATGAACACGAAGTTGAACCCCCCGTGCAACTCGTCGCTCCCGCTGCCGTAGAACTCCACCAGCGTGGGGAGCTTCTCCACGTTGGTCTCGCCGATCAGCAGCCGCTCGGGCTCGTAGGTGTCCGCGATGGTGCGCCAGCGGCGCAGGATGTCGTGCGCCTCCGGTCGGTCCGTGTTGTAGACCGCCCGCACCCCCATGAACTGCTGGTCCAGCGGGTCGTCCTCGGTGGCGGGCGGGTTGTCACGCAGCTCCTTGTCCTTGATCATCATGTTGCACACGTCAATGCGGAAGCCCGCCACGCCACGGTCCCACCAGAAGCGGACGATGTCGTCGAATTCGCGGCGAACGTCCTCGTTCCACCAGTCGAGATCGGGCTGGGCCGCCTCGAAGTTGTGCAGGTAGTACTGGCCGCTGGTCTCGTCGAGGTGCCACGCCGGCCCGCCGAAGATGCTCACCCAGTTGTTGGGCGGGCCGCCGTCGGGCTTGGGGTCGGCCCAGACGTAGTAGCCGCGGTGCGCGGAGTCCCGGCCGCTCAGCGCGTCGACGAACCACGGGTGCTGGTCGCTGGTGTGGTTGGGCACCAGGTCCATGAGGATGCGGATGCCCCGGCGGCCCGCCTCGCGGACCAGCGCATCGAGGTCGTCGAGCGTCCCGTAGGCGGGGTCGATGTCGCGGTAGTCCGAGACGTCGTAGCCCCAGTCGCGGTTGGGTGAGCGGGTCACCGGCGACAGCCACACACCGCTGATGCCGAGACCGGCGAGGTGGTCGAGCTTGGAGATGATGCCGGGCAGGTCGCCCACACCGTCCCCGTCGGAGTCCGCATACGAGCGCGGATAGATCTGGTAGAAGACGCCGCCGTGCCACCAGCGGTCCGGATCGCGGTCTCCTGGCGTCATCCACTCGTCCCTTCGCGTACGGTCGGTCCCGGGAGCGTATCGACCCGCCCGACGGCGCGGGCCGGTGGCCGGCTCAGAGGCGCCCGAGGGCCACCGACATGAGGTGCTGCTCCTCGGCGATGGAGAACGAGACGCCGACGGCGGTGAACATCACCTGCTGGCCGAGGCGCCCCTTGACGGCGAGGAGCTGGGTGGCGGTGAAGTTCAGCGTCACCCCGTGCGTGACGACCGGGACGCTCATCGAGTAGCCGGTGACGCCCGGGCCGAAGGCGGTCGGGTCGATGGGCGAGACGAGCGGTGTGCCGATGCTGACGCCCTTGGGCGACTTGCCGAAGAGCTTTGCCTTCAGCGGGCCCGACGCGAGGGAGGTCATGCATCCCGGCATCTTCGCGTTGGCACCGACGGCGAGCTCGGCCGCCGCGTTCTTGGCCGAGGGGAAGAGCGTCACGTTGTCGTTGACGATCAGGGTGGCCACGCTGTTCTGGAACTGGGGGCTGTTCACCGACGGCGGGTTCTCGGTTATGAGCGACGTCGCCACCCCGATGCAGCGGGCCAGTTGCGCGTCGCCCACGGTGTTGTTGCCGTGGTTCGTGTTCTTGGCGGTCACCCACCCGGCCGGCAGGTCGGAGAGGACCAGCAGCGCCTTGCGGGCCTGCGCCAGGGAGGCCGAGCCGGAGCCGGAGCTCGCGCCCGCCGGCGCCGCCACCGCTCCCAGCACGGCGCCGGCGACCAGCCCGGCTGCCACGAGCCCCGCAGCCAGGCGGGCCAGAGCGGGTCGTGCCGTCCCGCCGGAGTTCCTCACGATGCATCCCCCTCTCGGCTCCACCGGCTCCACCGGCGTCTGCGCCCGGACGCGCCGGCACACGCTATGCGCGCGCCGCCGCGCCCTCGGAGCGCCCCAGTGCCGGGCCAGCCACGTCCGGGTGGGCGCCGCGGCCGGGCGCGCCGCCAGTGGTCCGTGCGTCGGCCGTCCGGCCTGCCCGGGTCATTGCTGCCCCTCCTGCCTCCATGGGCGCTGCCGGCTGCCGGGATCGGGACCCGGGCCGGCATCGCCCTCCCGGAAGGGGAACGTGGGGGAGCGCCCCGCCCCACGGGGGCCCCCTTGCCAGCCCGGGACCGGCCCGCTATCGTTGGCACTCACAACCCGAGAGTGCTAATCAGTGCCAAGGAGGCCCGTTCAACATGCCGAAGCTGCACCCCCTCGATGACCGGATCGTCGTCCGCCCCGGCGAGTCCGAGGAGACGACCGCATCCGGCCTGGTCATCCCCGACACGGCCAAGGAGAAGCCCCAGCAGGGAGAGGTTCTCGCCGTCGGCCCGGGCCGCCGCTCCGAGGACACCGGCGAGCTGATCCCCCTGGACGTCAAGGTCGGCGACACGGTCGTCTACTCCAAGTACGGCGGCACCGAGTACATCCTCGACGGTGAGGACGTCCTGATCCTCTCCGCCCGCGACATCCTGGCCAAGCTGGCCTGATCGACCACACCGACGTGGGTCTGCCCGCCGCCCCGGTGACCGCCGGGGCCGGCGCGGCGGCACCACCCTTTTCCACCTGACCCACCGAGAACTCGAGAGGAGTTCGACACAGTCATGCCCAAGATCCTGAAGTTCGACGAGGCCGCCCGCCGCGGCCTCGAGGCCGGCGTCAACAAGCTGGCCGACACCGTGAAGGTCACCCTGGGGCCGAAGGGCCGCAACGTGGTGATCGAGAAGAAGTTCGGTGCCCCCACCATCACCAACGACGGCGTGTCCATCGCCCGGGAGGTCGAGCTCGACGACCCGTTCGAGAACATGGGCGCGCAGCTCGTCAAGGAGGTGGCCACCAAGACCAACGACGTGGCCGGTGACGGCACGACGACGGCCACCGTCCTGGCCCAGTCCCTCATCAGCGAGGGGCTGCGCAACGTGGCCGCCGGTGCCAGCCCGACCGGGCTCAAGAAGGGGATCGAGAAGGGCGTCCGCGCCGCCGTCGACAACCTGGCCAAGCAGTCCAAGGATGTCGGCGGCAAGACCGAGATCGCCCAGGTGGCCTCCATCTCGGCCGCCGACACCGCCATCGGCGACGTGCTGGCCGACGCCATCGACAAAGTCGGCAAGGACGGCACGGTGACCGTCGAGGAGTCCAACACCTTCGGGATCGAGCTCGAGCTCACCGAGGGCATGCAGTTCGACAAGGGCTTCTTGTCCCCGTACTTCGTGACCGACCCCGAGCGGCAGGAGGCGGTGCTCGACGAGCCCTACATCCTGTTCTACAACGGCAAGGTCAGCGCGGTGCACGACCTCGTGCCCGTGCTCGAGAAGGTCATGCAGTCGGGCAAGGCGCTGCTGATCATTGCCGAGGACATCGAGGGCGAGGCCCTGGCGACCCTCGTGGTCAACAAGATCCGCGGCACCTTCACCTCCGTCGCCGTCAAGGCCCCGGGCTTCGGCGAGCGCCGCAAGGAGATGCTCCAGGACATGGCCGTCCTCACCGGCGCCCAGGTCATCAGCGAGGAGATAGGGCTCAAGCTCGAGAACGCGACGATCGACCTGCTCGGCACCGCCCGCCGGGTCATCGTGACCAAGGACGACACCACCATCGTGGAGGGTGCCGGCACCGCCGAGGACGTGAAGGGCCGCGTGGCGCAGATCAAGCGTGCCATTGAGGACACCGACTCGGACTGGGACCGCGAGAAGCTGCAGGAGCGCCTGGCCAAGCTGGCCGGCGGCGTCGCCGTGGTCAAGGTCGGGGCCGCCACCGAGGTGGAGCTCAAGGAGAAGAAGCACCGTATCGAGGACGCGCTGTCCGCCACCCGCGCTGCGGTGGAGGAGGGCATCGTGGCCGGCGGTGGGACCGCGCTGATCCGGGCCCGCAAGTCGGTCGTCGAGCTGGCGGACACGCTCGACGGTGACGAGGCGACGGGTGCCCGTATCGTGGCCCACGCGCTCGAGGCGCCGCTGCGCTGGATCGCCTTCAACGCTGGGCTCGAGGGCGCCGTCTGGGTGGCCCAGGTGGAGGCGGCCAAGGGCAACCACGGCCTCAACGCCGCCACCGGCGAGCTGGAGGACCTGGTCAAGGCCGGCATCATCGACCCCGCCAAGGTGACCCGCTCCGCCCTGCAGAACGCCGCCTCGATCGCGGGGCTGCTGCTCACCACCGAGGCCCTCGTGGCCGACAAGCCGGAAAAGGTGGACGCCGCCGCTGCGGCCGCCGCCATGGCCGGCGGCATGGGTGGCATGGGCGGAATGGGCGGCATGATGTAGCTCCGCGCCGGCGTCCGCGGGCGCCGGGGTGATGCTTTTGCCGACATGTCCAGCGCTACTGTCTGCGGGCGTGTCGGGCTTCGTGGCCGGGCCTTCGGGTCCGGCTGCGGCGCGTCCGGGCCCGGGTGTCTAGCGTGCCCGGGGTGATCGGGCCGGCGTGACGGACATCAGCAGCGACGAGATGCGAGATCAGCCGCCCCGTTCGGGCGCGGACCCGGCATCGGGTCAGCCCGCCGCCCCGCTCGCTTCTCCGCCCGGGGGCGCGCCTGGGCCACCACCCTGGAGCCGGCGGCTCCAGGTGTGGCGCTCGCCCGCCGGACAGCCGGCGTGGGCACGCCCCGCGCTCCTCCTCGTCGCCGCGCTCTCCGGACTCGCCTACAGCTGGCAGGTCGGGTCGACCATCGAGATCTTCTACGCGGCGGCCGTGCGCAGCATGACGGAGAGCTGGCACAACCTGCTCTTCGGCGCGTTCGACCCCTCCGGCACCATCACCGTCGACAAGTTGCCGGGCGCGCTGTGGGTCCAGGCCCTGTCGGCGCGGCTGTTCGGCTTCCACGTCTGGTCGCTGATGCTGCCCCAGGCCGCCGAGGGTGTGCTCACCGTGCTGGTGCTCTACCACACGGTGCGCCGTCTGGCCGGTCCGCCGGCGGCTCTCGTCGCATCCGTGGTCCTGGCGGCCTCCCCGGCCACCATGACGCTCGACCGGGGGAACATCCCCGACTCGCTCATGATCCTGCTGTTGGTCCTGGCCGCCGATTCGACGGTCACCGCGATCGTCCACGGCCGCTGGCGGAGCGTGGTCATGGTCGGGCTCTGGGTCGGCCTGGCCTTCCAGGCCAAGATGCTCGAGGCCTGGCTTGTCCTGCCCGCCCTGGCCCTGGCCTACCTGGTGGCGGCGCGTGGGACGACCTGGGCGCGCCTCGGCCGCCTGGTCGCCATCGGCGCGACGACCGTCGTCGTCTCGCTCTCGTACATGACGTTCGTCACCCTCACGCCGGCGTCCCAGCGGCCGTACGTGGACGGGAGCACGAGCAACTCGGTGTACCAGCAGGTTTTCGACTACAACGGCTTCTCGCGCGTCGGCCAGGCCTCGCCGAACCAGTTACTCGGCCGGACGCTCGGGACGCCCCTGTTCAGCCAGGCCGAGCCGCCGCCGGCATGGGACCGTCTGCTGACCCGGAGCTACGGCCGCGACACGGGTTGGCTCCTGCCGGCGGCCCTCATCGCTGCGGGCGGCATCCTCGTGGCGCGGCGCAGGGAGCCGCGCACGGACCTCGCACGCGCCGGCGCGCTGTTGTGGGGGACGTGGCTCGTCGTCCTGGCCGTGCTGTTCTCCGTCAGCACCACCATGAACTCGTACTACGCGGGCGCGCTGTCGCCCGCGGTGGCCGGCCTTCTCGGGATCGGGTCCGCGCTGGCGTGGCAGCGCCGCCGGGAGGCGTGGGTGGCGGTGGTGACGGCGGCCACCGTCCTGGTCACCGCCGGTTACGCCGCCTGGATACTGCCGACGAGGGGCACGGGCCTCCCCGCCGGGCTCGCGGCCGCCGCCATCGTGCTCGGGCTGGCAGCGGTGCTGGCACTCGCCCTGAGCGCGCTCCGCCACAGGACACGGGCGGGACCGGCACCAGAGGCGGTGATCGCGGCGATCCTGACGGGCGCCGCACTGCTCCTCGTCCCGGCAATCGCGAGCGCCTCGGTCGTCGCGGAGGGGCTCGGCCCCTTCGACACGCCGTTCCAGTCGGCCGGCGTGACCAGGTTCGTCCACACCGTGTTCGCCCCGCAGCCCTCGCCGCCCGCCCTGGCCGCCATCGAGGCCGCCCGCCGCGGCGCACCCTTCCTCATGGCGGCCCAGACGTCGGCCGTCGCCGCGCCGTACATCTACGCCACCGGCGAGGAGGTCCTCCCCCTCGGCGGCTACACCGGCACCATTCCGGCGCCGTCCACCGCCGCCACACGGGCGATGATCGCCGCCGGCGACTTCCATCTGGCCCTCGTCGCGTCGCCGGGCGCCACCCAGAGCACCCACTACATCGCCCGGCATTGCCTCCACCTTCCGCCGTCGGGGAACAAGGCGTCGGTGGCGCCGCGGCTCAGGATCTACTTCTGTGCGCGGTCATCTGGCTGAGGGTTCGTCCATCCCTTCGACACGATCGATACCCGACTCCTTCACGTAGATGACCTCCGACAAGGCTCCGAGCCGCTGTCAACGAGTCCACTCGTACGTGTAGGAAGCATCTCCATCGGTGAAGACGACGGCACTGGGCCTGGTTCCATCGGCGAGTTCGAATGTCTGATAACCCGTGACGCATTGGTTCGGGTCGATCGAGGGGATCTGATCAAGCCCCGGAATCTGGGCATCTCCCACGGGATCCCCGACGACCTCATCATGACCGATCAGGAGCGCCACGTGGGACGGGTTGCCTACGGTCACCGGACCTGCACAGAACTGCACCTGGGCAATGGCAAGTTCGTCTCCCTGCGCCGGTTGAACGTCGGACACCTGCGAAATGGCCGGGACCGTCAGTGACATGACCGTGACGCGCGCGATGCCGGACGAATAGGAATTCGAGTCCCGCCGAAGAGAGATCTGCTGTCCGATATGGGCCACCGAGACGATTCGGAGGGGTTCCACCGGGATGCGTGGGAATGCGGTGTTGCTATCACTCGGTCCCAGGTTGACGGCTATGCCGAAAAGGACGGCGGTGCCAACCAGCCCGACGATTCCGAGGATGAGACCGGCGCGTTCGATCCGCAACAGGCCCAACGGGCGGCTTGGGACGCCCTTGATCAAAGCAGTGGGCAGTGGTGAGGATCACGAATCCTCGCTCGTTCCCCTGTGCCGTTGCGGCGTATGCAACCCTTGCCAAGAGCGGCCCTCGCCGCTCCTTGGCATTGCCGGAGGGGTAGGCCTTTAGATTGAGCCAAGGGAGGATCTGCTCGGAAGGTCGTTGCAATCCTGGTCACACGATGTGGTCGTCGGACTTGGACCGCGAGACATCAACTTGGCGATCGCCAGTCATGACTGGCCCGGCTCCGAACTCTGCGGCCCCATAGCCCCTCCTGATGCTCGGGGCAGGCCCACAACCACAAGGAAACCTTTGCCCCAATCGAGATTCCCGTACCTTGCTCTAAACCACACCGAGGGGTGTCCCGCGATCACTCGCCGGACACCCCTCGGGCCGAGGTGTGACGTAACTGTTTCCGCGCTCGGGCTGGATGGCCCAGCGTGGGCGCTCGGTTGTTGCTCCCTGCCTGCTCAGCTCCCCAAAGTGTTGACCGCGAGAACCGGGGCTTGGCCGGGGAAGTAGACGGTGGTTGGTGCAGACGTGCCGGTTCCGGCCACGGCGTTGCTCGTCACCTGGATCTGGTCGGTGGCAAGTCCGCCGGTGGGGCCAATGGCTGTGATGGTGTCCGTCGAGTCCGTCGGGTAGTTGGCGTCGCTACTCCCAAGGGCCACCGAGGACCCGTTCGGGATCTCGACTTCCCATCCGACCTTCACGGTGGGGGGAACCGGGTTGGTCAAGGTGATCACGTTGCTGCCCACCGTGATCCCACCCGACGCAATGGCCAGGTTCGCGCCGCACGTTCCGTTCACGCCACCACCAGGCACGTTGTCAGCGGGAGTCTGGTTGGCGACCGGAAGCTCCGGAGTGGCGTCGGTGAGGCGGGAGAATCCGTAGGTCCCGTTGATGATGTTGGTGAGGTCGGTGTCAAAGTTCCCTCCGCTGACGTGATTCGTTCCCTTCTGGATCGCCGAGTTGGAGTCACACAACCAATCGAGGAAGCCGGCCGTCGACGCCCTGACCGTGTCCGTGCGGTAGATGTTGAACAGCGTCCGGGCCATCGGGTACGAGTCGTTCCGTTCGGTCGCGATGCTCGGAGATTTTGAGTTGGCCGTCAGGTACTTCTCCGTGAAGCTGCTCGGGTCACCCGCCGGAATCGTCCCACCTTCGATGCTGGCCACGATGGCGTTGTTGTTGGTGGTGTACGCCCCGTAGCCAACGAAGTACAGCGACGTGGCGATGTCGGTGGCCTGGTCGGCCGAGTCGTTGGGCCAGTTGGCATTGGCGAAGTCACCGATCTGGCTGGCATCGCTCTCGAGCGCGATTTCATTGTTCCCGCTCCCCCCAGCCGGGCCCTGACTCGCTTCGGGATCGGGCCCCGAGGCGGCGTTCGGGTCGATTGTGCTGGAGTTTATGGTTGTGCCGGTGTCGCTGCAGTTGGTCCCGTTGGTGATGCCCGACTGGGCAAAGCTATAGAACGTGGTTGCTGTCGCCTGCCCGGTATTGACGCCGATGATGCGGATGGGCACGCCGATGGGCGTACCGTTGCCGACGGGGTTGCCGCCCAGGTTGGTCAGCTGGCCCCAGTCGGTGATCTGGCTCGTGTTTGGCGTCGCGCTCGGCCCGTGCTGGCAGAAGAGCCGGTAGGCGACGGAGGTCGCGCCGGTTCCACCACCGATGGCCGTGTTGTCGATGTCCGTGAACGGAGCGCCCGTGCACTCACCGGCCGTCGGAGCGGCAGGGTACTTCGTGTTGATGGTGCAGTTGGTCGGGTCAGTCGGCAGCCAGCCGGCGGCGACCGGGCCGATCCCGCCAGCGGGGAAGGCGGTGCAGGTCACCGTGCCGTTCGCCGCCGAGTAACTCGGGTACTGACCGGCGGTGGAGCACTGGGGGTCGGTCTGGGTCAGGTACCCGGTCGGGGCACCGTAGAGGGCCGGGTCGATCGCCTGGAAGTCGGTGGCCACGACGGAGTCCTTGGCAAAGCCGAGGTCCACTCCCGTGGGGCAGGTGGTCGTCGACACTGGCCTCGACGACCGGGCGTAGTCGACGCCGAGTGGCCCCGCCGGCGCAGCTGGGGTGCCACCGCACAGCTCGGCCTGGCCGTTGCCCGAGCCGACGTCGTTGGTGCCTTGCAGCTCTTCGGAGCCAGAGAAGTTGTCGGTTTCGTCGGACTGCGTGTTGTCGGGGTTGGGTGTGGAGACGGACGGCTGTTGGCAGTCCGAGTCGGCCGTCTTGGTGATCGTGCACGAGAACGGGGTGACACCGGCGTTGTTGTAGAGGCTGCCGATGGTCTCCATCACGTACAGCGTGGCGTCCGATCCCTCGGAGTTGTCCACGTTGCTGATCGGGTCGACGCCCGGCGAGCTCTGTGGCAGCCACCAGGGATACTCGCCGAAGCCGGAGACCGGGGCGCCTGCTTGGCCGGGGAACGGAGGGAGGGTGATCGCGGCCGAAGCCGGTCCCGCCATCCCCACGCCCAACAGAAGCACGACAGCCATGGCCGCCGCGCCGAGTGATGATGCCACCGCAAAGCCTTGCCGCAGTCTGCGCAGATTCATGATCGTTGGTTTCTCCTTCTCGGGTTTGAGTTGCTCTCAATCCGCGGCCAATTGACGCGATTGGTTCGTATCGATGGAACTGCTGCAGGGCCTCTTGAGCGCTCCGGTCCCAGCTCAGAACCCTTGTAAGTCGCTATAGTTGAGCAAAATACTCAGCTTTAGGGCAACCGTCAACACTCGTGTGACGAGAACATGAACCGGGACGGCCAGAGCATGTCGGGATAGCCAAAGTCACGCTTCGACCGTGACGCGCTTGCGCTCCGTTTCGTCGCCGGGCCGAAACATCCTGAGCGCCGTAAGTGACCTTCGTCGCCTCTGGATCGGGACCTGAGAACACCCGGTATCCGAAATCCGGAGGCGAGAGACGACATCGCGCAAGGTTCACCTCACCGTAACGACGCGGTCACAAGGCCCTCCGCGATACTCCGGTGGCGGCTCCTGGAGATCTTGCTCGGCCAAAGCGGTTCCTGGCACTCGCTTCATGGGCGGGCCTGTTGATCACGGCCCTGTCCTGGCTGGGTTGCCGTTGCCCGCTGGGACAGAGGCGTCGTGGTAGCACCAGCACGGGAGCGCGCATCCTCTACACCGCCGCCGGTGACGACGGTCACGCCGTCGGGTACCCGGCCGCCTCCCCCAACGCGGTCGGCGTCGGCGGTACGACGCTCAACGGATGCGGCGGCACGAGTTGCGCGAGCTTCACGAGCGAGACCGCGTTGTCTGACTCAGTTGGCGTTCTCTGGGCCTACGAGGACATACCCGCGGACCAGTCGGCTTATGGCGTCCCGTCTCTACGATGAATCGTCGGGCGGGATCTCCGATCACGGTGGCGAACAACGCCGTGGCCGGAACCGGCACGTCTGCACCAACCACCTTCTATTTCCCGGGCCAAGCTCCGGTCTTGGCCGTCGCCAACGTAAATAGCTGAGAAAGAAGTGCTCAGTTCGCTGTGTGACGCCGGACGAAAGGTGCTCCGACCTGTGGGCAAAGCACATTTCGAGATTGCGGTGTGTTACAGGAACCGGCCTCCGGCCGGTCTAACGTCCCAGGTCTAGCGGTAGGATCCGCCATTCGGGATTCGCGGAATCAAGCCCCGCCATCGTATACCCTCCCCCGGAGTGAGCGACCCCCACGCCGTGATCCCCGAATCGGGGCTGCTCGAGGACCTACCGAGCCGGCAGCTCCTGAGGGGCCTCTTCCACCTGCTCTTCGGCCGCGAGCCCGACCTCTCCGCCGAGGGTGCCTACGTGGCGGAGCTCGAGAGCGAGGCGCTCTCGCCGCGCCAGCTCGTCGAGTGGCTGATCCACTCCGCGGAATGGAGCCACGCCGCGCCCATGACGGAGTTCGGCCCTTCCCTTCACTATGGGAGAGGCGTGTTCATCCGCAGCCTTCCGCGCGCCAGGCGGATCCTCGACATCGGCGGTGCCTCCATCGGCGATCCTTCCGGTGCGCTCGTGCTCATGGGCTACCCGTACCCGTTCGACGAGCTGATCGTCATCGATCTCCCGAGCGAGGACAGGCACGAGCTGTACCGGGACGAGTCCCGCCCCATGTCGGTGCAGACCCGCCAGGGCCTCGTGACGTACCGCTACCACTCCATGACCGACCTGAGCTCCTACCCGTCGGGGTCCTTCGATCTGGTGTACAGCGGGCAGAGCATCGAGCACGTCACGCGACGCCAGGCGAACAGCGTGCTGTCACAGGCGCGGCGCGTGCTCAAGCCTGGCGGCTACCTCGCCCTCGACACGCCCAACGCCAAGTTGACCCGGTTGCAGCAGGACGCCTACATCGACCCCGACCACAAGTACGAGTACACGCACGAGGAGCTTGCCGCCATGCTCCGCGGGAACGGCTTCGTGATCGAGCAGGCGGTCGGTATCAACTACGGCGGGGAATCGGTCGCCCGCGGCGTGTTCGACCCGCTCGAGCTCGCGACCAAACGCGGCGTCTTCCACGAGATAGCGGATTGCTACCTGCTGGGCTACGTGTGCCGCCGACCGGCGGACGCCAGGTTGGTGCCGCTCGCCAACCGGGCCGCCTGGACCGTCACCGGACCGGACGCCGTCCCGGCCCGCGCCCGCCGCACCGTCAAGAGGTTGCGCTCCCGCTGACTCGCCCCCCCGGCTTCCTCGGGGCCGGGTCAGGCCGGATCCGGAGGCTCCGATCCAGCTTCGCTCGAGTCGCCCTGGAATCGCTTCAGCCAGTCTCCCAGCTGCCGCCCGAGACCCTGCACACCGCCCGCCGTGCGCTCGAGCACACCGGAGAACCGGTCCTTGTAATGGCCGACGGCCGCGTCGAACTCGGCCGATGGAGCCGGCTCACTTCCGCGCCGTGCGTAGTCTCCGCTCATGATCCGGTCGTAGTCGCCGGACCGGACCCATGCATTCAGCTCCTTGACGCGGCGCACCGCAATCGGATGAGTGAGGCTCAGTTCGGACCAGAAACGCGCCTGGCGGGAGAAGAGGTCGTCCTCGTCTTCGTACGCGTCCGCCTGCTGCAAGAAGGCATCGAAGTTCATCCCCGGCAGCGCGCCGCCTGCCATTCTCATGAGCATGTGGCACGGAACCAGTGGATCCCCCATGACCAGGGCAGCGGCCCGGTCGGAAGACAGCTCGGCTGCTCGGGCCCACTCGAGCAGCGCGTAGTACATGCCCCGCACGGGTAGTCCGAGGAGCAACGACTTGGGAAGCGCACCGTTCATGAATTGATGCAGCAGCACGAGGGCGGTGGTGTAGTAGGTGTGCTCGGACAGCACGTGTCCGACCTCGTGGCCCAGTATGGCCTGCGTCTCTGCCGCAGTGTACGAAGCGATGACCGAGGAGTTCACGACGACGATCGGCGTCTTGGCACCGATGGCCATGGCGTTGACCTCCGGATCGTTGATGACGTACAGGTCGGGAATCCGATCCAGGTCGAGTATCGAGACGCACTCGACATAGCGACCCCAGACGTCAGGGACCTGTTGCTCGCCGAGGCGTACAGCGTTCCCCTTGACGATCTGTCGCGTGCGACGTTCGTGTCCGAGGTCGGTGAGCCGCTTGACCACCGTGTCGAGAAGGGGCACCGCGTGGAGCGCCGAGGTTGCGGCGCGGTCGGCGGGGTGCTCGTAGGCTTTGGGGCTGATCTCCTTGAATTGGTGCGTCAGCTCGACTGCCACGGGGTTCCAATCGATCGAGTCCGCGCCAGCTTAGGTGAGGACACCGATCCGGCCGGGTCGTCAGTGTGATGCCGAATCGCCGGCTTCCCTGTGCGCTGCTTCGGCGAGCTGCTTGATGGCCTGCAGCCGCCGGTCCCACAGCTTGGCCTGATCCGTCATGGCGTGCGAAGCCGCGTCGAGGCGATCGGGGTCGACGTGAAAGCGCACCTCGCGCCCGTCCCGTTGGCGGGTGACGAGTCCGGCGTGCTCGAGCACCACCAGGTGCTTGATCACAGCCTGGCGACTGAACGGGACCTTCTGCGCCAGAGAGCTCGCCGTCGCGTCGCCGCCCTCGACGAGCAGATCGAGGACCCGACGACGAGACGGATCGGCGATGGCCGACCACAGCTCGTCGTCGGTACCTGCGCTCATTCCGGCCTGGCGGCGAGCAAGCTCTCGAGGCGACCGGTGAAGAACGCCCACCCGTTCCGGTGGTCCTCCGCGTAGCTCGCCTTCTGCGCCCCGGGCCAGCCGATCCCCTCGAGTCCGGTCTCGCTGACCCGCAGCCGTGTGCGCTCGCTGCCCTCCGGCGTGAGTGTGAACTCGACCAGGACGGAGTTCCCGGGCACGGGCGCCTCTCCCTCGGGGTGGCCCCAGCGGAAGGCGA
>Ga0181535_10002502_pt1 | contig 22346 bp, 15 predicted proteins | sample PEATcosm2014_Bin_44_FD_119774 | JGI IMG/M metagenome (GOLD analysis project Ga0181535, IMG submission 119774) | Peatland microbial communities from MTU Mesocosm Facility, Houghton, MI, USA - PEATcosm2014_Bin17_30_metaG | ecosystem: Environmental > Terrestrial > Soil > Wetlands > Peat | place...
CACCGAACTGGTGAAGGAGTTTACCGAACTCCAGGGCATCATCGGCGGTCTCTATCTCGTCCACCAGGCCGGGCGCATGGAGATTCCTGAGGCGTCTGCCGCGGCCATCGGCCAGGCCATCTACGATCAGTACAAGCCCGCCTCCATGGAGGATGCAGTGCCGCGCTCGCCTGAAGGCGCCGTGCTCGCCATCGCCGACAAGGCCGATACCATCGCCGGAATGTTTGCCCTTGGCATGATTCCTTCCGGCTCCAAAGATCCTTTCGCTCTGCGCCGCGCCGCCAACGGAATCGTTCGCACCCTGGTCGAGCACAACATTCCCATCAGCCTCAGCCGGCTTATGGCTGATGCCCTGCGCCAGTACCAGGGCAGTGAAGCCGAGTCCCGCTTCACCGCCGTGGACGCCTACGGGCAAAACGTCGCCGCCTTTTTCCGCGAGCGCCTCGAGTTCTATCTGCGCGATGCCCGCGGCTTCGCCTACGATGTCAGCAACGCTGTCCTTGCCTCCGGCGCCGATAACGCGGTCGATGCCGTTCTGCGCGCCCAGGCCGTCGCCAAGGTGCGCGGCAGTGAGGACTTCGATGCCATTTCGGCCTCGGTCAAGCGCATCAAGAACATCCTTCGCCAGGCCACCGAGGCAGGCAAGTGGTCGCCGGATGAGTTCTCCCAGGGTTTGTTCATCCCTGCGGACTACCAGGCGGATAACGATGCCGAGCGCAACCTTGCCAAGCAATATGCGGAGCTGTTTGACAGCACCCTCGATCTTTGCCGCAACAAGCAGTACGACGAAGCTCTCGCCGCCCTGGCCACCATTCGCCGCCCGCTCGATGATTTCTTCGACAAGGTCATGGTGATGGTGGACGATGAGGCGGTCCGAAGCTCTCGTCTCGGTCTGCTCCAGGCGGTAGCGTCGGCGTTCCAGTCCATCGCCGACTTCAGTGAAGTCGTCACCACGGGAAAGGCTTCCTGACAAGGGAGCCTTTTCCATTGGCGAAAGTTGTTCTTTTTTGTTCGCAATAATCTGCAGCCTGTTTTCGGTTGCAAGGTACTAATGAGCACGTTATCTCTTTCACACCCAGAGAGTGAGGCTATGGCTACTTCCACAGTCAGTGCAGTCAAATACGTTTACTTCTTCGGCGGCGGTAAGGCCGAGGGCAACGGCAAGATGAAGGACGCCCTTGGTGGCAAGGGCGCCGGTCTTGCTGAGATGACCAACGCAGGTCTCCCGGTTCCTCCGGGATTCACCATTCAGACGGATGCCTGTCGCGAGTACATGCGCGGCGAGATCAGCCCCGCCATCGACAAGGAAATGGACGCCGCTCTTGCCCAGCTTGAAGCTCTGCAGGGCCAGAAGCTCGGCGCCGGCGAAAATCCCCTGCTCGTATCCGTCCGTTCCGGCGCAAAGTTTTCCATGCCCGGCATGATGGACACCATTCTGAACCTCGGTCTTAATGATGAGAGCGTCAAGGCACTCGCCGCCCGCACTCAAAATCCGCGCTTCGCCTACGATTCCTACCGCCGCCTCATCCAGATGTTCGGCAACGTCGTCCTCGACATCGATAAGGCCCACTTCGAGGAAGTTTTCGACGGCAAGAAGAAACAGAAAAAAGCCAAGCTTGACACCGACCTCAACGCCGAGGCCCTCCAGGAAGTCATCGCCGAGTACAAGAAGGTCGTCAAGAAGTTCGCGAAAATCGATTTCCCGCAGAACCCGTACGACCAGCTCGTCATGGCCCGCGATGCCGTTTTCCGCTCCTGGGAGAACGATCGCGCCAAGCACTATCGCCGCATGAATAATATCGACGATATGCTCGGCACCGCCGTCAACGTGCAAGCCATGGTCTTCGGAAATCTCGGCGACACCTCCGGCACCGGCGTCGGCTTCACCCGCAATCCGGCCAACGGCTCCAAGGAGTTCTACGGCGAGTTCCTCATCAACGCCCAGGGCGAAGATGTCGTCTCCGGCGTGCGCACTCCGCAGCACATCACCGAGCTCGAAAAGATCCTGCCGGAGGCTTACCACGAGCTTCACGACATCACCTCCCGCATGGAAAAGCACTACCATGACATGCAGGATTTCGAGTTCACCATCCAGGACGGCAAGCTCTACATGCTGCAGACCCGCAACGGCAAACGCACCGGTCTGGCCGCCGTCAAGGTCGCCATTGACATGGTCGAGGAAGGCCTCATCACCAAGGAAGAAGCCGTCTTCCGCGTCGAACCCAACCAGCTCTACGACTTCCTCGTTCCCCGTCTCGATGAGAAGGGAACCAAGGTCGAAGTGCTCACCCGCGGCCTGCCGGCGTCTCCCGGCGCCACCGTCGGCCAAATCGTTTTCAGTGCCGAGGAAGCCGTTGCCGCGCACCAGAAGGGCAAATACAAGTCCATCATCCTCGTCCGTGGCGAGACCACGCCTGAGGACATCGCCGGCATGGAAGTCGCATCCGGCATTCTCACCTCCCGTGGCGGCATGACCTCGCACGCTGCCGTCGTCACTCGCGGCATGGGCAAGTGCTGCGTCGCCGGCGCCGGTGAACTCGTCGTCGATGAAAAGAAAAAGGAACTGCGGGTCAAGGGCCAGACCTTCAAGGAAGGCGATTGGCTTTCACTCGATGGCACCACCGGCCGCGTGATCAAGGGCCGCCTCAACACCCTCGAGGCTTCGCCCGATGACAAGGACCTGGTCAAGTTCATGGCCTGGGCCGATCCTCATCGCCGCCTCAAGGTTCGCGCCAATGCCGACATTCCTCGCGACGCCAAGACCGCCATCGCCTTCGGAGCCGAAGGCATCGGCCTCTGCCGCACCGAGCACATGTTCTTCGCCGAGGATCGTCTCCCGCTCATGCGCGCCATGATCATGGCCGGCAACGAGAAGGACCGCCGCGCCGCGCTCAAAAAGCTGCTTCCCTTGCAGCGCGCCGACTTCGCCGGGCTCTTCAAGGCAATGAAGGGATTCCCGGTCACCATCCGCACCCTCGATCCGCCGCTCCATGAATTTCTGCCCAAGCGTGAAGATCTCCTGGTTGAGATCAAGGAGCTCGAACTCACCAAGCCCCGCTCGCCCAAGCTCAAGGACCTGCGCACCGTACTCGCCCGCGTCGAGGAACTGCATGAGCAGAACCCCATGCTCGGACACCGTGGCTGCCGTCTCGGAATCACCTACCCGGAGATCACCGAAATGCAGGCGCGCGCCATCATCGAGGCCGCCCTTCTGCTCAAAAAGCAGAAGATCACCGTCGTCCCGGAGATCATGATTCCTCTCACCGCCACCATCAAGGAGATGAAGAATCAGGCCGACATCGTCCGCCGCGTCGCCGAGGAAGTCTTCGCCGAAAAGAAGGACAGCGTCGAATATCTCGTCGGCACCATGATCGAACTTCCCCGCGCCGCTCTGGTTGCCGATCAGATCGCCGAGGAAGCCGAGTTCTTCAGCTTCGGCACCAACGATCTCACCCAGACCACTTTCGGCTTCTCCCGCGATGACATCAACCAGTTCCTTCCTGAGTATATGAAGCAGGGAATCTTCAAGCAGGATCCCTTCGCCTCGCTCGATCAGGAAGGCGTTGGCCAGCTCATTCAGATTGCTACCGAACGTGGCCGCAAAACCCGTCCCAACCTCAAGGTCGGCATCTGCGGCGAACACGGCGGCGATCCCGAGTCGGTCAAGTTCTGCCACCGCACCGGCCTCAACTACGTCTCCTGCTCACCCTTCCGTGTCCTCACCGCGCGTCTGGCCGCGGCTCAGGCCGCACTGGAAGAAAAGGGTGGATCCGGCGGCGCCACTAAGTAACTTTCACACATTGACACATGTCAATGTAGCAAGCGGTACAACGGGGGATGCGCAAGCATCCCCCGTTTCGACCGCGGCTGCCGCCGATCCTCTCTAGTGCGGCGTCTTTGCCTCCGTGAGCTGTCATTCCGAGCGAAGCGAGGAACCCCTACGCTGTCCCGATCTTTCACTACGCTCCAGAGGCATTTCGGCCTCACCGGCCCATCATTCGCGCCGGCGCCATCCCGGCCGCGCTCCAACCACCCATCCTACTTCGGATACCAGTCGAGCAGGCGCACCTCGATGCCGCTGCCTTCCAGGCGCTGCTGGAAAATCTTGAGGTCCGTGCCGCGGTAGTGGTAGGGAATCACGACCGTGGGGTGAAAGGCTTTCACCGCGTCGGCGGCTTCCTCGGGCGTCATCGTGTAGGGAAGGTTCATGCAGAGAAAGGCAACGTCAATGTGGGTCAGGGCGCGCATCTCGGGCGTGCCTTCCGTGTCCGAGGAGAAGTAGAAGCGCTTGCCGCCGTAGGTCAGGACGTAGCCGTTGTCGCGACCCTTGGGATGGAAGAGTTGACCGGCGGCAGGGCCGCGCACCAGGTTGTACGCAGGAACAGCTTCGATGGTCCATTGATCCCACTGGCGGGATTGCCCGTTGGCAATCGCCTGCGCGGAGGGAAACTTTTCCACCACGGAAGCCGGAGCAATAACCACGGTGCCAGCCTTACGGATGGCGGCGATGGAGTCGGGGTCGAAGTGATCGTAGTGGATGTGAGTGATCAGGATCAGGTCGGCCTTGGGCAGTCCGGCGAGCTTGGCGGGCTTGGCCGGATCGACGTAGATGGTTTTGCCTCCGGCCTGGACGAGCGTGCTGGCGTGGAACAGTGGCGTGACCTTCACGTCTCCCTCAGAGGTCGGGAAAATCTGTGTCTGCCCCAGGGCGGTGAGCGAAGCGGCAAGAATAAACAGCAGCAGGTTTTTCATGCAACACATAGTATGGAGCGTCGCGGCCGCTGTCAAAGCACTGCGGTCAACAAAGCGCTGCGGCGGCCAACAAAGCAATCAGAACACGAAACGCAAGCAGCAATGCCGCGCTTAGCCGCCCGGCCGCGACCGGACGTGAGTGAAGCGCTGCTTCAAACTGAGGAAGGGCGACTCCAGCCAGCGGTAGCTGATGGCCGCGAAGACCATGGCGATAGCGAGGGCGACGCCGTTGCGGAAGAAGTAGCGGCCCAGGCTCCGGTCCTGCTGCTGGACCATGTTGTCGCTGATCATGAGGCCGAGCACGTGAAACACGTAAAGTCCGTAGGAGATGCGCCCGAGGTAGAGGAAGGGGCTCAGCCAGCTACGGGCTGACGTGGGCCGTCCGCCATTGTGGATCGTACCCAGGAATAGCGCGACGGCTCCCAGGGCGGCGACCGGATAGCCGAGAAGAACGCGGGATGTTGTAAGCGGATCGAACTTGATGCGGAAGTAGCTGCCGGCCAGAACGAAACAAGTGACGCCTCCCATGAGCAGCGCGGCGCGGTGCAGCGCCGTAAGACGCGGGGCTTTCCCACCCAGCAGGACGGCGAGCATGATGCCGAAGGCGATGGCGTCCAGATGGACGAAGGTGTTGCACCACATTTTCGATTCCCACGTGTGCCGCGAGGCAAGATACCAGCGCACCAGCGTGGCGGCCCAGAGCATCCCCGCGGCGGCCATTAGCATTCCGCGCGCGGAGAGCTTCCGCATCGTGGCCGGCCAGAACAGGTAGAACTGCTCCTGGAGGGAGACAAACCAGAGAGGAAAAATGACCGACGAGGGAAAGCCGACGAACACAATCCACCAGTTGCCGCCGAGAAACAGGAAAGCCAGTAGAGCGCGCCATCCAATGTGCTGTCCGGGGACGAACCATTGCATCGCCCAGGCCAGGGCGAGGAAGGCGAGATAGAGCGGCCAGATGCGCAGCGCACGGCGGACGTAGAAAGCCTTCAGGTCGATGCCGCCGCGCAGTTCGCGCTCGCGGATCAGCAACTCGGTGACGAGGTAGGAGCTGAGCAGGAAGAAAAGCTGCACGCCCATGGCTCCGGCCGAAGCGAGGGCGGCAATCGCGGATGCCAGCCACGGGGCAACGCCCATGCCGGAATAAAACGCTGGGTCGTGCGACATGGAGTGATGGATGAAGATGAGGAAGAAAGCGCAGAAGCGCAGCACATCGAGCTCGGGATGGTAGAAGCGTTCGTTGCTAGTGCGAGTTAACGACGGGATCCAGGGCACAGGGCGATTCCGAATCAGAGCGATGCGGATATCGTAGCAGGTGGGGGATAAAGATCATGCTTCCCAATTTGGCCAGAGCACAAGGACGGCCCTTGCCTGTGAGCTCAGCAATCGGAACAAGTTTTGCTAATTATTCGCCTCTTTTGTAATCAATGGTTTGCACACGCTGTCGTGCAGTTTTCCACATTTTCCCCACAGTCCACAGGGATAACCTCCCAGATTAGGTGCTATATCCTAGAGATGTACCTCGACTGGTGGTAGCTGAGGAACGACAGACCCACTATGTTGATACACTACTGCAGAAGTTGGATTTCGGGCCCCGACGTTTCCTTCGTTTAAAAGGAGCATCTGTACATGGGGATCTTCTATTCGACCTCGTCAAGAAAGTCTATCGCCAAGCCAACAGCGGCGCTTCTGTGGTCGCTGCTCCTTGTGGGTATCGCAACACCTTCGAGAGCACAAGTGCGGGAACCGGCCCATCAATCCTGGGCAGCACGGACGCTGGGACGCCCATCCAAGTCCGACACTCTCACCAAGAGATATAAAGACTTGCAGTGCGCACTGGTGTTGATCGAAGCAGGCAACAGGCTTGGCACTGGATTCTATGTAGCCAAGAACGGAGACGTGGTTACAGCGCGCCACGTAATAGGAAATATCATTTTCAGGGTAGATCAGCCGCAGGACAGCAACGTCCAACTCACTGACATTCCCCTGGTCACGAAGTTCACTGGAGCGAACGAAGAGAACTTCCAGACGGGCGTATCTGCGTTGGAAGTAAATGGTGATGCTTGGACAGCTGATCTAATGCTCATTCATACAGGTCACGCGACGACCTGTTGGTTGAAGGAAGCAGACGACTCGGCAATCTCTCCGGGAGATCATCTGATTGCGCTTGGATTTCCTGGGCTCTCATTCGGATCGCTGTCAATGTACTCAGGTATTGTGAGCGCGAGGCTTCGCAATAGTGGGCTGCCGAACGCAATGACCTCGGACGGGAGATTGTTTACTACCCAGACAGAGTACATCCGACTACAGATGCCTATCTCTCCCGGAGTCTCGGGAGCGCCAGTAATCGACGATCATAACCACGTCGTCGGGGTAGTGACTAACGCTGGCGCGTGGTCTCCTGACCTAGAGGCGTTAACGCAGTTGCAACGGGCGCGGGAGTCTCAACCGGCCTCACCCCAGGACCCAATGGACCTGATGGCGCTGACTGCCCACTTGGCGCTGGTGATACATGATTTTGCGTCTCCGGGATATGGGGACGCAGTCCCTTTGCGTTACTTAAGGAAGAGAGAAGCTGAGCCAACTCAGAAGCTCTCATCAGATGGCCGTTGACAGCAACAAGCTCATCCGGGGACATCACCCGGAGCGAGGTAGACTTGGCGGAGATCGAAACGGTCTGCTGGGAAACGGTTTCAGCCTGCTTACATGCGGCTTCGGGCTGTGCCAGCCTTTGTTGCGCAAAGCAGCTGACCGTGCCCAGGACGACAACCAAAGTTAGCGTGCGCATAAAGGCCTCATCCGGTAGACGAGCGAATTCTACTTCAGGTTCGTCTGTGGGGAAACGGAATTCTTCTGGACGGCTGATTTTGTGAATTAATCAGATACTTCCGGGAGGCGACCTGGATCCGCCCACTTCGGCAGATGTGGGCTTGCTGGTCCGAACCATTGACCACTAGGTTATGACCCCTCGAAAATCATTACCCGCGCAGTCAATCCTTTGTCACTCTGCGCAACCATTCACCACTCAGTAATATTCGCCTCCAAAACGATTGCCCGGAAAGTAAATCGTTGCCCCAAAACAAAGGAGCCGGACGCGCCCGGCTCCAAGCGGAATTCTTGCCATCTACTGCACCTGTTGCAGCCGCGCGATCAGTTTTTGAGCCAGGTTTTCCTCGCTCTCCGACCACAGCACGCGCCCTGTCGTATTGCAGTTCCGCTCCACCCGGTGGGTGAACTCGATCAGCGCGGCCACGTTCGCTTTCACCCGCAGCGCGTCGTCCGCGTTCAACTCCACGCCTTCATGCAGAAACGGAAAATCCAAGCCGAAATCGATCAGGATGTGCCCGCTGGCGGCGAACGCGCCCTCGTCAAACTCCAGTCCCTGTGCGGTGAAAAGCACTTTCTCTGGACGCAGCACCCATTCCTTGCTGGCCGCGTCGAGCATCCACAAATCCCAATATGCCTCCAGGCTCACGGCAAAGTCCGCCTGCGCATATTCCCGCAGCGCCTCGGCTGCTTCCTCGGCGCTCACCCCAGGCGAGAAGCTCTCCTCGAACAGTGATGGCTCGTCCCAATCCACCGGCTGCACGGAGGCGTACTGCACCCCGCTGCGGCTTTCGGAAAAAGGAAAGTGGCGCAACACCTCCACCAGCCGCGGCAACATCAGCTCCGCGTCAAAGCCCGGAAACCAGAGGCTGAGATTCAAAGTATCGACCATCCGTTTTAGTCCTCCTTGAGCGCCCAGCGCCACGGTCCAGACGTTCGCCCCAATCCGCCGAACTCTGTTGCAGGCCCCGGATTGCGGCGCATCCTCGTCTTCCATGCTAACCCAACGCATCGTCGGAACACATCGCATCCGGTTGTTGCCCGCGTTGTTTGCCCAGCTCCGACTCAGGCGCTCACCAATGTGTATTTCCACCGCAGCACGCCATCGCGCATTTCCATAACGAGACTGCTGGGCTTTGACACTCGCTTGGCTGGTTGCTAGTATGAATGAGGTCGTACAACCCTGCCTAGCTGCGTCCCCGTCGTCTAGCCCGGCCTAGGACACCGCCCTTTCACGGCGATAACGCGGGTTCGAATCCCGCCGGGGACGCCATAAGAATCAACAAGTTACATGATTCTTTGATAAGCGATAGTGAAAATGTCGAGTTACATGTCAAATAAGGCAGCTTTGAGACTCACTTTTTGACTCAGTAGCCGTAGTCAGCCGTGAGAGCCTACCGGCAACCCCCCACACCCCCAAATCGGCCTTGAGCGCAATCCGGGGGTGCGTCCCTGAATCCCCGTGGAATCCAAGATGAAACTGGGGTAATCTCGTCGATGTTGGGAACTATCGCAGAGATGAACACGAATCGTGGGGCACCAGCTTCGCGCGATTTAAATCGCGCTAAAAGCAGTTCTAACCCAATTCCCCGCGTCGGCGCTCCAATGAGATGTCCCTCATCGCAAATTACGAGTGAGATGCGACGGAAGAAATTCTGATCTGCACTTAGCAATCCGGATAGTGCTTCAGGGGTGGCCACGAGGAGCCGCGTGTCTTGGAGGTCACGTACTTCGTCTCCACTTGGCACAGTTCCGCCGTAAGCGCAGCGAGATGAGATCCCAATCGCGTTCAGCCGCCGTACCATGCTGCGTCTCAGTTCGGACGCTAGGGAACGGTACGGAACAAGCAGGATCGCAGCCTCCAAGGGATGTCGCTGCAGGTGATCAAACAGCAGGGTTTCGCTGAGCGTAGTCTTTCCGGCGCCAGTGGGCATCTGGAGCGCAAGTGTTACTCCGTCTTCGAGCAAGCTACCCCGTAACGCGTCTACTTGGGAAGGGAAAAATTCCCAAGTAGACGGAGAGCGCCTTACAAAGGACTCGATCAGTGGCTGCCAAAAACCAGGAGGACGGTTCGGAAGAACTGCGCGTACGTTAACTTCTGCGAAACGTGCCATGAGTTGCTGCAAGAGTCGTGCCGGAATCCATTCATCTGGACCGAGGGAAAGAGCTCCAGTTGCTTGGACTTGCGCGCGTATTGACAGGTCGCGAGTAGTGGCCATGTCACCTTCTCGGAGACTCCGCAGAAGTGCGGACACGAAGTCCGATGAAGGCCTCGCAGGACGAGCAAGCAGGTCGTAACACGCGCGAACCGTATCACTCTCTGTTGCATCAATCAGGCGGGCGCTTAAGCAGGCAGACGCAGGGAAACCACCGCAATAGAAAGCTGCTGCATAGAGACTTGCTTCCGACTTGTCGATTCCTGATCGCGTCAGTGTTCCTGACGTGTCCTCGGCAAATTGAGCAAAAGCGTTGCCCAAACGCGCCCATTCCGTCGATTCCGCAGAGTTGTTCCTTTGGCGATCGAAGAGGTCACCTACGAGCGAGGTGTAATAGTCGCCCGCACGGTCTCGGATAGCGCCGGTTCAGCGCCAAACCAAACACCGCGTTTGTCACTCACCGCGGCCCCACTTGCACCCTGCCACCATCCAGAGTCCTCCGCTCCGTCCTTTCCACCGATCCCGTCTGTTTTGTCCGCTGTCGCGGCTGTGAAGAACAAAACAGCCGGTTCCGGCAGAAAAGGACAAAAACATGGAATTCAGCAGCAACAACCACAGCAACCCCGACAGCAACTTTTCTTCCCCCGTCGCTACGCTTCGCGCCGACGGCAAGCCCAACACGCAGGCCATCATCGCCGCCAACGTGCAGCACCTGATCGCACAATTGGAGGCCGGACACTCCGAGGTTCTGACTCAGTACCTCACCACCATGGCCCGTTTTCACAAGTACTCGCTGGGCAATGTCTTGTTGATCGCCAGCCAGAAGCCCGACGCATCGAACGTCGCCGGAATCTATACCTGGAATCAGCTTGGACGGCGGGTGAAAAAGGGCGAAAAAGGCATCATGATCTTCGCACCCATGATCGCCAAGCAGCGCCGCCCGAAGGCAGCAAGCGAGGAGCGCGAGGAGTCCGACAGCAAGGCCACGGCAGGACCCGCGCTGGTGGGATTCCGTCCGGTTTATGTGTGGGACGTTTCGCAGACCGAGGGCAAAGAGCTTCCCACGCTGCGCGAATTCAGCGGGGAGGTCGGAAAGCATCTGGCGCAGTTGGTTCAATTCGTGATCGGACTCGGCATCAAGTTCAGCTATCCCAACGACTCGGAACCGCACGAATGAACGACCCGCTGAATATCTGTTGCATGGGCGTGAATTATCGGGTGACATCAAAATCGGGAAGTTCCGCACACAGACATGCGCGACCGGCGATGCCCCCGGGGTCTTCTGTCTTGCCCCGATATCCGGCTTGGTCCAGTCAACTTGTAACGTCAATTTATCGAGCGGGGCTGAGCATCCAGAGATGAGCGCGACCGCGGGAGGTTGGTCGCAGGGGACTTGCGTTCTTATTTACGACTTGCGGGGACTCTGTGCTGTTCTATCCACGCATTCAAATCTGGCCCGTTCCATTCAAACCGCACCAGTTGCCCAAATTTGATATGCGGAATCGGATCAGTTGCCCGCTTGAACAGGCGACGATCGATCCAATGTCTGCTGACGCACAATCGCAGCGCCAGTTCCGTTTTGTCGATGATCTCTACCATTGCACAACACCCTCCAACGAAAAAGGATTATAGGACCGTAGCCCAAAGCGCAGAGGAGAAATGAACCGTGTCTTCCCGTGCGCTGTCTAAAGCAGGCGCAAATCACCCTCCGAGGAGGGGAGCTACTACATTTCCTACTACAATGGGATGCCGGTTGAGAGAGGTGTCTGTAAGTTGCTGAAAATGGTGAGCGCGGTAGGAATCGAACCTACAACCTACTGATTAAGAGTCTGAGTCTTTGCGCCTTGTACGGACACAGTACGGACATGTCTCCTCAATAACTTCCGATGTAACCCGCGTAAACATTGGACATTGATAGACATTCCACTGATTATGTGAGACACTTGAAGACATTCGTAGCCGAGAAACCCGGACACGGTACGGACACGGAGGCGGAGATGGCGAACCTGACACAGACCTTTTGCAAACGAGTGTCGCCTCCACCAGCAGGCAACCGGATTCACTATGACGGCGGTCTTCGCGGCTTCGGGCTGCGCGTTACCAGCAAGGGAGCCAAGAGCTTCGTACTGAATTACTGGATACATGGCCGGGAACGCCGCTACACCATCGGACAGATGGGCGTATGGACGGCGGAGACGGCGCGCTCGGAAGCGCAGCGGTTGCGTGCGCTGGTAGATCGCGGGGAAGACCCTTTCGTGATTGAGCAGGCGCAGAAACAGCAAGCCATCGAAGATGAAGGCCGCCAGCGCACGATGAGGGACTTGGCCGATTACTACTTGGCCAACCATGCCGAAGTACACAAGCGGCCCCGTTCCGTGGTAGAGGATAAGGCAATGCTGGGGACCATCATTCTGCCCCAGTTGGGCCAGATGCGCGTCTCCAGCGTTACCAACCGCGACGTGTCCGAGCTGCACGCTACGCTGAAAGGCACCCCGTACCGTGCCAACCGCGTGCTTGCCCTACTGCACAAGATGTTCTCCTTTGCGGCGGTCGGCGATGACAACGAGTGGGGTGTGACCCGGAACCCGGCTGCTGGCATTTCAAGGTTCCACGAGGAGAAACGCGAGCGCTGGCTCTCCGAAGAGGAATTTGAACGGCTAGTGGCCGCTATGCAGGAATATCCCGACCGGTCGGCGGCTGAAGCCGACGTATCAGAGAAACAGCGCGAGTTTCTGCGCAAGGAGGCACGGCGTGCGATGAACGCCATTCGCCTTACCGTAGTGACGGGTTGCCGCAAGGGTGAAGCCTTAACCGCCAAGTGGACGGACTTCGACTTTGTGCGAGGCGTGTGGACGAAGCCAAGCCATCACACTAAGCAAAAGCGAGTCGAACATGTGCCGCTCAATGAACAAGCGCTGGCGCTGCTGGAGTCATTGCCCCGCGATGGCGAGTATCTATTCCCCGGCAGGAGGAAGGACGCGCACCTGACGGACCTGAAAGGGCCTTGGGCCAAGGTCTCCGAGTCTGCCAAGCTGTCCGGGGTTCGCATCCACGATCTAAGGCATAGCTTCGCGTCCCATCTAGTTAGCAGCGGGGTGTCTCTGCCAATCGTCGGCAAACTCCTGGGGCATACGCAGCCTCAGACTACCGCCCGATACGCGCATCTGGCCGATAATCCGTTGCGCGAGGCTGCAAATCGGTTTCCGGTAGTGCTGTAGCGGAATTGCAATCTTGCTGCAGGCCCGTTGCTTTACCGAAATACAGGGTTCCGGCCGGACAGAGCCGTTGTAAACTGAACTTGTTTCTCCACTCACAATAAGGACTTGAGATGCCCAAGAGTCAGCAGCGGGAGGGGTTTGGCGCGAAGACGCTGGCAGGGATTCGTTCTGTTTTGCGTCGTTGCGAGGAAGTTGGGGAGCGGCTCGACTTTCCCGGCGAAGGTGGCGAGCGTCGTTTTCGTAGTTGGTTGGCAACAGATGTGCTGCAGGTGGTCCTTGGGTGGCCGGCGAAACAGGTTGTTGTCGGCGAACGCTTTGACCTCCTACTCGTGAACGACGAACTGTACCCCATCATTACTATCGAAACAAAGACCCCATTCCACAAGGCGACCAAGAAAGACAAAAAGGATTTCGAGGGCCGCCTGGACGGTTTCCCGACTTTGCGAACAGCGTACTTTACCAACGGCAATGAATGGGATCGTCTGGACATTATCACCTCAGAAGGCAAACTGGAGATAGTTGAGAGCTCGCATCTCAATCTCGCTAAAGCATCCGAAGAGCTCGCAGACGTGTTCTTTGCTCCTCTCCAACACCGACCTGCAGATGACGCGACTGGCTCCCATGTCTATGCCATTAACCGTGATAACGCTTTCATCGGAACCGCGCTATCGCGGCTTGCTGCAGACCTTGACGACATAGTGGCCGAACATATCGAGTTCCACCGCAGGCATTTCTTTGGCTTGCGCGAAGGACATGGCGGTGCGGTAGCCCAAGAAGTGACAGAGGCACTTTACGCCCGGTGGTGCGACAAATCTCTCCTTGTAACTCCCAAGCTCGCGGCCAACACACTGATAAAAAGCTTTACTGAAGATGGGGCTAATCCCCTCAGTATACGCAATACCCTGCACGCCTTGGGCATTCAGGGGCCGCAGACAGAGCAGTCCATCGAACGGATCATGAGCCTTGCTCCCGCACTGCGCGAAGACGAGAAGTCGATAATCGAGAGTTTGTGGCCCGTATTCGCGCCTTCAGTTGAGCAGCTATGCGCGCAGACTAGTCACGTCGTGCTCGGCCGTGCCCTTCTCTACCGTGTCGGCGAAGACGAGAAAGTGTTTCCCCGGAAATTATCGAGTTCAGAGCTAGAGACGGTACTCGCAGCCGGCGGCGGCTTTGGTGGGAGCCGGCATCCTGCAACCGAATTGCTCGATGAAGTCCGCAGGAGAATGCAGGACTTTCTTCCATCGGTGTACCTCCTTGGAGAATTTGATTGGTGGCAGGTCGTATCTGAAAAGCGCATCGATTTGACGACATCGCAGAAAGCATGGCTGCGCGATGAAGATGAGGAACTCGAACGCCAAACTCGTCGGATGTTGCGAACGCTTAACCACTATCTTTTTCTGAATGTAGACGTAGACATCTGGCGCAACATTTACGAGCGGTATCTGCCGGAAGACGAAAGGCAGCGGTTGGGTGGTTTCTATACGCCCGACGAACTCGTAAATCTCGTTTTGGATTTAGCGGATTACAAGGCGGAAACGTCAGGATTGTGTAGATTGAAGTATGTTGACCCGGCCTGTGGGAGCGGGGCATTCGTTACTGGAGCGCTTGCTCGCCTGTTGGCACACCTCGAAACGGACATGCCTTGCCACAGCACAAAGGGGAGCAAGAAGGAACCGGCGTGGAAAAGCGCAGAGTCAGCACTTCGCACAGCAGAAGCAAATGTGCATGGGATCGACTTGCATCCGTTCGCAGCATTCCTCACCACTTTGAATGTGCTCTTCATGCTGCTGCCGCTGTATGTAAGAGCACGAGATAAGGATCCTGAGTTCACTATAAATCCAGAGATATTCTCGGGTGATTCGCTGGAACCGCCGGAAGTGTTGCGACCGGATCAAGGCGAACTCTTCACAAAAATGAATGCCCGTGTGCAGCTACAGGAGAAAAGCTTTGAACAATATCGAAAGATGGCGGGGCGTCGATATGACCGTATCTTCGGCAATCCGCCTTGGGGCGGGGTACTCAAGGGACAGTTAGCGCCGGTTTATGATCAGCCGAAGAAAGAATATTTCGCTACTCAGTACCCAGCAGCGGCCCAAGGCAAATACGACGTTTACGGGTTGTTCATGGAGCGGAGTCTTAAGTTGCTGGCGCCTGGCGGTCGCATGGCTCTGCTAACACAGGGTTCATTCATCGACAAGGAATGGGCACGCGGACTGCGAGAGTTCTTAGCCAAGAAATCTCGTCTCGAATACATCGTTGATCTCAATCCGTTTGGCCAGCTCTTTTTCCGCGCTATGAATATCCCCTGCCTCACTGTAGCAAGTGTCAGTGCGACGGAGGAACCCAGTTCGGAGTGCCTTTGCGTAATTTCACGCCCACCTGGTGATTTTCGCGAGCTTACCATCCAGCAGCGTCGTGAAAAAGTCGTGGATACTGTTCGCGCGGTGCTAAAGGCCACTGTTAAGAAGGGCAGAGCCAGCGTCGGATTTGCAGATGGCGCACGGATTGAGCAGACCACTTTGCGGAGCTCGGCTCGGGACCGCTGGGACTTAACCGGAAGTAAACCACCAGAATTTCCGGCGGACTCGTTTCGCGCTTCCGACCTTTTGGAGATGCGGCAGGGTGTCACGCCCGGAGGTTGCCTTGAACTTTTCTTGATGGACGAAAAGCAGGCCGACGCGCTGAAACTTGAGCGGACTCTAGTCCACAAAGCTATTAAGAGCAAACAACTCGCCCGCTGGAGGGTCGAATGGAAAGACAAGGTGCTGTTCTATCCCTACCAGCGACGCGGCAAACATTCCGCGCCAGCATTTGCAATTCAATGGGCTACAGTTCAGGACGAGAAGCTGAAGCAACGTCTGGGGGCACTCCACATTAAAGATGCGCTCGATTTTGATCAGCCGATTGATGAGCAGGAGCGAGACATCATCCGAAAAAACGGTATAAACAGCGAGTCAGTAGCCAAACTGCTGAAGCACCGCATCATGCTTGGTCTAGTGAAATATCCGAGAGCGGCCGAGTACTTGATACAGCATTACGAACGCCTAGAACGGCGCGTTTTTGAAAAGAAACGATTCACTGCCGCTGGCAAGAATTGGTATGAATACCATCGTCCGCGTGATGTCCGCATCATGCTTCGCAAGCCGCGGATACTGTCACCGACACTATTAAAAGAAATACGATTTGCAGTTGATAAAACCGGCTATCTTTCTGACCACGCTTGCCTCATGATCCAGCCGACCGCGAAAACAGCGAAGAAATGGCGCGATTTTGAGCAGAAGATGAAGAAAGTTCTTGGGCGTGTGCCAAAGGTCGTTGAACTGCTGCAGTACTGCACCGCGTTTTTGAACAGCAGCTATGCGCAGCAACGCCTCACAGTTGGCCACAGACCTCGACCTGGTGAAGTTTATTCCATTACAGAAGCATTCCTGAAAGAGATTCCGATTCCGGCTCCTTCAAATAAGAGTACCGTGACTAAGATCATCAAAGCCGTCGACGAGCTAGAGCGAAATACATTCAGTTTGACGAACACCGACGAAGCTAAGGAGATAGAAGAGCGCCTTCAGGTGCTCGTAAATGGCGCACTTGATCTATAGGGAGAGGAAGATCGAAGCAGAGTGTGGCTTCCTCAAGAATGGGAGAAGTCCTTGAAGGGCGTCATGGTAGGAAGCTCTCCTTGGTTTGATTACCCTGACGAATGTGTGGTCTCTACTACACTACAGGCTCAGGCGCGCAAGCCATCGAGAAGTGCTCCCATCAGGTCGGGGATTTCGCGCATTCTGTCGAGTTGTTCCTGAATGTCACGACGCTCCTTTGCGATCCACGCCAGCGCCTGACAAATCGAGTAGGCACTATCTGCAGCCAAGAGGGAGCCTGGCACTTGCTGAGTCTGCTCCATCGTCTTCGAATGCGGCGGCGCTTTCTCAAACGGGTCCACAAACTTTCCATCCCATCCCTTGGTGCAGATCAAGTACGTTCTGGCGGCTGCCAGAGGCCCCCATTTCTCTTTCACATTCGCGTCGATCCACCGAATCAGCCTTTCCCTCTCGACTTTTGTTTTCAGCCATTTGGAGTAGGAGTCGATCTCGGCGTTCGCCGCCTGAATTCCGTCGCGAATACGCGCACGTTGGGTCTGCCACGGTCTCAGAGCAAAGACGGCCAGAGATTTTGCTCCCCCTCCCCTATGCTTGGCGGGAACCGAAACGCAAGCAGACAGAGGCCAACGGTGGAGGGTCTTGTGGTCTTGTGGCGCAATAAAAGGGGGCAGACGAATACGCGCGAGGTGGACTAAGACGGGGGTTGGAGTAGTTGCGCGGAAGCGGGGCGGTCAAGGTCGCCGCAACTACAGAAGACGGTCCGTAATGAGTCAATCTCCGGATCGGTAGTAGTCGCGAGAGTCCCCCTGATCGCTCTAACGGGGCAAGCGGCGGAATTCCCGGCGATGTTTTCTGCGCGTGCCCATCGACTGCAAAGCCGATTCCGCTTTGCTCGTCACTTTGCTTGCTCCTGCCGTGGTAAGCGTTCACTAGCGGCGGTAATAGCGTCGGAGAGAGGGCCGAGTTCCGAAGGGCCAGAGTGCTGCGCCGCGAGGACAAGTTGCTGTAAACGCTCTACTGGAAGGTGCTCAAGGCTTCGCAGAAGTGCTCGAAATGCTTCCTGGCGGTCCTTCATACCGATCGGTCTTTCGTCCATCATGAGGAGGAATTCGCGCACATCAGCTACGCTCCGAAGCAACTGCCTGCGATCATAGCGCTCTGCGAGTCGTAATAGCGCCTCCTTCTTATCGCCCTCAATCGCCGCCCGCTCAACCTGCTCAATTGCACTAAGCCTTGAGCGCCGGAGTTTGGGTTCAGTCGGACGCTCGGTTGAAAAAACGGTGGTACTGCTCAACGCTTCAGCGACCTCTTCGTGTCCCCACTCGTCCACCAGCGCCTGCAGAATTCTTCTTAGCAGAGTTCTATGACTTTTCATCTCGAAATCCCTTTGGATCGCCTGAGTTTACAGTCCGACCGATGGAAAGAACTCGTTAGCAAAAATATAGAAATAGCGAGCATTTCCGGAATATGTATTGTCGCCCCTCATGATCTTTGGAAAACCTCTAGAGTGGTGGAGTTCATTGGTGTAGATTGGCCAACCGTTCTTCGCTGATTCCGCTTGGATCTCTGCCATGGCCCGTTGTTTCTCTGGACCGCCGTCGTTGCCGCCGTCGTAAAAGGCATTGTTCACAACCACGCCGGCGACGGTGATGTTATGCCCGCGATTCTGATTCCTGAAGTTATCGAGAGACTGCCGAAGCAGTGGGAAGCCGACTGTGGCGAAGTACTCCGGTTTGACCGGAACGAGCACCTTTCCACTGGCATGGTAAGCTGCGGTCGTGAGTATCGATTCCGTGGGTGAGCAGTCGATGATGATGAGATCCTTGTGCTGGAAATTCGTGCTCAAATATCGAGCAAGGGTTTTAGGATCAGGCCGCATTGCTCCCAGCAGGGTATCCGAAAAGTCGAACCGCGACGGAATAAGCTGAAGAGACCGTGTTCCGCTCCGCGCAATTACCTCGAATTCGGCATTTGCAGGAAGCGGCTTCGGTGCAGAGACCTTGGTGGTCGGCGGGAGATAACCGTTGAAAACCTCTACGATTGACGGCCGTTGTTGCCTCAGGAATTCCGTATACCCGCTGTGCATTAAACCCTGGCTCAGGTTAGCCTGAGGATCGAGGTCAATAGCGAGTACGTCCAATCCCAGCCTGCTGTATCCGCGTCGCGCAAGTAAGGCGGCGATGGTCGACTTGCCCACTCCGCCTTTTAGATTGATCACGCAAATCGTTACGGGCCCATCTGGTCTAGCCATGGCACTTTCTCCTTAGTAGCTAGATTCTAGCTCTTTGTTCCCGCCACTGGGCGACGAGAGAGCTTGTTCAAGTCTGCGCCCTAAGACGATTCCGAGAACTGAACTGCTAAATATCCGGCTGGATTGACGGTAACTATCAGTTCCTGTGTTGTCGGCAATGCGGAAACTGACCCACCCACAGAGCCGAATCCTGTTCCGATACGGACATGGTACGGACACGAAGCGAAGAAGAGATTCTTGGGCGGGCTGGCAAGGAATTGTTAATCAGCTTATTTATTAATAACTTAGAGATGGTGAGCGCGGTAGGAATCGAACCTACAACCTACTGATTAAGAGTCAGTTGCTCTGCCAATTGAGCTACGCGCCCTTCTTGTTGAATTTGCATCGAACCAGACGCGTAGGATAGCGTTCGGCCGGCTCACACAGCGGCGCTGATTGGCTCAGGCCTTTTTGATAGTAGCAAACGCGTTTGGATCGCGCAACATCCCCGCGCGGAATCTCCGTGGAGGCCCACTTTCCGAAGCGTTGGATTGTTCTCGGGAATCTGTCCAATTGCACCGCAGGCTAACGCGGCGCGCGAGGCGAGTGATTCAGTCGCTCTGAATCTGGATCAGTTCACCAACGTCGCTCGAGCGCGGCTGTGGTTGCAGGGTTTGCGGCGAGCGCCAGAAGTCGATGTAGCTGATTTGGTGAACGCAGCTCACGGTGCAATTCGGCGCGCATCCCTTAGTTGTGAGGAACTCGCGGCTCACATCCGCCTTTGTATATTGCAAAAGCGGCACGCCTGGGTAGCCACGCTGCTGCGAGCAATAGTGCACCAGTCCGTCTTCGCACACGTAGATGTAGCGCGCGCCCGCGCGGCAGCGCCAATCATTCGGCTTGCCGTTGGCAATGTTGGTCTGGAACCAGTTGAGGCGTGAGTAATTCTTGCGCTCCAGCTGGTGCATTTTGAAAAACACTTCACGCTCGTCGCCGTTCAGCGGACGCAGTTGCCCGTCGCCGTCGTGGATGATTCCCACCGTCGAGGTGAAGCCAAGCTGGCGGGCGCGCCGTCCCACCACCAGGGCATCATGCGGATTATGAATTCCTCCACCGACAACGCTGTTGATGTTCACGTGAAATTCAGCGTATTCGCTGAGCAGTTGCAGCTTCTTGTCCAGAACCTTCAGACTTTTCTTCGAGACATCGTCGGGCATCACGTTGTCAATGGAGATCTGCATGTGATCAAGCCCGGCGCGGTTCAGCCGTTCAATGCGCTCGGCCGTCAACAGATATCCGTTGGTGATCAGGCCGGCGATCATGCCCTTGCTGCGGATGTGGACAATGATGTCATCGAGTTCGGGATGGAGGATTGGCTCGCCGCCGCTGATGGTTACGATCGCCGTTCCCAGCCGCGCCAGTTGATCCAGGCGCTGGAACATCGTCTCCAGGGGAACCGGCTTGCTGACCGCGTCGTACTCATTGCAGTAGGCACAGGCCAGGTTGCATCGCCGCATGGGAATAATGTGCGCCATCACCACGTGTTTGGTATCCATCAATCCATGGGCGATCATGCGCAGTTCTCTCAGGCGCCTGCTGGCGCTGATCCACTTGCGACGAAGCCCCTGTTTCTTCCGCGACATAGGTATGTAGAACTCATTACATCACGCGCCCTGCCGGGCAAGGAAAGGTTACGGGGCCGGAAGGGGCATTTCAGGCCTCGAAGCGCGAACTTCTCCATTGGGTGGTGATTTGCCGGACTCTGCCTCCCATGCCCGGATTCGGGCAATCCAGACGACTGGTTTATAATCCAGTATTCGCCCTTTATCACCCCGGAGCATATTGGAAGATGATTCGATTCCTGCAAACCCCTGGCCGATTTCAAAAAGCGCTGCTTGTCGGCTTCCTCTCCATCGTCTGCATCATGATGGTGGTCACGCTTGTTCCTGGCGGAATTCTTGGCGACTTCGGAGGCCGCGGAGTTGGCGCCAACTCTGTCGCCAAGGTCGATGGCCAGGATGTCACCAATGAGGAAGTGGACCGGGTGGCGCGCAACATCATGCAGCAGCGTCATTTCCCCGAGCAGTTCAAGTCCTATGTCCTGCCCCAGGCAGTCGATGCCGTTGTCATGCAGAAGGTCTATTTGCGCGAAGCCAAGCGCCTTGGCCTGGAGGCCACGGACCAGGATTTGCGTTACGAAATGCAGCACGGCGGCCTCGCCCAGGCTCTCTATCCTAACGGAACGTTCATCGGCGCCGACCAGTACCGCGATCTGGTGGCCTCGAATTTCAACCTGAGCGTGCAGCAGTTCGAACAGGAACTGCGCGACGAACTGACCATGCGCAAACTGCGTTCGGTGATTGGTGCCGGAGTCTTTGTTTCCAACGCCGAGGTTCACGACGCCTTTGTGAAGCAGAACACCAAGGTCAAGTTTGACTATGCGGTGCTCAGTGTTGCCGACCTGGAAAAGTCGGTCACCGTCGACGATTCCGAACTGCACGCCTTCTACGAGAAGAACCAGCAGCAGTTCGCCAACACCATCCCGGAACAGCGCAGGATCAAGTATGTGCTGGTCGATCCGGCGCGGCTTCCGAACCCGGCCAAGGTTTCCAGCGCGGAACTCCAGGGTTACTTCCGCCAGCACGCCGACGAATTCCGTGTTCCCGAGTCGGTGAAGGTGCGCCACATTCTCATCAAACTTCCGCTGCCCGGTCCGGACGGCAAGGTGGATGCCAAGCAGGCTGAAGCTGCAAAAGCAAAGGCGCAGGACGTGTTGAACCAGGTTCGCAAGGGCGGAGATTTTGCGGCTCTGGCGAAAAAATATTCCGATGATCTTGCCACCGCCAAACAGGGTGGTTCGGTCGGTCAACTGGTGCAGGGTTCCGGCTCCGCGCCTGAGATTGAGAAAGTCGCCTTCGGCCTCGCCAAGGGACAGTCTTCGGATCTGATTCCGACCAGCTACGGTTTCGAAATCATTCGCGTGGACGACAGGGTTGCGGCCCATGCCCGCTCTCTGGAGGAAGTCCGCGCGGAGATTGAACCGATCGTGGCGGCGCAGAACGACCAGCGGATTGCCGGGCAACTCGCCCATGCCGTAGAAAGCCAGGCCAAGACCAATGGCCTTGAAAAGGCTGCGACAAGCAATGGTTTGCAAGCGCAGGAGAGCGCCTACATCACCCGCAATGAATCGCTGCCCGGCATCGGTGCCTCACCGCAGTTCACCGAGGCCGTCTTTGGCATGAAGGCCAAAGACGCTGCAACGTCCATCCCTCTGGCGCGAGGTTACGCCGTCGCCCAGGTGACGGACGTGAAATTGCCATCGACGCCTGCCTTTGACCAGGTCAAGGATCGTATCGCCACCGAGTTGAAGCAGCAGAAGGCCCAGGCCCTGCTGGCGCAGAAGACCCAGGAACTCAGCGATAAAGCGCGGGCGTCCCATAACCTGCACGAAGCTGCCAAGGCAATGGGAGCGACGGTGAAGACCAGTGACCTGATGGCTCCTGACGGCCAGGTGCCGGATCTGGGCCAGCTTGCATCCTCGGCGCCGCAGGTGTTCGACATGAAGCCG
>Ga0181535_10002505_pt1 | contig 22338 bp, 18 predicted proteins | sample PEATcosm2014_Bin_44_FD_119774 | JGI IMG/M metagenome (GOLD analysis project Ga0181535, IMG submission 119774) | Peatland microbial communities from MTU Mesocosm Facility, Houghton, MI, USA - PEATcosm2014_Bin17_30_metaG | ecosystem: Environmental > Terrestrial > Soil > Wetlands > Peat | place...
AGTAGTGAAGGCTGTAGCTTCGCACCAGATACTGTTTCCGGAAGCTAAACCACCGGCACAAGTACCAGGTTCGGATAGACTACCATTACTGTTAATAGCAGCGTATTGGACGTCGTTTTCGTAGGGAGCAGTCCAGGTAATTGTGATCTGACCAGTTGAACCTGTACCTCCATCATGTCCACTATGGTTAGAACTAACGCCTCCGCCTCCGCCCCCCCCGGGGCCGGTTGATGGTGAACTTCCATTGCCCCAAACTGTAACACCATTACCACCGGGACCACCACCCGTCACAGCTGTTGCACCTGTTTCATTTGTACTTGAGCTACCTGCCGATCCTGTACCACCCGAGCCCCCGCCTCCGCCACCGTCAGGAGTGGCGGTAGTTATATAACCAGCTCCTCCGTTATAGTGAATTGTATTGGAGCTACCCGTTCCACCATATCCACTGGTTGAGTAGCCCGTGCTACCGTGCCCCGTACCACTACTACCACCATGCGCTGTGACTGTAACGGAATCACCTGCAAAAGTACTATTGCTACCTGCCGTAACAGTAGCGCCACCAGCTCCAACCGTATACGCATAACTATTACCAGGTGTGACTGCGAGGTTTGGCTCACTGGCATATTCACCGCCTCCGCCACCACTGCTCCAGCCTTGATAAGAGTCAGTTCCGCCTCCGCCTCCGCCACCCCATACTTGCACATCAACAGAAGTCACACCGGCAGGAGCCGTCCAGTTACCCGATCCTGCTGTGCTATAAGTGACCGAACCGCCAGAAGAAGATACATCAGAGCCTCCAATAATATAAATATATCCGTTATAAACTACTGTACCCAGAGCATCCCTGGCGGTAGTGAAAGCGCCACCAGATAGTGAGGTATCGTCAGTCCAGGTAGCACCGAGCGAACCCGCTCCGCTGATAGGTGCTGAAAAAACACCATTACAGTCTGTTACGCAATCACCACTAGAAGTATTACTAAAACCACCGATCACATAGAGATAACCGTTATAGGCCACTGAGTTAAAATAGGCTCGGGCAGGCATAGTTGGACTACTGGAGGGAAAAGTGGTGGTAGATTGCCAAGCACCGATGGTACCATTACTGTTGATGGGAGCGTAGAAGGTACCGTTACAATATCTGACAGGGCTTCCAGCCGTACAGTCGCCACTGGAAGTATTGTTTGACCCACCTAAGACATACAGATAACCGTTATAGGCTACTGCACCAAAACCATATCGGGCTGGCATAGTTGGACTACTGGAGGGAAAAGTGGTAGTTGCTACCCATGAGCCAATAGTGCCATTAGCGTTAATCGGAGCATAGAAGGTACCGTTACAGGTACTAATTCCAGCCCCACAGTCACCGCTAGCAGTGGCATAAGTTTTACCACCCATTACATACAAGTAACCGTTGTAAGCCACTACACCAAAGTAAGCACGAGCTGGCATGGTTGATATAAAGGTAGTCGTTGATGTCCAGTCAGCACCCAGTGTTCCACTGCTACCTATAGAGTCATACCAAACACCGTTACAGTAATTACTTGTAGCTGTACAATCACCACTGGAACCACCAGATAGTCCACCTAAGACATACAGATAACCGTTATAGGCTACTACGCCAAGACCTTGACGAGCCGGCATAATGCCACTGGTGGTGGAGGAAAAGGCGGTAGTGGAAGTCCAGTCAGCACCCAGTGTTCCACTGCTACCTATAGAGTCATACCAAACACCATTGCAATCATTACCGGCAGCCGTACAATCACCACTGGAACCACCAGCTATTCCGCCAACAACATATAGGTAACCGTTATAGGCCACCGCACCGAAGTTATAGCGGGCTGGCATAGTGCCACTAGTAGTAGAAGTAAAAGCAGTAGTCGAGACCCACGAACCAACAGTTCCCCCTGTTAACCCGGCCTCATTAATCGAGCTGGTGCCCATGGTTAGGTCACCCTCATTGTTGCCAGTAGCGGCAAAACTGTTAGCTGATGCCACTAGAACACTTGGATCAATATCTAAAGGATAAGCAGTATTGGGTATTCGGTTAAGGTTAGAAGCTATTAAAATAACAGTATTACCTTTAAGGATTAGGGAAGTCTTAGTACTATCTGGGTTAGTATAGCTACTACTATTACTAGTCTTAATAACTGGTGGCAGTAGAGCAAAAACTAGGTAGTTCTTTTGGCCATTAGTACGGGCTTTGGCCACAGCTAACTGATCGGCACTGCTGCCATAGGTAATATTGCCAAATAAAGCCGGATCAGCTGAATAGATACCGATGGCCCCGTCTGGTAAGCTTCTGGCTACTAAATAACTTGGTAGATTTAGGCGGTAAGACAGATTAAAACTGCTAGTTGTTTGATTGAGAACAATGTCTTCTTGCAGACCGTTTTGCTTAATAGTATAGATATCTTCGGCACCGCTGACACCGGTTAATGGATAAACTAAATGTGAAGCTATATCTTTACCTGATTCGGTATCGAATTGCGGCACTAAGCTAAAAGATAAACCACTTGAATTATCCTTGACAGTCACACCTTGACTTAAAGAAACTGGTAATTTCAAAGCATAACTGGCCTTAGCTGAGGTATTGCCAACCGAAACCGCATCGGAATTAATAACATCTGATGAACTGTTAAAATCCGATTTATTCAGGTAATAGCTGCTAGTTTGGGAGTTATAGCCAAACTTACCTTTTTGCATCAGCAGCGTATCGGCCGGTCCGATTAGCTTAGTATCAGCTGAATTTAAAACATAAGGAGCACCAAATAAACCGAATATGCCAATTATCAATAAACAGATGACTAGCGATTCGGCTGCCGGTTTGATAACTCTTCGATATTGCTCTGGATGCTGTTTGATATATACCTTGATCAATTGCCGCCAATGCAAAGCCGTTCTGATTAACCGGCGACCAACTCTATACTGCCCAGCTTTCACTAATATATATTTCCAGATTCGTTGGATATTTCGCAGCAGATAGTAACGATAAAGGCGGCCCAGGCGCAGCCAATAATACCGGACGACGACACGCGGTTTTTTAGATCTATTCCAATTAAAACCTTGCGGTTTTTGTCTTGTCGCAATAACCTCAGTCATACCTTAAGCACTATAGTAGACATTATATACCCACTATCATCTCTCGACTAGGTTAATTAAACTATTTTGGCAATAATAAACGGCCTATTTTCTGAAAAGATCTTTTTAAGATGTTTGGTTTTTTAAAAGCTCTTTCAACTATTCGCCGCACATCACGTGGTAATTCTGCCGCATGAGTATCACTTCTGGCTTGTCTGGTTATTGATGCATCGGTGTTAATGAAAGTTACTATTAAATCACCCTCTACCAGCATTTTACTAAAAGCAAATTCAACAGTTCTTTGAAGTCGTTCACGTTTCCAGCCATTAGATTGTCCAAATAATTCTAGTGGTTCAATAACTGGAGGCTTGGCGATGAGGTCTGGCTGACCAGGAAAGACAAAATGACGCTCGTCATATTCTATCAAGTGTTCCGGATTTTCGCCTATCTCTGTTCTGGTTATAGTTTCTCTTCCGACTTCGCTACCGAAAACGGCCAGATGAGCAATCATACTCTGGTAATTACCATATTCGGTATTAACGCTTTGTAGTCGCTGCTCTGCGTTATTAAATGGGCCAGTAGTATGTTCAAGAGTTAACATAAAAATCTTCAAAACGTCTAGGTATTTAAGTATTAGAGCAAATTAGGCAAATTGCAAGCTTAAGCGATATCTTCAGGTTGATCTAGGCTGGTGAGATGTTAACTTAATGCTTAGTATTCTAAATATATATAGTTCTCTTTATATGTATATATAATAGGGGGAGAAATTTTTAAGTTATTTATATCTGTTAATTAGCAATGAAATAGTATACATCGATGTATACTATTTTGGGAATATAAAGGTTTGGATTGCTTGTTAGATTTCAGCTGTCATTGAGACAAATAACGACTAATCATATATTTCCGAGCAGATATTAAATAGTCGGCAAACCGATATATCTTTTAAAGATTGAAAATCAAACTTAGGCACCGGCTAGTCAGCTATCGGCTGGCTGGCGATTGTCTAGATTTGATTAAATATTTCGGGTAGCCAGGGGCATTGAGGTGCGCTGGTGGCGCGGCTGATCCGAAGATCAATCTCAAAAGCCCTTTTACCCAAAAACCCGTGTCAATCGAGATCACTCCCGATATGGCTAAGGCCAATCGCCTTGGGGACGGGCAGATCACCGCTGAGAGACTCTTACCAACCTAGTGGTACGTCCTATGGAGGCGCTCCGGGTCTTGGTGGGCAATCCCATCATCTACCATGCACTGCAAGGTATTTGATGTGACTTCTTCGCCCCTACCGGAACTTTTTCATTACCTCATAGGTCCGTCAAGCACACGGTGCTCCCACAATAGGCGGTCTCCCATTCATGCGGATCACTGCCCGTCCTTTTTGGCGACCAAGAGGTGGCCCGTTAGCCGAGGATTCCAGGAGATGATCCTCCGCCGAACGCGCTGACCCCCAGGCCGCGGATAGAGATGAGCTCACCTACAGACGTCAACGCCATGTCGGGATATCAGGCCTGCATGCCCCATCGAAGTATCCGATCTCACCTAACCACTTTGGTCAAGCAATTTCTTCCTCCGCACGAGAGCCTGTTCGTCCTCTGGTCTGACGCCTAACGCTGCCATAACACTGATGGTCGGTTGGACACTGTCCATCCTGTACCGCCAGTGCTACGTTCGGTGTCTTCATCCCTGTTCCAGGAAACCGTTGTGCTGGTGGCTGGGAATTTCTTGTTTGCTTCGCACGGACAACTAGAGAAAAGCTTTTGACGCGTGAACGTCAATCCTACGGCCAGTGCATGTCGGTCCCTTTTCGTGGTCATTGATAAAGAGAGATGTTGTCGTAGCGTCAGATAAACCTTATCTAATAGTAGGACAACATCAATTTAGCCAATGCACGAAACCGGATTTGTCTTTTGGTTTAGGGTAAAATTTGCTGGCTACCTTGTAAAATAACACTTCGATCAAGTCCCAAAGACGATCAAAGTGCGCTTATTATAAGCCCAAATGTCAATAATTACAAGACATAAAGTTGACAATAAATCAAGCTATACGGATCAAGTGTTTTAAGGCTGCTCTCGGGTTAACTTGACTATGGCTGATTTGGTCGATGCCTTGGCCGTTTAAAGCCACAATTCCGGCAAGTGTACCGTGTAGCTGCCGGCGAGAGTCTATCCTATCGTGATGCTCTAAACGCCGAGCGGCTCGCACGCAAGCTCTCGGACTGACCCTGGCTAGTATTGGCAGGATATCGATTAATTTATTCCTGATAGCCGTGTCATTCTTGCTATTAGTAATGATCTGGAAAAAATCATAAATCAGCTGCTCTTTATGGCTCAAATAATGGGGCAGTTTCAAGCGCAAAGGGACCAGAATCGCCATACGCTGCAGATCGTCTTCAATCGGCCCCAAGCGTCTGCCTAGTCCTGTCATAAACTGCTGACGATTATCCTGCTGTTCGGAATCGGATTGATCTAGCCAGGCCTCAACCACCGCTTGGATATCGGCTGCACCAATGATTATCTTTTGTTTGCCAAAAAAAGAGGTCGGCAGATCTTGGTGATCTTCGGTTAACAGATCCATGACGACACTATTATTGCCGTTAACGTGGACCAAAGGCTCGACGGCCAATATACCGCTGTGACAGATTTCGACTTGCTGTACCGGCTTAGCCGGGTTCCCGATTTGGCCCTCAAAGTTTCCGATGATAACCGGCGTATTGGGTACTAATTTATGAAATTGGCTTAAAGTCTGACTAGCAATGTCTTTGTCTAAAGTTTGGCCTTGGCGTTCGTCGGGAATAAGGGCCCGCAAATATATCAAATCGTCGTCGGACACCTGACCGGCCTTGTGCGCTTCAGCCAGATCCCGATAAAACGCGGTCAGCCCGTCTTTGATGCTGCGCTCGGTATTGGCTTTAACTTGTTTGGCCTGATCAATTAATGGCAGCCAAGTTCTTTGGGTATCTTCAATGGCCGTTTGATAGCGACCAGTTAATGAATCAACCAGTTCGGTGGCATGATCGGCGGCGGAGACAATCATGACCAGTCGTCCTAATTCGCGAACCGGTCGTTCTCGAATCGGTAATTGAATATCTGTCTCAATTGTTTGTTCCGGCTGAACCTCGATCATTAATGGCATTATGGCTAAATTATGGTCTAAGAGCAAGAGTTAACAGTATCGGTTGTAGTAAATTAAACGCTGATTACATATTAGGCAGCGAACGGCTGATGGTCGGCTTGATAACTTGCTGCCAAATGGCTGGATCTTCACTGGACAGATTAAGTAATTGATCTTTGGTTGTGATATAAAACAACTGGTCGTCGTTAATAGCGGCTGATTCTAGGATATCGGCAGTCGTTTCCAGTAATCGTCTGGCTAAGGCTGGGGTTTCGGCTACCATTAATATACCCGACAGCTGGGTATGGGTGACCTGTTCCCATTGGCCGCCGGCGAGGTATTGGCAATAGTTTTTCAATTTTTTAGAATGGACAAACAGCGGGACATGGCTGGAGTAAATATCCAGGAAATAGTATTGCCGCGGAATCTGCGGATCGCTGCTGACTCTTAAAGATATAAAACTGTCGGGTAGGGGACGGGGGAAATGTTTAAATTCAATAAAATTAAGGTTGCTGCCGGTAAATATCCAAAGCTTGTGTCGGTAATAGCTTTTTAGGGCCAGATCGACCCGGTAAATATCCAGGCAGTAATCAATAAAGCGCCTGGATGCGTGAACATCTTTATAAATATTCTTTAGGGTATTACCGGAAATGTTATCCAGTAAACGCAGGTATGAAAAGGCCTTAGGCAGTAAAAAGTATTCGGCGGCTCGTCCTTCCAGACGGTAGCTGCATTGGTATTTCCGTCCTAGATATCCGTGCTTAACTAAAACTGCCAGTTTGGTGTATATACTATGAGCTCCTGAGAGTCCGTAATCTCTAGCCAAAAGATCTACCGTACCAAACCGATAGTTATAAAGCTGCTTAAAGATCGCCACTTGACTATAGCTAATTGCTTTTTCCTTAACACCCATAATAAAAAACAGTATAGCTCTTTTATATATAATATATAAAAGGAGAATTTGAAGGCCCTTTTTAGGCTGTTATTGAATCAATAATTCGTGTATATCGATATACACGAATTAGCCATTTTTCCTCTGTTATCCAAATTTCAATCTGTCAATACTGGCGAATTTTAGTGTCAAATAACAGGGGTAATTTTTTAATAATTCGTGATTATGGAGATAGAGCAGATTCATATAAGATCAGATGCTTGTGCTTGCTATTTAGGATTAATTGTAAGAGATTAGATCATAAGGAGAATTTATGTCGGAGACAATTGATGGTCCACGGAGATATCCAGAAACTAGCTTGCTTACAGCCGAACAATTAGAGGCGCTGAGAGATGAGCTTAATCAAGTCTCAGCTAATTTAATTAAATGGTTCGAACAACAAGGCCTTAATGATGAAGACTTACAAACCGAACGGGCCAGAAAATTTCAAGTTACCGGTCAGACACTAACTGAGATAATCGATTGTTACGGCGAACTGTACAGTCATCAGCTTTGGTTGATTGTGGGGCGAGAGAGTGTTAAAGCCTGGGTCTTTGAAACGGGGGCGCATAGTATGGAAGTCAGTCATATAGAGTTACCGCCTTATTCCGTTTTAACCCTTGATACTTCTCGTCTACAAGATACTTCCGGAACAATCGATCAACCAACGCCGCAAAAATATTATTTCAACTCTCCCGAACAAGTCATGGTTGGTGAAAGTTGGGGCAGGTTGGTGCCAGAAACGGCCCTCGCCAGAACACTGAGTGAGGGTGGAAGACTGGAACTAGTCTATATCGGTTAATCTCAGTTAAATGGTTGGTCCCACAGTTAATTAGAAATTTTGTATTATATTAAAGCTATGACGACAATCGTAATTTGCTCCAGTGCTAGTTTTTTCAAACAGGTAGTGAATCTTCAAACTTTTTTAGAAAAACAAGGTTACAAGGTCATTATTCCGGCCGGCGCAGAGCAGATGAAACGATCTGGGGATTATAATGTCGACCATTTCAAAACCTGGTTTAATAATCCGCAGGATTACCCTAAGAAAACGGTGCTCATCCGCAGTCATAATGCCGAGCTAAAAAAGGCGATGCCATACTGGTGGTCAATCATGAAAAGCGGGGAATTGCCAATTATATTGGTGGCGCCACGCCTATGGAAATGGCTATCGCCTTTTATCTGCATAAACCGATCTTTTTATTAAATGAAATCCCCAGTGACTCACCACTACTCGAAGAGATCATAGCCCTAAACCCGATTGTCTTGCACGGTCAAATCGACAATCTTAAAAACGAGATTGATAAACTAACTGTTAAGAGCGTTTGATTCGGCTTTTATCGCACTGATGACAATATTGAAGTAATTGTCACCGTGGGGAACATAATCCGGTTTTTTAGTCTGAACGTCTTTTTGAAAATCGGATAATTTTATCCAAATCAGCGAATCGACTTCCGAGCCTTGTATTTTAAATTTAAAATCGTCAGCCAAACGATATAAATAGATCCATTGAAATTCGTTTTCAATCATATCTGCCGATACCGTGATATAGTCCCTGAAAACGTTGATTAATCTTAAATCAGATGCATTGATATTTATGCCGATTTCTTCCTTAGTTTCGCGCAGGGCTGCATCAAGCGGGATTTCGCCTAGATCAATATGACCAGCAGCTGAAATATCTAATAAGTTAGGCCAGGTATGTTTATTGGCGGCACGTTTTTGGAGCAGGATCTCGACGCTATTATTGGACTGACGCCAAATCCAAATATGAGATGCACCGTGTAATAGACCTTTGCGAATAGACGGCTTATCGGCACCTTGGCCAATTAAAGCTTGACCCTGGTTGTCATATAGCTGCCAGAATTCCGGTTTATTTTGTTCCATATTGATATTTTATAACGTTATACCCGTTTCGAAGCATCGACGAATAACTTCAGTAATACTATTGAGTTTTAATTTTCTCTGTATAGTTAACAAATTGTCTTGGACGGTCTTAGTGTCTGGTAGCTTAAGTTCTTCGGCAACCTGAGCAAATGAATGGCCGTGGCTAACATATCTTAATATGACTATATCTTGAGCGGATAGGGGGTGACCCGATTCAGTCCGCAGTGGGCCATGCTCCAAAAGGCCATGACTATAACTTAGATGCAGGGCTTGGACTATATTCCGGACACCAAGTCTATCAAAAAGTCTGTCTAAAATTCTATCTTGCTTTTCCGCCTGGCCGTGGTAGGTAATTTGATAGTTACTTTCTCCAGCAGCTGCTCGTAATAACACCACTCTTTCTGATTCTGTAAGGTATGGTATAGACAGTTTTTCAAAACGTAGGCGGATGGCCGTGGCTATATCTGTAGCGCCGAGTTTACGGTAGGTGGAAGATAGTGCATGTTCCTGCTTATTAATATCGATTCCGCAACAAGCTGCTGCCTGTCTGGCTGTTAACCCTAAACAGGCCAGTCCAAATATTTTAGTTTCCAAATCGGTGAGCGGATTAACGATCTTGTCAGTCTTTTCTCGGGGCTTAAGTAAACCCGAGGTAAACCCAATGTAAACAGCATTGGCTAAATTATGAGCTGTTATTTTATGATAAACGGATGAAAGAAGACGACTACGGAGATATTCCCGCCTGACGCCTAATTGTTTAGCAATTCTTTCATGAGGAACTCCCCGAGATGCTAAATCCAGTGCTTTTAATTCTCTGGCGGTAGGATCTGGAGTTTTAACAGCGTCGGGGTGTTCGATGACCTTTATTCCATATTCGTGTTGAATCCGGGCGGCATGACTTAAACTTCTAACTCCTATTTTTCGAAAAATACGACCCAAAACTCCATTAGAAACGCTACAGGCTTTGATGCCAGTTATTTCAGCAATTTGCTGACTACTAAAGCCATTAATGGCTAAATTAAGCACTTCGGCTTCGTATCTGCTTAACGCTTTTAGCTGGCGACTAAAAGTGGGACGTGAGCTAATAATGCTATTCTCCAGACACTGTTTAATTATTAACGGCATAGAGTTGACACCGAATTTTTGATAAATTCCTTTAATAGTTTTTGCTAATTGATGCTTTTCTGTACCTGTCCTACGAGTAATATCTCTGAGGTTGTGGCCATTAGATAACATTTCTAGGATGGTTATTTCTCGATCATTTAGACTTACTTCAGGCTGGGGTTCACAGCTGCTAGATCTTATCGAGACAATTTTAGCGCTTTTATTTTTGGCCGGCCGGGCAACTTCCATAATCGCTATCGGTGTTCTTTGGAGTACTATTTCATTCAATTGTTGATAAAATGCCTGGTTTTTACGCAGTCCTAAGTACTGATTCAGACAATAATTACCCGGTGGGAAAAAAGAGGGCAGATTATCCCATGCCATATCCGTAGATAATTTATAGACCAACGCCTGCAAGAGATTCTCGATTGTACCGGGGGGGTGACTTTCGGTAATTTCAGGATTAAGCGATTGCATTAGACCCGCCAGCTCTTTATCTCCAAGTTTCAGCACGTTATATACTCGATCATTTTTGGGATCATTTAATATACCTAAAACACGTTGTTGAAGTAGCACTCTAAAGTTGCCTAAGTCTATCCAGTCAAGATATTTTTCTTTGCAAGTACTAAAAGATTGATAACCATATGGCATCCGGGTTTTGGTAGTTGCACCAGTGACTAGGGCCCAGACTATGCCGTTAAATTGCATTCTGGCCCTGTTAATAGCGATTTCGTTAGCTTCTTGATGTGCGGTTACTTCACCGTAAATTTGGGTTAATATTTCACTTTCCCACTGGTCTCGTTCCATTTCCAAGTCAAAAGCGTGCTCTGGTGTTTCTTGCCAGTCATTCCGGGTAACGGGTATTCGCATAATATCGGCACCTTCAAATAACGACTTAACGGTCATTCTTTTTGGTGCCTCCTCGATTGTTTCGCTAGTTTTTTGCCACATCGATTGCCAATGCTCTTGCGCCAGTAGCAGATGACTGATGGCACTGGCGGGGGTAGGGATAACCCTGACACTATCGTCATCATCCTCCAGGAATAAATGGCGGTAGCGTCCGACTTCCGTAACAGTTTCTTCGGGCAAAGGAACACCTTTTAGTTGATACACTTCACAGCTGTCAAGTAATGTGTCGATTGACCCCATCACCATGCGATAGGCCTGACGACGCTGATCCTCAGCCATCCCGCGAATCGATAACCGGGCAATAGCATTTTGGGTATCTAAGATTGAGGAATAATTTTCGCTTGTTTCTTGAGCTATTGACATAATTTTAAACATTCGTGTGATTAATTTTAGATAACCCGAATCGTCTGATTGAAAGATAAAAAAACCATCCACGGAAGGATGGCAAATCAGACGGACAGCTAATGTTGGCTTTCATTAGTAACGATATAGTTCCCGGCAGCTCTTTATGACTTTACAGTATACTGTAATTACCTAACAGTCAACTTCAGCGTAAGATATTACAACAAAAATATTAATATTTAACGTAATTCACTAATAAATGCTCTGACTTCTCTGGATACTGCTAAGGAATTTTGTTTTAGCTCCAATAACCCTTGGTGATCGGTGAGCATAAAATTATTGACGCTCGGGGTAGTCAAAAGCTCTCTGGTGCGCAGGCGTAAGGCTTCTAAATAACTGCTAGCTTCGGACCAGACTTGATGCTGCTGGACGCATAATCCGGTAGATGGATAATTTTCGGGCAGGGCTGGGTAATCCTCGCCCAGTTCGGTGGTGCAATAGGTCCAGATTATGCCATTTAATAATTTTTGCGGTGATCGCTTGCTTCTACCTTCTCGAGATCGAACAACCTGATAGCCGACTAGCGGAGCAATTTCAAACTCCCAAAAACTACCGATGCGGCCGATATTATCGATAAATTCAATATTTTCCGGATGTATCAGCCATTCCGGCCGGGGATCGGGAATTTGTCGGTGCAGCTCATACTCAAACAGATCCGGCAAGCTTAAAACCTCATCGTCGGATATGTCGCCATTCAATAATTCAGACTGGGCAAACGGGTTATATTTTTCTTGATAAAGAAATAATTGATCAAACCATTCTCCCAGAGATGCATCTCCAGAAAGTAGCATTTCAGCGGCATGTCTTTTAAAGAAATTACGGGCCGCCTCAATGGCCTTGTTTTCGGCTTGTTGGCCTAGGCGAGCTGCTTCAAGTTGTCCGAGAGCGTCATCGGAATCCCGCAGGTTGCGTCGTAATCTGCCTTGTTCTTTTTTAGTTAATATGGCTCTGTGTACTTTACGGACAATATCTTGGGTAGTATCGGCGTAGAGTCCCTCAAGAGGGATTTCATGATTTAAGGGCATAACTTATTTTAAGATAATCCTTATATTCTTAGCTTAAACTAATCTTAAATTATTGGCCGGCTCATCAGCCTGAAGCCGTAATACGACTTGGTGACCGTTAACTCAACCATCTGAGCTTACGGTAGCATGAAATAAATATATATACAAAATCATTATCGATTAGGTTTTATTAAAAAGCTTCACGCACTGGCGTTTTTAGGTCTATACTAAGCATTAGCTTACGAAAACACAGACTGTCATAGGGTTATTCATTGCGTAAGTAGCTAAACAAACCAACGCATTAATATGACTCGTTATAAGCATCTGATTATCGTACCGGGACATGCTTGTTTCCGGAAATCGGTAAAGTCCGTACCACAAAATCCATCTAGCGATGATCCCTGGATACTCCTTCCATTCCAAAAAGGTGAACCGGCTTATTATGTAGCCCACATCAAAAAAGGTATTCAGTTACTGCAAAAAGATAACGATGCTTGTTTGTTGTTTTCCGGCGGACGGACCAGAGAAGGATCGGGCGGGTGGAGCGAGTCTTCCAGCTATTTGGCTGTGGCCCGACACTACCACTTTTGGGTCAAGCAATCGGCTTCAGTCAAAACTCTAATATCTAGGATCGGCTGCGAAACTTATGCGGCCGATTCTTTTCAAAATTTACTGTTTAGCCTACTGCATTATTGTCATCAGTTTCAAACCCCGCCCGAGCATATCTCGGTTGTCGGCTGGAGATTCAAGACTAAACGATTTGACTTTCATCGTCAAACCTTAGGCATTCCCAAGGAGCAGTTCAGTTATATCGGCTGCCGCAACCCGATTAATTTAGCCGAAGCCCGGCAAAACGAGGCTATTGCCTGCAGTCAATTCAAGGCTGACCCGTGGGGTAGTCACAGTCTGTTATTTGATAAGCGTCGCTCCCGAAATCCCCGCCATGACCGCTATCCGGAGCTTGACAGTTTATCGCTTCAATCTTTGCTAATGGCTTGGCAATCGGATCAAACCAGTACCCAGACTGCTATGCATAGTATGTTATCCGAATTTTAGATTGATAATCACTCGCTAAGTGATGACTCGGAATTTGGTTCCGACAATATTTGATAGACAGCGGCTAAGGCTTGTTCGCGAGTCATCACACCTCGGTCGGCCTGCTGCATGAAGCACTCAAACACTTGATAGGGTACTTCGGCGGCACTGGGTTTGGGTTTTAGTAGGTTTGACCGGTGCAACTGATAGACTTCTGACGCTAAAGAGGTATCCGCTTCCGGAGAAATCGGCAGGAAACCTGCGTATAGCATTAATCTGCCTAATTCTCGAGGGTCAAGCGCATAAGGTACAATATCTTCTCCTAGATCGCGGTAATGGTCCCAATAATACAGATCTTCGGTAAATAATTCGGGTAATTCCGTATCATTTTGGATCGTAAAGTCATTTCTGATTAATGCTCCGGCTATTTGATGGAAAAATCTATTTCCCTCAAAAATAAAAAGGGCTCGATGGTTACCGTCCGGCCTTGGTCTTTCATCAATATAGCGAATATGATTGTAGGCAGCCGCCTGACCGGCATACACAAATAAACCGGTATTTTTACGGGTCATCCGATATCTTTTCCAGTCTAAATCAAAAAGTATTCTTGGTTCTGGTTCTTTCATAGAATCCATATTGGCTGTCTAGATAACTAATAAAAACTATAAAACGATCTTTGGATTTCTACAAACACATAAGTCTCTCAACTTTTTGGTTTTAAAAAAACTAAATGAGAATGTCACTTGATAATAAGTTTTCAGAGTTGTACCAGACGGGAGGGGATGGCGGGTGGCCACGATTGGTTTGTCCGTTTGCACGAACGCCGTGATCGTGGTCCCCTATGATACCGCTCTCTAAAGACCCTGGAAAAACTTCCAGCCCTTCGCGACAGCGATGACCATCCACAGAAGCGTAGCCGCAGTGGCGGACAAGCCAACCAGGCGCACGAGCGAAGACTGCTCAGGAGCGAAGTTGGCTACCAGCACAACGGCGGCGACACACGAGACCCCAACGATGGGCCAACACCACTTCCAGTGACACCAGATAGCGGTAGCGCTGAGCGCCAGCATGATGCATGCCAGGCCGAAGCGGAACAGCCAACCGTAGTTACCCAGGAAGATGGTGTCGCGATTGATGATGACAACTGCCAGCATCAGGCTAGCAAAGATCAGCATGCAAACGGAGTGAAAAAACTTAGTCACGGTGAGACTCCTACTGCGACGTATGGTACAACTCTTACAAAGAACGCTTTACCTTACGGAAAGCTGTATTATATTAGCATATATTGCTAAATTATGCAATAGTACCCGCTAGTTATGATAATATTTAGAATTGAGTTATTTTTTTTACTAACAGGGATAATAATTGGTAGGATTATAAATTAATGGAAAACGCACCCAAGATAGTTCCCTTAGATAGACTATTAGCCGAACCAGATACCGATGGCCCGCCTGATTTAAGTAAGCTTAGTCCTTATGAACGCGGTAAATATGACATGGAGCAGCTCGGTATCACTTTAGAGGATATGCAAGAAGCTGAAGTCAGACGTCTAGGTGAGCCGACGGCCCGGCGTATCTTTGTTTTATATGCCGAGAATGTCGATGGTAAAAGTCCGGAAGAAATAGCCAAAACCGAAACACCGGCAGATTATTATGACACTGGATTTGCTCAGGAGTTATTAGATAGGGCTTTGAAAGAATTTATCAATAAAAATCGTCCACCTAAACCCGATCTAACTAAAATGGTCAGTCGCCGCTTGATTTATCGTGCCATGGTTAAAAGTGCACCTCTCGAAATTCCCGGATTAACTGAAGAATAGCTAAATTACTACGAACAGTTAGTGCCTGAAGATAAAACTGGAGGTCCTGGGATTAGACACCGTAGGTATAATCGGGAAGTGCTTCAGGCTTGTAATTATTATTTAAACACTGGTAAGGTTCCATCAGGATTACCTTCAGAGCCAATTTGCCGAGTCAGATTAAGGGAGTGGTGTCACGATCCAGTAGTACTAGATGCCATTCTTCAAATGTTGCTTAATAACCAGGCATACGAAAGACTGCAAAATATCTTAAGAAGTGAGAGAATCGAAATTTAATCTTAATGTTGCGGGTTCTGTAAATCTGCTCCGTAGGTTAAATTAGCTGTATTAATAAAGGTATCCTTATCGCGGATGATGGCTTGGGGTGGCAATTGTGTGGAATGGGTGGTGATACCATCCAAACGCTTGACGGCCGTACCGATAGCCAGAAATTCGATAACCCCGTTACCTAGATCATAGATATAGGTTTTGATGCCCAGAACATCGTCAGCGCCGATTTCCTCGGCTTGGGTCTGAAGCCGTTTTAACGATTCCTCCCGGGCGCCATAGATCATTTCGGTCAGCGTTTTAATTTCGCCTTTAAATATATTACGAATGGCCGCCCTGATGCCGCCGGCTACACCCAGTGAATAAACCGAAGTCCCGAGCACTAATTTCAACGGAGCGTAACCCAGTTTGGCAATATTCCAGGTTTCTTCGGCTGTTAGATCGCTGGTAGTGACCCCGCCGACTTGGCCGGCTAGCGGATTAACAGCTTGATTATAAGAAGCTGTGCCGATCATGATCATCTCCTGGACACCGGAAATGCCAATCGGTAGGATAGTCGTCCGGATACCGATAACGCTATTGGCACCGCGCTCTTTGGCTTCCTGCTGAATCCGTTGTAAAGCTAGGTTCCGGGTAGTATTAAAGATATTGCTGTACTGTTTAACTTCTCCTTTGGCCAATTGCCGTAAACTGCCCAATATTCCCCGGCCGAAACCGATGGAGTAAGCGACATTGCCAAAGACAAAACTGATCGGCGCGTAGCCGGCATCCCATTGGCAAAATAATTCTTGGCCATCGGAAGAAGTTGTAAAGGGAGTATGTTGGGCTTCCTGGCGTTTCATAGTTGAACCGACTGTCAAAAATTCGACATTTCCTGGATGAAATACTAACTCACTAGTAACGCCGCTGGCCCCGTTACCACCGCTGCTTTGTAGTTCCTGGTCAAAACGCTGGAGCGATAATTTACGCCCTTGAGCGATCATATTGGTATAGGCCACTATTTCGCCGCCGATAAAAGTCCGGATATTGGAACGTATGCCGCCTAGTACCCCCATCGAAAAGACACTATTGCCAACCAGCAAGCTGCCGGGGTTATATCCCAGCAAATTAACGCAGTACATCTCATTACCGGATAAGCCGGAGTACTGGGTATTAATCGCCCGAGCACCAGGTAGCGGATTAGCACTGATTAGTGGCTGACCGCAGGCAGTACAAATGGAAAAACCTGGCGGATTAGCGTGACCGCAATGTGAACAATTCATAAAATACCTCACTCCTCAACATCAAATTCTAAGGCACATTGTAGCACGGACTTTAACTATCTGTTATTAAACTACCTCAGTAAATCGGAGTTTATACAATAAGGTAAAGTATAAGTTTCGTCCTTTTGGACTCATCAGTACGAATACACATTCGTAAACTTTCGGTACCGAACGAATGGAGGGAGCGGGGAGGCCGCAGAGAGCCAGTACGGCGCATCGGCTCTAAGGGCCTCCCGCTGCCACGTCACGCTGCCCGATAGCTGTCATTGGTAAACGGCGGCGGCTGTCCGGAGAGTAGCCCTTAAGTACCCAGATGTAGGTACTGTAAAAGATACTGGGGCAGCCGTAGTGCTCCAAGAAGTACTTGACATCCCAGTCAGCATCACGGCACAGCCAGTTGGTGAGTCGAATCCCCACATAGCGGGAGACCCAAAACAGCAACAAGGCAACCGGAACGCCAACCAAGACACTCAAGCCCCAGGCGATGCCCGCGAACTTCTCGACGAGCAGCACCAGAAGCAACCACAGGTCGACCGCTGCTATCGCGACGCGTCGCGGATCGTTGATCGTTCGGCCGAGATAGGGCACGCCTGATCCTCCGCTTAATCGACTGACAGTGATCGTTTGGTCGGCTTTGACCGGCAGGTCTTGACTAACCAAACCAGGTGAATCCCTGTACGGCGTTGCAGGACGCGGTGATCAGCCAGACGAGGAAGTACACCAACGCCAGAAGCAACACAACAACGACAACGGTAAATACGCCGTTGCGAACGAGGTGATGTGACTGGGTCAAATGTCCTTGTTACATGAGATCTCCTTGCTAGTTTCGATGACGACGATCGGATCCGATTCCCAGTACAAGGGCAATGACCACGCCGATCACGATGACTGCGCAGACCACTACGGCGATGATTACATCATCCACCAGTTCGTGGTTCTTGACGCAGAGTACGACAGCCAAGAAGATGACTAGGGCACCAAAGAAGGTGCCTAGCGTCAGGTAGCGGGAAGCTCTTTTGACGAGCGGCAACTAAAAACCTCCATTTTGTTCGGTACGAGCGTTCCACGCATCAAAAAATGCGGACGCAATGGGTATACACTATCATAAAAGTTATGGTATTGCAATTGTGCTAAAAGATTATAAAAGATAGTTTTTAGGTAGCTAAATTTATGACAATTATCTAATTAAAAAACTATTGAGATTTAATAAATTACTTGGCAAATGTGTGATCGTATCGGATAGGGAGAGGAGCGCGGGGGAGACCGCTGGCGTCGCTTTTGGCAACAGTATCAGCGGTCTCCCTGCCACACTCACCGCACCACCCGCAGGTAGTTATCGCCGGACAGTCGAGGCATTCTTGGCGTAACGGCACCGCCTTGGATAACCAGTAGATGCCTGGTTCCATTAAACGGTTTGCCGGATAGCGACGTTCTCCGCGGCAGGTCAGGTGATCTTGGGTACCGCTCGAGACGGCTGCATAGGGCAGTGACTTGATTATCTCCTCCATCGAATGACTGATTCTGCCTGACGGCTGGCTTCCATCTGAGGTAGCGATAACCGGGACAGAACAACCCGAACGGCGACGTCAACAGATAACGTGACGAGTCGTCGGTTTTCAGGGCGGACCAGATGCTAGCGGCTCTAGTGCGGAATGCGACAGTCATCATTACGGCTCGCTGCGTAGCTAGCCCTTCAGTTGCTGCCGATATACACGTACCTTTGCCGGGAACGGGTAGGGTCGATATTCCTCGATCCAGAAGACCAATAGCAGGGCTCCGAGGATGCCGAACGCAAACTCCGACAAGCCCAGCTGATAGACACGGTAGAGGCCCCAGGCAAGTAAGCCCAGTATAAGTACTGAGACTACCAGACACTTAATCAACCTAAACACGATATCCTCCATATCCGATACTGATAATGTGCGACGTCGCTAATTGCAACGTGACGGGCACACATTAACAGAATCACCTGAAATATACAATATAAACTGTTAACAATTTAAGACTACAAATACAGTAATTTGTTAGAAATAACGATAATCATTTTGATTAATAAACATAAGCTTAATATTAATTTGGTATATGTGTAAAATATATTGAATTAATATTGACATTATTGTGTTTCGTATTAGAGTGAAGTTAGAAGATAAAGATGGTGTGAGGGTGGGCCAAAAAGTGGTAGCGCTCTGTTGCTGTGGTCGATCTATCATAAATAAACTCAAGGAGGGCAAGTGTATGAAAAAAATAGCAATTAGCTTTGTGGCAATTGCAGTCATTTTGTCATTGTCCGTTGGTGCTACGGGTGCTTATTTTACAAGTCAAGTTACTGCTACGGGCAATACATTTGCTTCCGGAACGATAGAACTAACAGTTAATAGCAAAAGTAGTGGCGTTTCTAGGGTCTATATGGTAAGCGGCTTACACCCTGGATCATGGGATCTGGCTGGTCAAGCAATACTTAAAAATATAGGAACTCTAAATGGGCACGCTTGGGTCGAGATAAAAGATGTTGATGTGTCGGGTGGAGATCGTCATTCATTGGGCAATTTAGTATGGGCGAGCTTTCAACTTAATCAATCTCCTTGGACGCGGTATGGAACATTCATATCTTTAAATAATGCTCAGGGGGTCAAGACTGATCTGCAAAACATTAATGCCGGGCAGTCTTTACCGATTGTTGTCTATGCCGTATGGCCGACAACCAATCCAGACTGGGTTGATAATCAAGCGCAAGGTCAGACACTAACATTCGACGTCGTTTTTCACCTAGATCAAATACATTGATTAATTCTATTTAACTATAAGCAAATATCTTAAGAAGGGATAATTTAGTAATGAAGAAAATTGCATTAAGTTTAGCGACCATAGCTGCAGCCGTCACGCTTGCTGCTAGTGCAACGGGCGCATATTTTAGCAGTTCCTGGGTGTCAGCTGGTAATCAATTTACAACAGGTAGCCTTACATTAGATAGTTCGTATGGTCTTCCAATTATTGTGACTAATTTAATGCCGGGTGTGCCACAAACTGTCAATGTAGGTATTCACTATACTGGTGGTTCAAATGCGGATATTTGGTTGGGTTCGCTTGACACAGCTGGATATAGTGGCTCAACTTATATTGGTAATGAATTAAATGTACAAGTAGTTGGAGCTGACTCCTACAATAACGGTGTTACTTACTACAGTGGCACACTAAATAACCTACAAAACAATTGGAACTGGATAGCTTCCAATGTAGGTAATGGTTGGTACGAATACAATGTGACATTCACGTTAGCTGATAGCGCAACTAATCAGAACGTCAATAACACGACTACGGACTTCCTATTCTATGCGGTCCAAACCGGTGCTGGTGCGCCGACAACGGCTCCGTATTTGGAAAGTTCAACAAATCCAACTAATTTCTAATAAATATATCCCGTTTCATTAGTTGCCTCATAATATTTGGGGCAACTAAATGAGGCTAGATATTAGCTTCAAAAATGTATTTATGAAAAAAGCATGGAATATATTTAAAGGAATTGTTTGGGGAGCAATAATTATTGCTGCTTTGTTTATTATTGTTACTTCATTTAACTTTTTAGGGTTTCAAATGTTTATTGTTAAATCCGGATCAATGGAGCCAATAATTCAAACAGGTAGTGTGGTTATAGATAAAAAAGAAACGAACTATAACATCGGCAATATAATTACTTTCAAAAACGGGGATAAGAATGACACCACTACTCACCGCATTGTCGCAATGGGCACGCAAAGCGGCTCAACTTATTACATTGTCAAAGGCGACGCCAATAATGCTCCAGATCCCAATAGAGTCCCTAAAACCAATGTTGTCGGTAAGGAACAGTTTTCTATACCATATCTTGGCTACATTATAAACAGTGTTAGGACATTACCCGGCTTAATTATTCTGATATTTATCCCGGCTATCATTATCATCAGCGAAGAGATATCAAATATTAAACTTGAGGTTTCAAAGCTATATGCTACTAGAAAGAAAGTAGTTAAAGAGGTCGAAAAACTAGAAGAAGTAATTGAAAGGGGAGAAAAGAAGATTACTAAGCGAATTATTAAAAAATCTCCGATGAAGGCGAGGGCAACTAAATGATCAAGAAACTTGTCTTAATTTTCGTCATGTTTAGTGCTGCTGCAGCACTTTGGATGGGTATGTCCGGGGCTTACTTTTCATCTAGTGCGGAAGTATCAGGAAATACTTTTTCTACCGGAATATGGGGATCAACAAATACTGGTAATTAAAATTAGATTACATATAATATCTTGATTTTATTCTAGACATAAAAACACTATAATTATATAATGTTGTCGCTTTAACCATCTTACTGGTTAAAAGTAAATTAACAAGGTAGCAAGGTTTAATTTGCTTGAAAAACTAATCAATATTGTCGATTGGTTAATGTGTCACCACAAAGTTAGAGAACCATTGGGTTGTCTTACGGTGCGGTGACACCTTGCCACAAAAACGACTCTTATTAAATAAAAAAGGAGGCTGTGTAGTTGCTCTAATATCTTGGTTTGGGTTACACGGAGACTGGTTAGGAATCCAGCTGGTAGCGATCGCAAATCACGGAACGACCTGAATCGAGGGACTAAGCTGAATGCTTAGATGCCCTCTCCGCAATACTCTGGAGAAAAGGATGAAAATCCGACCACACTGGTGGCAAAAATTCCTGTTCCTTGCGAGCGGAATGTTTCTACTCGCCGGCGCAGGAGCCATGGCATCAACCACCGTACTTGCCTGGGAACAACCAGCGGTCACGGCGCTGTGTGCCAGCAGCACCTCCAACTACGACTTCCAGGTCATACTCGCCAACGAGACCGGGGTAAGCTCGGCGCCTACCCAGACTCTCGACTACTCGTGGGGCAGTGAAGACACCGCCAACCCGACCGGATCGTTTACGGAACCAACTGTCGGCGGTACTTTCGTTGTCAGTCTTCAGCGAGACGGCAACGAGACGGTGGTCTACATCTGGTACGGAGCTGACCACACAGCAGTCGGTTCGGCAACGGCTAACGGGACAGCATGTGCTACCCCAACGCCTACGCCCTGCCCAGCATGCACCGGCCCCGGTCCAGTCAACGGCGTGTCGATCATCTTCGACAGCGGCAGCACCACCTGTGACCTGGTTTACGCGGGAAGCCCGTGCTTCGGACCCCCGTACACCGACATGAAGCCTGGTGACACCACCACCCTCACGCTCGGCGTTGACCAGGAGAACACCGAGAACGCGGATGCTACGGTCGACCTCACCTGGACCGCGGGGCAATTCGTCTACGTCGGCAACGGGGATACCTCCGCTGTCTGTACGTCGACTGCAGATAGCGTCTCGTGCGTCTATACCGACTTCGCCCACCAATACAAGTACGACAGTTACACGTTCACTGTCGGCAACAACGCAGCCGGTAGCACTGCGACCGTCAACATTTCAGCAACTGTTGGTGACTACGCCACGGGCGGGATCGTCTGCACGACAGCTGATATCGTGATGGCGGTACCCTCGACGCCCACGCCGACGCC
>Ga0181535_10002514_pt1 | contig 22302 bp, 26 predicted proteins | sample PEATcosm2014_Bin_44_FD_119774 | JGI IMG/M metagenome (GOLD analysis project Ga0181535, IMG submission 119774) | Peatland microbial communities from MTU Mesocosm Facility, Houghton, MI, USA - PEATcosm2014_Bin17_30_metaG | ecosystem: Environmental > Terrestrial > Soil > Wetlands > Peat | place...
ATACGTTTTCACTTTTTTGGGGCAGGATGAGAATTGATAGCGGAAGGCAAATCATTGATTCTGAGAAGCTTGGGTGGTACGCCCGAGTGGATTCGAACCACCGACCTTTTGCTCCGGAGGCAATGCGGCAAGGCGTAACTGGTTGTTTTCACGGCTCTCTACCCAACAGTTGAACCGCTTTTCTGTCTACCCGCCGGAGAAATTGCTAGGGAAATTGCTGGGGGGGGTGCCCTTTACAGTTCTCGTCCGCGAACAACGTCTCGAAGCCTGGATGATCGGTGAACGCGGTTACATAGCAGCCCTCTCAAATGCATTTGACAATCCCTCTCGGCGCGCATGGCGCAAGAGAACGCCGGGCAAACATTCTCGGAATTTCCTTCGTCCACGTGAGTGCGGTTCTGAGTGCGGAGCCTTTTGCGCGCCGATTTTTCGGGCGCAAGGCAAACAGCATTCCGGCATCGATCGAAGAGTGTTCGGCTTCAGCCCCGGAATTCTCACTAGATCGAGGGAGGTAAACAATCTCGGAAATTCCCCGATTTCGGAGTAACCCAATCGCAAACCCACGCTTCGTATCCCGTCGGCAGTACGCACGCATCCTCCCACAAACCCCTTTGGACAGGTCCGGGGCAAAGGATTCTCGGAATTTTGGTAGCGTCCAGAACGGGGGGCGATCGTCCCTGAATTAGTCGGCATAGAAGATTCGATGGCAACGCGATGAATAGATCCCCGTCAGATCCTCCCGCCCACGAGCCTTCGGAGTTGCTGGCTCGCCCCTTCCCCTTCGGCCTTCAGCCATTCTTGCCCACCACGAGGGTCCCGGTCTCTATTCGTAGCAGCTCGATCTCTCAGTGGCCGTTTTTTCCGAAGGTCACTAAGAGGATTACCGACGCAATCTGCATCTCAGTGAGCGACCCGGCAAACTGAGCCTTGCCAAAGAAATTCCGAGAATCGTTGCCTCTGGATATAATGGGCTGGAGACAACGGATAGGCCGATAGAGCGCGCCATATCCTCTGTCGAACTCGGAGTCTCTTGAACAACCCTTGGTTGGACCCCGGGCTGTGGCCACTCGGGTATCTCTTGCTCTCTGCCTGTTCTGACCTCCCTCGGACACGACAACCGCTATGAAGGACTGGGACAGTCGTTCGTGGCGCACTCGCAGATTTTGCACCACCTTCCCCCGTCCTTCCCCCCGGTGATTCCCCGCGCCGGCCCCAACGGGTAGCCGGGGCCACAATTCTCGGAATTTCCCGCCCTAAACCCGCCCCGGCCAATCAGGACTGCGGACATCCTCCGATGTCTTCCTCCAAGAGGCATGAAAAACAAACCCTAGGGGCAAAATTCTCGGAATATTTTCTTGCGAGACGATCCGAGGGCCCCAGACGTCTGGGTTGTAGCCAAGAACGACGAAACCGACGTCGGTTTTCGTGCGACAGTTCATCAGTGCATGGGAGTCATCGACCGAACGCCGCAGTGGCAATATGGCGTCCCGTGTCATCTGCTGTCAGGTGTCTTTAATTTACTGCGGGTGTCGCCTACGAAATGAACGGCGAACACGCTGCACACATTCCGGGTTTCAGTCTCGAAGTTCACGCTTCCATTCCACGGCTCAGATTGCAAACTGACCACCAGTCAGTATGCATTTCATCATGGCTAACAACGCTTGCCGTCAGCTTGGGGATATGCATTCGTTCGAATATAGAGAACATCCGCGGCCCTTGCTGACGACTCTAGCAGGCTTTGACGTCGGAGAGTGTTCACCGCGACGTGGAGGCCGAATTTGCCGGGCAAACCGCGAAGTATAAGGACGTGACTTTTCAGGCGGTGACGAAGGGGGACGAGACGGATTACGGGATCGATTCCGGCAAAGTTGACCGATTTCAAGATCGAGCCGCCTGCGCTGCTGTCGATTCTGGTGAAGAACGACATGCCGGTGCGTGTGGACATGACATGGCACCCACTATGACTAAGCATCCACCAGCAAACTCCTCTTGCTCAGCCGAATTCTTCCGCCCAGTGAAGATCCGCGCGCCGGATTCACAGCAAGGAAACAATGTTCCGTCTATCCGACACGCTGGACTTGCCGACGATCACCCCTCGGAATTCCTGCTCCGGTATCTGGCGCGGCTTCGCGAGGCGATTATCGGGTGCTGTCGATTGGCGAGTCAGAGCTGCCGACGTTAATGAGTTGAACTGAATACGTTGGGCGTTTCGCAAGGCAGCCGCTGAGGTATCTCTAGCCCTTCCACTGAGAACTCCGAATGATACTGCAGAAGTTCCCGCGCTGGAACTTTGGATCCTTGTCCGCCAGCACGTCAGCCTTCACATTGCCAAATGTTGTCTCGGGTTTGTGCCGGATGCCGTCGTAAAAGGTCCGGATGATGTCTTCCTTAAAGTGCTCGGTGCGCGGATACGCGGCGACGATGGCCTCGCGGTCCGCAGCGGAGAATTCCGAGTAGGCGATTCCGAGAACATCCATCTCGACACCGTTGGTCAACAGCGCAACCACCGGATGCATGTACTGTGGGATCCCAGGGGTTGTATGTAGCGCTATCGCTGTCCACACAGTATCTATCTCCTGCTGAGAGATCTTGTGTTGGCGCAAGAAGGTTCGCGCAGCGTTCGCACCATCCACTTCGAACCGATCCGCCTTGCTGCTATATCGCGGAGTCAATCCCATGTCGTGGAACATCGCGCCAATGTAAAGCAGCTCGGGATCGAACTTCAATCCGCGCCTTTTTCCTGCAAGCGAGCCAAAGTAATACACACGAGTCGAGTGGTTAAACAGCAGCGGAGACTCCATGTCACGCACCAGCTCGGTTGCTTGTCGAGCAAGTCTACTGTCTGGGATCATCACCTCTGAGATCGAGGTCGGTTCTGTTGCGTTTCTTGTTGTAGTGGACATATTTGATTCGCCTAGCAAATCCAAGGCAGTTTCCATTCCAAAGTTTGGTTAGCGAGGGGGTGAGCGGGTAGCACCCCACTATTTGTGTTATTCACTCTTACCGTTCTGTGAGTGCCCAAGAATTCGGCCTATACTCGTCTGACGACCAGGCGACACCCGGTGTTCGCTTGTCGACCGGACGGACAGGCAGAGGATTCATTCAGTCGAGAAGACAGCGCGTTGCGGAAACATCGAGTGAGCGCGTGGCCTACCTCGGGCCTGATCATCTCGCGGAATCGATTCGGGGGAATCGCCCAAGTTCTCCTACAACCAGATCGAACAGGCGATGGGGGCATATGATAACGGGTTCTGCTTCATATAGTGCAGCGACTCAGGGGTTGGTGCCGATATTCAGATTGCCTCCACTTGTGAAGTCCGTGTTTCCTGGGAAAGCATCTGGATTGTTAGGACGACCGCCGGAATCAGGTAGGCAAACGTAACGCAAACCCACATCAGCGCGCCCGCGCATTCCTGGTCTGCGAGAGCCGAGACAAAGAGGATTCGGTGCGCAGACACGTAGTGGGGATACACAACGCGGTTACAGAACGTAAGAAATGCGGAAAGCCCATCGCATGGCAAGGTAGCCAGGAAGAGGTACAAGGGAATGCGCCACCGCGGCCACTCCGCGATGCTCGGCCAGGGTTGGATTACCGGCCACCAAAACAGAAGGCCGGCAGCGAGAAAGCTCGCGTGTTCCACTTCGTGCCACCCCGCCGAGTGCATCCCCTGTTCGAACAGAGCAGGTATATGCCATCCGATCACTACGGATGCAGAGACAAACCAACAAAATGCGGGATGGGTAACAATGTCTCCTAGCCCATGCACAGCGCGGGACCTTGCAAGGGGCCGAAGGGCCCCGCGAACGAGATTCCGTGGGAGCCCATGCAGCAACGTGATCGCCGGCGCTCCGAGCAGAATCAGTGGCGCAGCCACCGTCATCAGGAGAAGATGCTGCGCCATATGAGCTGTAAGCAGATGATGATCTAAGGTTGCGACAGGAGACCCCACGGCGATCCACACCAAAGACACTCCACCTGCAAACGCTGCCAGCCGCCACCCCGATATCAAGTTTGGCAGGGCCTTTCGAACCCGATACCAGCCCAACAAATAGACAAGAGCCACGGCAATCAGCGCGATCGTAACCGGGATCGAGACCGACATTTCTGGTGACATGGCGGCCTACCGGCGTTCTCCGACCTGACCGATACGGGAGGCATCTTGCGCCGGGGCCTGTCCGGCCGGGTGCAGTGTCTCGAGGAACGCCACGAGCGCTGTGGTCTCCGCGGGGCTCAGGTTCTTTCCATAGGCTGGCATGTTGCCGCCGCCCTGTATCACTTGGCGGATGAGCTGATCCTGGGTGAGCTGCACGGCGATGCGATCCAGCTCGGGTCCGCGCTGTCCTCCAACGCCGCCCAGGGCGTGGCAATTGTGGCACTGCTTCGCTTGGAAGACTAGCGCGCCTTGCCGCTCCAGCGCGGTACGCCCCTTCAAGAAGGGCGCTGGAATCGGGTCACCGCTCCACGCGTCCATTACCGGACTCCATGGGGCATTGCCGGCGAGATGGGTAAACGTGCCGAGCGCGACGGCAACCAGCAAAATTGTGAGGACAGCGATGGGGCGCCTCCGCCAGCTTTTTTCGCCCTCACCGGAGAAGAACGGGAGCGCCAGAAGCACGCCAAGGGCGATCACCGGTCCGATCAGCAGCGCCGGAGTCTCCATCGACGGCGGAAGCAGGGACAGCACCGCATACAGCCACAGGAAAAAGTAGTCTGGCCGGGGTGCGGTCTGGATAATCGTGGGATCGGGCTGCCCGCTCGGTCCGAACGGGCCGAAATACACGGCACATGCCACGATGCAAAGAAGGATAAAGCCGGAGAAGAACAAGTCCTTCGCCACGGCGCCGGGCACAAACGGAATGCCATCTTTGCGCGTCAGCTCGTGGTACTCCTGTACATACGTCGCGCGACGAACGATTCGGCCAGGCATCGGCCATTCGTTGATCCCGAGTTTCAGCACCAGGAGCAAATGCAGACCCACGAACGCAATCAGCGATCCCGGGATCACGAAAACATGCAGCGCGAAAAAGCGCGAAAGCGTCGCTCCTGCTATGATCGGGCCTCCCAACAGGAGGTTCACCATCCGCGGCCCGACGACGGGCATGCGGCTGGAGATCGACGCCCCGATACCCAGTCCCCAGTAAGCGTCCTGATCGAAGCGCAGCACCTGGCCGGTGAAGGCCATGCCGAGCGTCAGAAGGAGAAGCAGGATTCCCACCATCCAGGTGAGTTCCCTGGGGAATTTGTAGGCGCCAAAGAGGAAGACCTGCACCATGTGGATCAGGACGATCGCGATCATGAAGTTCGAACCCCAGCCGTGGAGGGCACGGATGAACCAGCCGAGCGCGACCTGGTGATTGAGAACTTGCAGACTACTCCATGCTTCTCCCGCGGAGGGGACATAAATGAGCGCCAGCAGAATCCCGGTGACAAGCTGCAGAGCGAACACCGTGAGTGCGGCGCTGCCAAACACATAAGCCCAGCTCGCGGTTTGGCGCGGGACCGGATGCTGCATGGTCTCGCGAATCGGCGTGGCGAGTCGCAGGCGCTCATCGAACCAAGTACCCACCTTTTTGATCAAGCGCATGGTGGCCTTCCGCCTTCGATATTCGTAAGGCCCGCAGTAGGCGCGCCGGTGGTTGGCATCTGGCCCGCATCGATGAAGAGGTTCCCTTGTTCCAGCTTGTAGCGGTATTCGAATAGCCCGCGCTCCGGCGGTCCGGAAGCGCGCGAGCCGTCCGAATAGTAAGCGCCGCCGTGACAGGGGCACATGAATAGGCCGGACTGCGGGAACCAGCGGACCGGGCACCCGAGATGCGCGCAATTGATCGCGAAGACCTGGAACTTCTGGCCATCTACATTTCTCACCCAGCAGGGAATATTCGCGGTCTCCCCATCCGTTGGATTGACCACCGGGTTTCGATAAACCGCCAGGCGCGTCTGGCCTGCCGGAAACTGGTCGAGCCCTCCGAGCTTAAGCCAGGACTCGTACCCTTGTCTCCGCTGGCGAATTACTGGAGACAGGATGTAGCTTACGATTGGCACCGCCAGAATCGCCCCGACCGCCGCATTGAAGAAGATTCCGGCCTTCATCAACATTGCACGTCGCGAAAGTCCATCAGGTAAGCTCACTGCACACCTCCCTCTTGTTTGAGTGCACTGGAATAAGGCTGGCCTGGAAACTGTGGACGCTGTGCGGCAAGCCAGGCCACAACATCGGAAACATCCCCCGGCGACATTGCCTTGCCGGGGACATCGCCGCGCCAATCCGGCGCGCCCAGTTCCGGCCGGCCGACAATGATCGTCGTCCGCAGACCCTGATTGCTCACCAACCCGAGGTACGAACCATCCACAATGGAACTGCCTCGCGGCCCTCCGTGTCCGGACGCGCCGTGACATGACGAGCAGAAAGTTTGATACGCAGCCTCCCCGCGCTTCGGATCACCGGGAACCTGTGTTGCGTATGGCGGAACATCGTCAGCCCGCAAAACGTCCGGCTTGGCCCAGCGACTTCGAATTCCGTTCACGATCGCGTCGATTTGAGAGTCGGTCAGCATGCCGCCGGCGTGTTGCGCGAACGCTGGCATGGCAGTTCCGGCAACTCCCTCAGCGGTTACGCGACGGATGGCGCTATCGTCGGCGATTGCCAGGTAAACCGGGTCGGCCAGTCCGATCGCAGCGCCGCCTTTTCCATCCGGTCCATGGCATCCCGCACAGTTCCTCGCGTACAGGACGCTGAAGTCCATAATGCTGCTGGGGGCCATCGCCTGCGAGTTTGGCCGCGGCCGCCCCGGCGCAGTCTCACGAGTGCCACAAGCCATAGTGGCAAGCAACCCTACCGCGAGAGGAATTGCGTGCCACCTCATCGCCTTTCGTCCCTTCCGCGGTCGTCTTCCGCCATTCCGGACGCTTCCATGCCCGCGCGAAAAGCGAGCGGTAGCCGCTGCCACGTGCGAATGCGCTCCTGCCGGGAAACCACGACGCCCGCGACAATCCCAAACCCCACCTGCGAGGCAACGAACCACACCCAGTCGATGCGTGCGTTGAGAACGGGGTTCACGATTCCAAGAATGCTATGGAGCAGGCCAGACCACACGATGGGCGCGATGAAGCCTCCCAGCAGAATCGGCCGCCGCGGAAGCATCGGCAGTGTCGCGCCGTAAAGCAACCCGACCAGCAGGGAGGTAATCAGGTGAATCGGCACAGCAATGAGGAAGGCCCGCAGTTGAAACGCGGCGATTTCGGCAGTGCTTTCAGTTATGGCGGCAGGGAAAAATCCGGCAGCCAGGAGATTGATCGGATACCAGATGCTGGTGTGGCTCAGAATTCCGTAGACCATCGCCAGGCCCGCCATGGCCACGCATCCGGCCAAACCGCCCTTGACTCCCGCGGAAATCGGATAGATCTCCACCGGCAGCCACTCTCTCTGCAACTCATGCGCTACCAACACCCGGGCTACGCCGCGCCGCGTCGTCGTGACGACCGGTACTTGCGTCGATACCAACAGCGTCTCGTGGGTTTCGTGCGGCAGAACATCGCGAAACCAGCCAACTGCACCGGCGATGGCGAGGAGCCCTCCTAATATGCTGACGGCTTCACTGGTGACTAGTCCGGCAAACAGCAGCATCGCTCCGAAAGCCAGCACAATCGGCCAAGGCGTGGGCGCCGGCACCTCCGCCGTGCCCGGCGTCCCCACTCCGCTCCGCTCTACGAATTCGACAGCCATCAGCTTCCTTCCTTTAGCGCCCGACCATGTATACGACGACGAAGACCACCACCCAGACGGCATCCACGAAATGCCAATACATCGATAGAACTTCGATGCGTTCGGCATGCTGTCGACCTACATCCCCATGGAGTGTAAACAGCAATACCGTCGCCAGGGCCAGCAGGCCGACCGTCACGTGGAACCCATGCAGCCCCACCAGCGAGTAGTAAGTTGTGCCGAATAAGTTGGTTTGAATGGTTAGCCCTTCGTCATAGATCAGATGGCGCCACTCGCGAACTGTGCCTGCCAGGAAGACCGCTCCCAGCACGATTGTCAGAAGCCAACATAAGGCGAAGTAGCGCACTCTCCCCGTTTTCAGCAATCGCGACGCAACGTGAATCGTCACACTGCTTGAAAGCAGGCAAATCGTCAGGAAAATGGGAACGTGTAGGACATCGCGCGGCTGGAGCCCCGTGGCGCTCTTGCCGAGGTAGAAAATGTAGGCGACAACAAAAATCGTAAAAATCGCGGCCTCGGCGGCAATCAAGCCGTACATTCCCACGGGCCCCCTCTTGGGGAGGTTCCATGGAATATCGACGTTTGGGACGGAGATAGACGGTTCGCTCATAACTCACTCGTAGTGCCAGTCGGGATCTTCCGGATGCTTGAGGTCCCAAAGGGGACGGCGGCTCCGGACCTCGGGTATGGTTGCGAAGTTGTAGGGTGGCGGCGGCGAACTTGTGGACCATTCGAGCGTCCACGCGTCCCAAGGGTCGCTTCCGGCCAGCTCACCCCGAAAGCCCGACCAAATCAGGTTGGCAAGAAAGACTAACACGCCAGCCGCTTGAAAGAAGACGCCAATCGTCACGATGAGGTTCCAGATGTCCCAGCCGCGGCCCGGCTCATAGGTATAGATTCGGCGCGGCATCCCGAGAATTCCCGGAATATGCATGAAATCGAACGTCAGATGGAATCCAACGATGAACAGCCAGAAGTGCAATCTGCCAAGCGACTCGCGGTACATTCTTCCGGACATCTTCGGGAACCAGTAGTAGAAGGCGCCAAAGAGCGCGAAGAGAATGCCGCCGACAATCACGTAGTGGAAGTGCGCGATGACGAAATACGAATTTCCGAGCTGCCAGTCGAACGGCGCCGCGCTCAACATTACCCCGGTCAGCCCCGCGATCAGGAACTGAAACAGAAAACCTACACAAAACATCATCGGAGTTGTGAAATGAATCTGCCCCCCCCACATGGTGGCCAGCCAGTTGAAGATTTTGATCCCAGTTGGGACAGCGATGGCCATCGTCGACAATACAAAAAAAGTATTTGCGGCTGAACTCATACCGACTGTGAACATATGGTGGGCCCAGACGCTCATGGCAATAAAGCCGATCGAGACCGTCGCTGCCACCATGATTGGATAACCGAAAATCGCTTTACGGGAGAAGACCGGGATGATCTCGGAAGCGAATGCGAACGCGGGAATAACAAGCACATATACCTCGGGATGGCCGAAGATCCAGAAGAAATGCATCCAAATCACCGCCGATCCTCCGGCTTGCGTATCGAAAAAATGTCCACCCAGGTAGCGGTCGACGAGCAGCATCAATTGCGCAGCGGTGAGTGGACTCACGGCGAGGACCACCAGGCCGGCCATTACGAGATTCAACCAGGCGAACAGCGGCATCTTCCCGAGCGTCATTCCCCGGCAGCGCATGCATAGCACCGTGGCAATAATGTTGATCGCCGTTCCGACGCTTCCGAAGCCGGAAATCAGTAGCGACAAAATCCAGAAGTCCGTGCTGTGGCCGCGCGAGAATGTCCGCGAGGTCAGGGGAGCGTAGGCGAACCAGCCCACGTCTGGGGCGTTCCCGGCCCCGTAGAGTCCGTCACCGCCGACAAAGCTGAAATAGAGGAGCAGTCCGCCGAAGGCTGTCATCCAGAAACTAAACGCGTTCAGGCGCGGGAACGCCATGTCGCGCGCGCCAATCATCAGGGGAATCAAGTAGTTCGCGAACCCAAACAGGACCGGCATGGCGACGAAGAAAATCATGGTTGTGCCATGCATGGTGAACATTCGGTTGAACAACTGGGGCGACACGAAGTCGTTATGCGGACGGATGAGTTGGATCCGCATGATGGTCGCCTCAACCCCACCGAATATAAGGAAGACAAGCGCGTAAAGGATGTACAGAATGCCCAGCCGTTTGTGATCGACGGTGATCATCCATTGGTGAAGCTGCTCCATCAGGGGCAGCTTTGATGCGTCGGAGAGCGGCAAGGCGATTGATTCGGTAGACATCAGCGAAGAGTCTCCAGATATTGGGTCACGGCATTCAGTTCCGCAGTGCTCAATCCCATGGACGGCATTTTGGATCCTGGTTTGAAGACAGCGGGATTTTGAAGCCAGCGCCGTAGATTCTCTGTTGTGTTCTCCACGGCGCCGGATGCCAATGTATCGCGGCTCATCAGGTGGGTCAGGTCGGGGCCGAAACGCCCATTTGCGGCGGTTCCGACTATTGCGTGGCAGTTGATACACGCCGTCCGTTCGAAAATGCGCTGCCCCGCGGAGACAGTTTCACCGGGCTGAGCCGCCTGGCGCTGGTTCTGAATCCAGCGGTCGAACTCATCGCGCGTTTGCACATAGACGCGCAGAAGCATCTTGGCATGCTGGGTTCCGCAATATTGCGCGCACTGCCCCAAGTAAAGCCCTGTTTCATGCGGATCCAGCCACATACTATTGGGGTGATTCGGTATGAGGTCCGTCTTCCCGGCTAGGCGGGGCACCCAGAAGCTATGATCCGTGTCCGCCGAAAGTAGCGCGAGAAATGTCGGAGTCGGATGCGCGGGATCGCTTACTGGAATGTGGAGTTCATTCGCGGTCACCACTCCTAGGGACGGATAACGATACTCCCACCAGAATTGGTGCCCTATCACGGTGACATCAATGGCTGTGCTTGGATGGGCTGCATTCTGAACACTTGCGATTACTCGCGCAGCCGCCAGGAACAGGACCACGACAATGAGAACCGGAATAACCGTCCACGCAAGTTCCAGTTGAGTACTTCCATAAACCTGGACCGGCTCAAGCCCTTCTTCCGCCTGCCGCTTCCTGAACTTTATGGCGGCATATGCAAGCAAGGTGAAGACGACTACGAAGATGGTTGCGGTGACTGTCAATACCAAGACAGACAGGTCCAAGATCGACTGGGCCGGCGTCGAAACGGGAGCGAAAATGTTCGTTGGACTGAGTGCTGAACCCGCGGACTTCGTAGCGCCGACTGTTGCCGACGGCCAGAAGATTGCCAGGAACACGAGCAGGCCGCCCACCTTGTTCGAGCGCTTCGTCTGACGCCTTTGCATGTAATCGCTTCTCCTGAACCTAAGATCTTGTGGGCACTAGCAGGTTTCCGAAGATCGATGATCGGGCCGCAGGTGCTTCAGAGCAATTCGCAGGCCGAGTTCGGGCATTGAGGACCGCCCACGTTGATTAGTCCAGTAGTCATTTTTCCGGCCCTCGTTCGGCGTGTACGATAAACCTTTTCGGCGCCGATCCGACATATTCGAACGGAAAGCAGGTAACCAGAGTCAAGCTAGCGCGTCCCGTCGGATCCAGCACCTGGACATCCTTCGGGCTGACCACATTGGTGGATACTACGCGGTAGCGATACGCTCCCTGGAGACTGCTCACGGTGATCGTGTCGTCCCGTTGGATCGAGCGCAGAGGCCGGAGAAATGTGTCTCTGTGTCCGGCAATTCCCACATTCCCCGACTCCCCTGGCAGCGCAGTTCCGGGTATGTGGCCCACCGCTCGTTTGAGGTCGCTGTCGTCCACCCCTTCGACGACCATCACGGAAACACCGAGGCGCGGGATCTCAAGACGACCAACAACACCATGGTTGGCAGGCGTGGCCACGGCGGGAACGGAATCCATTGGCGCCGCTTTGTTTCCCTCTTTCAGGCGAAGCTCCCTGGCGAAATCCCGGGCTTCCCTGGCCTGATAAAACTTCGCTTCCAGGTAGACCACCAGGCAGTAACCCAAAGCCAAAGTGCCAACCATCGTCAATGCATGCTCTGCCAGCTTCAGCGTTCGTGCGGCTGGAATTGCGCCAAGGACGACTCTCATGGGAGTTTCCCTCGGGAACTCACGGGCTGACCCGTCCGTTCCGGCGGCGCAATGTAGCCGGCTCTTGTCCGCACCAGGAGTTTCTCGCCGTGACGTCCGGTGGCCGTTACTTTGATCGTCCGCCGGGTACTATCAAGCTTCTGGTTGGACGGGACGTAACCAATGGTGTACTGGTTGCGGACGTCCGTCGCTATCTGCTCGCAGATCGCCACAACCTGGCTGGTTTCCTGGGGCAGTAACGCCTCACCACCTGTGGCGCGCGCGATCTTCATAAGAACTCCCCGGTTGCGGTTCTCTTCGGCTTCATCGAACAACCCAACCGTATAGACGATCGCGTCGGAGCGGCCGGCGTCGTCCAACACCTCGCCGAGCTTGTGATGACTGGCGTTATCTCCTCCATCGCTGATTACGATCAGAACCTTCTTGTCGAGCGTGGCTTTCTTCAAATGATTCAGCGCGGCTTCGATGGCATCGTATAGCGCCGTCCTGCCACTCGCAGGAATGCCGTTGAGTGCTCGCTCCAATTCCGCGGTGCTGGCCGAAAAGAGTCGGGTATCGGGCAGCCCGAAAGTCACTCGTTCGTTGAAGTTCACGACGAACATCTCGTCCAGCGGGTTGCTGGCACGCACGAAAGCCCGCGCAGCGGCCGTCACATCTTTCCTCTTTCGGCTCATGCTGCCGCTGTTATCGACCGCCAGTCCCACTGCCACCGGAACGTCTTCATGGTCAAAGACACGGATGACCTGTGGCGCGCCATCCTCATATACGTGGAAGCCCTCTTTTTGCACACCGGAGACAAATCCGCCCTTTCTGTCCAGCACGGTCGCGTGCAGCACGACCAGGTTCACATTCACCGATATGGTGGGATTCTCCGGCGGAGGGACTGTTTGGCCCGGGAGGCATTGCCCCGCGATCAGGAAAAGGAGCGGGAGGTAACCCAGCACGGTTGAGATGTGCCCTCCCGCCGGAACCGCGTTCTGCATCATGTGCGTCTGCCACCCGCTTCTCTTTCTCTTAGAGCAACTTGGCGCCAGCGCGGCGGAGTAACCTCGCAGTCCCGAACGCTAGCAACCCGATTAAGCCCAACAGGGGCAAAGAACTAGCGGTCTGAGGTAAGCTGTCTACTTCCGGAGGTGACGAGAGAAGGAAGGCTTCGGCGACCTCGACTTCCTGCTCCGTCGGCTGCTGCGCCTTTAGCGGCGCCTGCTTCATCGCCACTACGTGCGCCTCCTTCATGGTTGTGGCGGGCATGGTGGTATTGGCGGCCAGTTCAGTCGGCATGGACGCAACCGGCTGGTTGTTCGCCTTGGCCAACTGCACAGCCTTGGCCTTGGGGTATACAAACTCGTGGCCGTAATTCTCGCCGGGATAAAACCAGGCCTTCACCGCCTCGGGAGATCCTGTCGCCCGCTCTTCGAAGGTAATGATTGGTTTGCCGGCCGGTTTCAGACGGTAGTCGGGAATCGTCAGGAATGTGCCGTACAGGTGATTTTCGTTCTTGTTGAACACCTGGACGATATGGCGGTCCGACTGTGAGTCCATGAGCTTAAAAACATACGTGGCCGGGCTCAGGACCTGGCCGGGGACTTCCACCGGCCCACTGAATGTGAAGACGGTTTTTTGGTTCCACTCGTCTGCTTTGGCGTGCGGGAGCGCTGTCCCCAGCATCCCGAGGCACACAAATGTAATGACCTTGATCTTGTGCACTTCGAATTCTCCTTAGTCGAGAGTGATTTCAGGCTGCTCCCACGGTGTCCCGCTCTTTTCTTCTCAGTTCACGAAGCGCCGTCACCTACCCTCGCTACCTCCGTGTGTGTGCAATCGCGCGGCCAACAGGTCGACGCTGATTGTCGCCCTGCTCTCCCAAGAGTTAACTGTCTGACCACGACTAAGATGATTAGCTATTTCGAGCTTTTGGCGGCAGAGCGACACCAGTTTCGACGAGAGGGGCGTCGCAGCGTCGACATTGGTGTCTTGATGGTGACTTTGTGGTGATGGCGAGGACTTCTTGCAACCGAGCCAATTGTGGCAACCGTCGCGAGGCGTGAGGCGCGAGGGAATCGAACTGCAAATGCCTGATGGGGACGCAAGCCTTCGAAGATCTAGATTCTCAACTGCCCGCCATCTACGAAAAGGAGGTCGTGTTTTATTGCTCGTGTCCCGACAAGCTCAGCAGTGTGCGGCTCTTCGACCGGAGCGTCATGGCAACATCACGCACTGGGCGCTCTGGCGGGTGGATTCCCGGCCTCATCCGGGCTTACTGCGTCCCAAACTTCCGGTTCACCAAGGCGCACTTGCCACATTTTCTTCGATGCGTTACCGTAGCGATACCTTCAATCTCCGCGACAGAATCGCTCTTCTTCCGCCTCGCCCTTCGGCGGAGCGGCTATCGGGGTTAACCGCCTGGTACGCCTGTGGTGGTTTCGATGATGCGCTGTCGATGTTCCGGTGCGCCAGTCCCTGCTTGCGCCGGATGCTGAAGAAGCGCTCACTCAAATTTGCTCAGGAATTCGGGCGAGGTCGGAGGGGTAGGTGACAGCCCGTCGATGTGTGGCGCCGGTGTAGGCACAATCTCCGTCAATCCCGGTGCAGCTTAACTGGCGGAACGAGTTAGCCTCCGAAATCCGTCGCATAAGAATGGTAAGCCGCATGCTCTAGTCAATCCCGATCATGGCTTCGATGCCCGCCTCCATCGCGTTCGCGGCAGCCTGTAATGTTGCGATCTGCCGCGCCCAGACAGCGCCGGCGAAGATCGAGTCATTGCCCCTGCACAACTTTCAAATGGTGAGTAAGGGTCTTTACCGCGGCGCGGAGCCTTCCGCAGAGGGTTTTCGCCAACTCGCCCGCGTGGGAATCCACACAGTCCTTGATCTGCGCGCCGAAGGAGGCCGGGCAACGTTGGAGGAACACCTGGTGCGCAGTCTCGGCATGCAATATATGAATGTGCCGCTCGCTGGCTATCAGGCTCCCACGCCGGCACAGATCGCCGTAGCGCTACGGATTTTGGAGAATCCATTGCTGGCCCCTGTTTTTGTACATTGTCGGCGCGGCGCCGACCGGACCGGGACGATCATGGCGCTGTATAGGATCGTTCATGACCATTGGACGAATCAGCAGGCGTTAGACGAGGCGAGGCATATGAGGATGGCATCTCGGGAAAGGCTGATGGAACAGCTCATCTTGCAGTACCATCCTCAGCCGTAGCACGACTTCAAGATTTTCGTGTTTAGCAGAGGATACTTCAGTTGTGGGGAGAAACTTCCGGTGTTGACTGAGGACACAGCCGACTCCGAAGAGTGTCGTACTGATAAACGAAGAGTAGACCCACGCAGGGGCCTGTCTGTAGGCAGAACACATACCAGTGGCACTCTTGTGCTGCAACCGCTACGCAAGAGGCAATTGCGGAACTCACGGCTGTCTTCCGTGATTCTGCTTTTCGGAGCTTCGTCCGACGTTTGTCGTTGAGACGATATAGAATATGAACGAATCGACATTCACGTTGCGACGTTGAACCCGGGGAGCCCGATCCTCTGCTGATAAAATCTGAATCGTCGCTTTTGGAAAACCATGGACCGCAGAACTTTCCTCTCCGCCTCTCTCACAGGGTCGGCTCTATCAGTGGCCGGCGCATCCACCGCAGGTGCCCAATCGCCCCCCAGCAGCGCAAGCGCCACGGCCGAATACTATGACCTCCGACGCTATCAGCTTATAAGCGGGCCGAGCACGAGGTTAACCGACAACTATTTTGCCGGCGCGCTGATCCCCGCTCTGAACCGGCTGGGGATCGGGCCCGTCGGGGCCTTCTCCATCTATTTTGGTCCGGATACGCCCGCATACTACCTTCTGCTACCATCGACCAAACTCGAAACCCTGGTAACGGCCGACTTGGAACTGGCAAAGGACCCTGTCTTTATGAAGGCCGCAGCGCCCTTCTGGGATGCTCCCGCGGGCACGCCGCCATACAGTACGATTGAGAGCACCCTACTGCGCGCCTTCGAGGGTTATCCGAAACTCGTCGTCCCGGCCGCCGCCGCGAAAAAGGAAAAGCGTATTTACCATCTGCGCCAGTACGTATCGCCGACGAACATGGACCACGTACGCAAGGTGGAAATGTTCAATCATGGCGAGTTCGGCATCTTCGCGAAAGCTGGCGCTGCCGGCGTTTTTTATGCCGATGCGCTGATCGGACCCAGATTGCCGAGCCTTACTTACATGCTCAGCTTCCCGGATATCGCGGCACTTGAAGCCGGATGGGATAAGTTCTCGGCCGACGCGGACTGGAAGAAGCTATCCAGCGATCCGCAGTTCAAGCTGGACCCACCGACCGTTTCGAACGTAACCAGTATCGTGTTGCGCCCGCTCGCATGTTCGCAGGTGTAGTCACTTGGCGCTGTGCGGCTTGGGGAATCCATGAATCCGGGCGGCGGAGACGCAATCCTCCCGAATCCCCATAGACATACTGTTGCAGCCAGAGGTAACACCAGTCTCTCTCTTCACACCGGAAGTTCTGTGCTGGATGGGAACCCGTGCATCTCGCGCCCCAGGTCACCATCATATTTTTTGGTTGTCTTGAATAGCTCCAGGTGGCCGTCGGAGGCCTCAAGCCGGCACGTTTCGCGGATGGTTTGCATTTGGGCAGTAGTGAAAGGCTGAAAGCCGCGGGCGACTTCGAGATTCTGGTGCAGCACGGTGAGGGAATCGATGCCGCTCACCGTTACGCCAACCGGCAAGCTCATCGCATAGCGCAGCCCCATCGTGACAACAACCGCGCCTTCGCGCACCAGTTCTCCACTTCCTCCCAGGCTCTTCATACCCAGCGCCGCCATGCCGCGCCGGTTCACCTCCGGCAGCACGTTGGTCTCGAAGCTGCGAAAGGTCGCGTCCAGGCAATTGAGAGGCATCTGGACGGTGTCAAAAGGGAAATTGTGGGAAAGCATCCTTAAGTGAATTGAAGGATCTTTATGGCCCGTGAACCCGAGAAACCGCACCTTGCCCTGCTGCTTAGCTTCGAGCAGGGCCTCCGCCGCTCCATTCGGAGCAAATATCAGATCCGGATCGTTTTCGTAGATCACCTCGTGTATCTGCCACACATCCAGATGATCGGTCTGCAAGCGAGTCAACGATTCCTCAAGCTGGCGCATGGCGACATTCTTGTCGCGCCCATGCGTACAAACCTTCGTCATCACGATTGCGCGGTCACGCTTGCCCTTGAGTGCGCGGCCCAACCGCTCCTCGCTCAGGCCCCCATGGTATTCCCACGCATTGTCGAAGAAGTTCACGCCGGCGTCCAACGCTTCATTTACAATTTGGCTGGATTCAGCCTCGCTGTCCGCAGAGCCCAGGTGGTATCCGCCGATTCCCAATACCGAGACTTCCAATCCGGTGCGGCCTAGCGGGCGCTTGGGTATCTCCGTGCCGGTTTGGCCCTGAGCCGCGAGGGCTGAGGCCCCGAGCATAAACGTCTCCACAAAAGTTCTTCTGGTTAAGTCAAATGCAGGTGGCATGTTATTTACTCGGAGGGAACGGATGTCCGTTGTTGTCTGTCATCTTAAGCATCTCGCGCACTTCGACCTGCTGCATATCCAGAGGAAAGCCGTGAGCAAGACGCGCTTCGGGGTTGTCAAACCGGAGCGAGAGCTTGTAAAGTTCGAATCGGCCATCAGCCGCATATGTGCTGCAACGGTCGCGCAGCGACTGCATCGCCGGCGGCGGCAGCGGCTCGAAACCCTGGGCTACTTTGAGCGCCTGCTGCAGCGCCTCGGGCTTATCGATTCCGGTGATTGTGGTAGTCACCGGCAGGCTCATCGCGTATCGGAGGGCCTCTTCGCCGGTTAGCACACCTTTTTGAACGGGCTCGCCATGGCCACAAATGGGCTTCATACCGAGCGCAGCGATTCCTCGGCGATTCAACTCCGGTAGTACCTGTTGCTCGAAACTATGAAAGTTCGCGTCAAACGCGTTCAGCGGCATCTGCACGGAGTCAAACGGAAAGCCTGTGGCCAGCATCTTGAGGTGAATGGATGGGTCCTTGTGTCCCGTGAATCCGACAAACCGTACCTTCCCTTCTTTCTTGGCCTGCTCTAATGCCTCCGCGGCGCCATTCTTTCGGATAAACAAGGCCGGATCGTTTTCGAAGCACACACCGTGAATCTGCCAAAGGTCCAAATGATCGGTTCGCAACCGATGCAACGATTCGTCGAGCATGCGCAGCGCAAGGGCCTTATCGCGCCCATGCGTACAGACCTTGGTCATCAGGAACACGCGATCGCGCACGCCCTTTAAACCGGCACCCATCCAGGCTTCTGTCTTGCCGCGGTGATATTCCCAGCAATTGTCGAAGAACGTAATACCGCCATCCACGGCCTGTCTGACCAGGCGTACCGCAGTGCTCTCGTCAGGTGCATCGCCGAGGTGATGTCCACCGAACCCCAACGCGGAGATCTTGACGTTGTGGCGGCCAAACTGTCGAAAAGGAATGGCATTGCTAGCGTTGGGCATCGTGCGCTCTCGTTGATCCCAACTAGGCAATTGATGCACCATTGGCGGTCCCGCGACGTCGACGCACCATAGTGCTGTAACTGACAACCGGGCGGCCCCCTGCCGGGCTGGATTGATCCGCGAGGCTCGGCAAAAACCTGACCCCTGCAAACACCGGCGTGATGTGGCCGGCTGATGGGTGTCTCCCTCTCGACATCCCCTGTCCCTATTACGACTCGGCACGGATTTTATCGGCCTGATGCTTCGCTCAAGACCCGTTCGGGAGGATAGCCCCGTTTGCATGGTCGACAGTGCGGTGCGGGGCGCCGAGTGCCCAGTTCGCCTTGGGATGCCTGGCAAGCGTCCCATACGGCGGAGCTGGACAAATGGGGTCGAGAGGCCGGCCTCTCGATCTTCACCGATACCTCGCGCCTGCTCAGAACTCCGCCGGAGAAATAATCCCAGAGGACACATTACCAGCTTGCTGGGTTGCTTCTTGGAAACGCTCGACACATCTGTCTGCCCAGCGTCCCGAGAATAAGTAGCGGTTGGCCGTATGGACCAACAAACCGACTGATCTACAGGAGTTTGTCGCGTGGCCGCCGGATTGCACAATACCAAGATGGGAGATATTTATGAATACACAACGTAAGATTATTAATGTCGTCGGAGTAATCCTTCTTACTGCGATGGCATCCTCGGCGCAGCAAGTGAAGATCGACTTCGATCGCGACTCGGATTTCGGACACTATAAGACGTACTCGTGGGAAAAGGTCCAGACACAGGACCCGCTATGGGTCGATCGGATCAAAGAAGCTGTCAATTCAGCCCTCGCCGCCAAAGGATGGGCTAGGGTGGATTCGGGCGGCGACGTGGCGCTCATCGCAGTAGAGAGTACTCAGGACCAACAAACCCTCAACACTTTCTACGACGGCTTTGGCGGCGGTTGGCGATGGCGCGGATTCGGCGGATTCGGAGACTCCACTACCACCGTCGATACCTATAAGGTCGGCACTCTGGTGATCGATCTCTTCGATGCCAGCACGAAAAAGCTGATTTGGCGCGGGTCCGCCAGTGACACGCTTTCGGACAAGTCCGACAAGAACATCAAGACTCTCGACAAAGCGGTTCAGAAGATGTTCGATCGCTTCCCGCCCAGCCCGAAGAAATAGCGTGATAGATGCGGACGTCCATTGAAGGGAGAATCATTATGAAGAAGTTTCAACAAGCGATGGCGCTATTCCTATCATGGTGCCTGGTAGGTGTGTGTGCACGAGATGGATTCGCCTATCAGAATAGCACACCGCAGGCTGTACAACAGAGTCCAGACCAATTGCAACAACTCGTTGCGCCTATCGCTCTATACCCCGACACGTTGATTGCGCAGATCCTGCCGGCCGCGACATACCCGGACCAGATCGTGGATGCCGAGAGGTGGATGCAACAGCATAAAGAGCTCACTGGCGACAATCTGGCGAAAGAGGTAGACAAACAATCATGGGATCCCGGCGTGAAAGCGCTGACGCAGTTCCCAGCGGTGCTCGCCAACATGAATCAGAATCTGGCCTGGACCTCGGAGCTGGGCGACACTTACGTCAATCAGCGACAGGAGTTGACTCAGGCGATTCAAACCATGCGGCAGCGCGCTAAGCAGGCCGGGAATCTGCAGACGACAGACCAGGAGAAGGTGAGCACCCGCGGACAAGACATAGTCATTCAACCCACGTCGACCGAGGTAGTGTACGTACCTGAATACGATCCATGGCTGGTGTATGGAGATCCACTAGCCATGTTCCCAGGCTGGTATCCGTACCCAGGGCTCTTCCTGGGAGGTCCGGGGATAGCCTTCGGGCTTGGTTTCGGAGTTGGTATCTTTGGCGGCTTCGGTTGGGGCTGGGGCCATTGGGGTTTCGATTGGCATGGCGGCGGCCGGGCGATTTACAACCACAATACGTACATCTCCCACAGCCGGACCATCGTCAATCGCAATGATTTTCGGGCGACTCGTGGCAACTTTGACCGATCCGCGGGCTTTCGCGGTTCCAGCAACTCGCGCGCCATGTCCGGCACGCATTCCAGCGCCTTCAGCGGATTCAGTCATGGCGGTTTTACGAGAAGCGGTTCATTCCGTGGGCAATCGAGCTTCGGCGGTTTCCACGGAGGCGGTATGGGCGGCGGTTTTCACGGCGGCGGGGGCCGGCGATAGAGAACAGGAGGAGATAAAACGATGAAACGAAAATCAATTCAATTCGCAATACTGGCGATCGCTGTTGGGACTGGCGCCGGCATGGCTCAACAATCTGCACAGCCGGTATTTCCGTCGGCCGCCGAGGCTGGCCAGAGTCTATTCCAAGCGGTGCAAAGCAACAACGAGGCGGCCATTAACCAGATTTTGGGTGGATCGACGGATCTTGCCTCCTCGCATGACGACGCCCAGGATAAGGCAGATCGCGAAGTCTTCGTCCAAAAATATCAGGAGATGCACCGCCTGCATCGTGAAGCTGATGGAGCGGTGACCCTACATTGGCGCCGAGAACTGGCCGTTCCCTTTTCCGATCGTCGAGAAGAACGGGGCTTGGCGCTTCGACGTGGATGCCGGGCAGCAGGAGGTCCGATTCCGGCGAATCGGCGAGAACGAGCTCACGGTAATTTCGGTTTGCCACGAGTTCGCTTCCGCAAAGCGTGATCGCACGGACGCCGCGAATTCGACGGCATTGCATGGTTACTACTTCCGCGTCTTGCCGTCGGCCAAAGCTTCGGGCGGAGTCGCACTGGTCGCTTATCCAGCGGAATATCGGTCTTCCGGCGTAATGACGTTCGTCCTCACGGAGAAGGGCGAAGTGTATGAAAAGGACCTCGGCGCCAATACTTCGGCGGTCGCAGGTGCAATGGCATCGTTTCACAAAGACGCTACGTGGCGCGCTGCCGGTGAATAGAAGTGGAACCCAGGCTTTCAAATCAAGGAGTAGAACCTATGTATAGAACGTTTATCGTGATCGGTCTTGCGCTCGGTGTGCTGCAAGCCCAGGAGCAAACGCCGGATCAGAGATTGCGGAGCGCAGCAACAGTTCTGCACGAGATCCTGTCCGCGCCAGACAAGGGAATACCGGAGGATCTCCTGGCACGCGCCCAATGTGTCATGATCGTCCCCGGATTGAAGAAGGGAGCCTTTTTGGTTGGCGGGGAATACGGCCGCGGGTTCGCAGTTTGCCGCCGCGACGGAGTCTGGGGAGGCCCCGCTGCCATCAGGTTCGGCGGTGGGAGCTTCGGAGCCCAAATCGGTGGCGAGTCGACCGATGTGGTGATGCTGGTGATGAACCGCCACGGTATGGAAAAGCTGGCCTCGGATAAATTCACGATCGGCGGCGATGGTTCCGCGGCGGCTGGACCCGTGGGGCGAACCAGTGCCGCGGATACGGATATCCTGTTGCACGCCGAGATTCTCTCGTACTCCCGGACGCGTGGAGTCTTCGCAGGCGTCTCGCTGGATGGCACTGTTGTTAGCCAGGATCACAGCGAGGACCGTAAGCTCTATGGCCGAGACGTCCGGAATCAAGGTGTCCTCATGGGCGATGTGCGTCCACCAGAGGTTGCTCGATCGCTGATTTCCGAGTTAGAACGCTATTCACCAGGGAAGTAATAGCGAACTGAGGTGTGGTGAGACAGACCATCGCGTTTGGTGGTCTGTCTTGCCTCTTGTGAACTGCTTGCCCAGCCTTAGCGGACCCCCTGTACCGGCCACGCTGTGCTGGCGATTCTCGCCGCCATCGCCGTTAGGAGCGATTAGCCAGTCGGAGCCGTGTAGGTCTGGCTGAGCGGTGCCGAGGCGAAGGGGAGGGTACTGGGCGACCGGAGATGGCTGTACCTTCTGAATGCGTGGTCGTACTCCTCGGACGTGGTTTGAGAACTCGAGAAATCGCGGCTGAAAAATGGCGTCAGCGCGATGACGCGTAGAGCATCGCGCTACGTCGGAAGTAACATAGTCTTAGC
>Ga0181535_10002515_pt1 | contig 22293 bp, 19 predicted proteins | sample PEATcosm2014_Bin_44_FD_119774 | JGI IMG/M metagenome (GOLD analysis project Ga0181535, IMG submission 119774) | Peatland microbial communities from MTU Mesocosm Facility, Houghton, MI, USA - PEATcosm2014_Bin17_30_metaG | ecosystem: Environmental > Terrestrial > Soil > Wetlands > Peat | place...
ATCCGGCTCGATCCGATCAAGCGAAAAGGCGGCATAAAAGCCCGAAGACTCATCGCTGCCACCTCAGATGCCTATCGCGCCGAACTCCTCGGACTCAGATGACGTTCATGCGATTGCCCTGCCCAAATGCATCGATCGATAAAAAGGCGCTAGAATTTCATTATGAGTGACCGGATGTCTTTGACTCTCGCCGAAGCCGACCCCATTGTGGCCGATGCCCTCGACCAGGAAACCCTCCGCCAGCACGAGGGGCTGGAGATGATCGCCAGCGAAAACTTTGTCTCAGAAGCGGTGCTTGAGGCGGCCGGCTCGATCTTCACCAACAAGTACGCCGAGGGCTACCCTGGGCGGCGCTACTATGGCGGCTGCGAGTATGCCGACGTGGTGGAGAACCTGGCGCGCGACCGGGCCAAGCAGATCTTTGGCGCCGAGTTTGCCAATGTGCAGCCGCACTCCGGCTCGCAGGCCAACGCATCGGCCTATGCTGCGGTCATGAAGGCTGGTGATACCATTCTGGGCCTCGACCTGTCACACGGCGGTCATCTGACCCATGGACACAAACTCAGTTTCAGCGGCAAGCTCTACCACACGACTTTTTACGGCGTGCGGAAGGACAACGAGCTGATCGATTACGACCAGATGGAAGAGGTTGCACTGCGCGAGCGGCCCAAGGTGATCGTCGGAGGCGGCAGCGCCTATCCGCGCCTGTGGGACTTCGAGCGGATGCGCGCAATCGCCGACAAGGTTGGGGCTACCTACATCTTCGACATGGCGCACATCGCCGGCCTGGTGGCTGGCGGCGTACATCCATCGCCCGTGCCGCACGCGCACATCACCACCACGACGACCCACAAGACGCTGCGCGGTCCGCGCTCCGGGCTGATTGTGTGCGGCAAAGACTATGTCGTCGGCCCCAAGCCCGAACAGACCATTGGCAAGGAAGTCGACAGGGCAGTCTTCCCTGGCCAGCAGGGCGGGCCACTGATGCACATCGTAGCGGCCAAGGCCGTTGCTCTGGGCGAAGCGTTGCGGCCTGAATTCAAGACCTACGCCGCGCAGATCGTGGCCAACGCCCAGGTGCTTGCCGCGGAGCTCAAACAGGCCGGATACCGCATCGTCTCCGGCGGGACAGATAACCACCTCATGCTTGTGGATGTCTTTGAGAAGGGCATTCTTGGCTCCGAGGCGGAGCTGGCGCTAGGCAAGGCCGGTATTACGGTCAACAAGAATACGATCCCCTACGACGTGAATCCGCCGCTCAAGGCCTCAGGAATTCGCATCGGGACGCCCGCAATGACCACCCGCGGCATGAAGGAGCCGGAGATGCGGCAGATTGCCACGTGGATCGAAAAGGCATTGGCGCGGCGCAACGACGATGCGGCTCTTGAGCGGATTTGCCATGAGGTAGCTGAACTGGCCAATCAATTCCCGCTCTACGCATGGCGGCGGGCGCCCGAGGCCGTGGGCGCATAACTCTACAATTTGCTTAAATCCAAGTGCCCCAATCCTTTGCGTTTTATGCGAAGGATTGGGGCACTGCGGTTTTCATCGAAACGCAACTTGCAATCCTGTACCGGGTTGTATTTATTGTTATTGGGGATGACCCGCCAAGGGCTCAAGTGCTGCGGAGCTTCGCTTCTGTTCCCCCAGGGCATCCGGAGGTGATCATGAAAACCATTCATTTAGCATTGGCAACTTTGCTGGTTCTTTCCGTTCCAGCCTTCGCTCAACATCGCGAAGGTGGAGGGCAACCCCGCTCTTCGGGCGGTGGGACTCACCAGGCTCCTCCTAGGAGCGGGCCCAAGGCGTACAAAGGCGCACCCCGAGCGGCCGACCCGAATCGCAGCTATAGCGACAAGGAAGGCCACCCCAACGTTCCTCACGTGGATGGCAAGACCTGGGTCGGTCATGACACCGGCCGCGGCGACGTGAACTATCATCTCGACCATCCTTTTGCCCATGGCCGCTTTACCGGCGGCTTTGGCCCAGGACACATCTGGCATCTTGGCGGCGGCGGTCCCGGCCGCTTCTGGTTCAACAACTGGTATTGGGATGTTGCGCCGTTTGACGTGGCCTTCTGCGACGGCTGGTTGTGGGACTCCGACCAGATCGTGATCTACGACGATCCGGATCACATCGGCTGGTACCTGGCCTATAACGTGCGCCTGGGCACTTATGTGCATGTGGAGTTCCTGGGATCGTAGGCATCGCCTGAGCGAATACATTTCAAATATGAGGGGGATGGGCCGCGGGGCCTGTCCCCTTTTGTCTCTGGCGGCAGTTGGCGTGGCGGGCGGGAATGGTCTTGCTACCGGCGAAGCGATAGAATAGGTCGTCTGTCTGGAGAAGGAGAGCACGCCGCGTCGAATGGCGGGCCTGTCTCCAATTTGAATTCGCCGAGGTTGTGAAATGAACCGCCTGTCTCTTCGCCTGTTCGCCTTGTTCGCTACATATACTGGCATACTAGTTGCCATGAATGCAGCGCCTTTGCCCTCGCCCCCTTCGCCCATCGTCCTCACCGGCGCCGACCGGCGTCCCGCCATCTCGCTCGATGGCGAATGGGCCTCGATTGTCGATCCATACTTCTCCGGCTTGTACAGTTTTCATCACGAGGAGAAGAAGGACGGATGGTTCATGAACCGCAAGGCGCAGCCCGGTGATGCTTTTGTCACCGAGTACGACTTCGCGAAAGCGCCGAAGCTGAAAGTACCCGCCGATTGGAACACGCAGCGCGAGTCGCTGTTATTTTATGAGGGGCCGGTGTGGTATGAGCGCGATTTCACTTATCAGCCCAAGGAGCATACGCGGGTCTTTCTGCATATCGGCGCGGCGAATTACAAATCCTGGTTCTGGGTCAACGGGCAAAAGGTCTGCGAGCACGAGGGCGGCTACACCAGCTTCAACTGCGAGGTGACGAACGCAGTTCACGCGGGCGCGAACTTTGTGGTGGCTGCGGTGGACAATACGCGCCGCGAGGATGGCGTGCCAACGCTGGAGACCGATTGGTGGAACTATGGCGGGCTTACGCGGTCGGTGTCGCTGATCGAGGTGCCGGAGACTTTTGTCGATCAGTATGATGTGCACCTGAGCCGTATTGAAGACTCGGTAATCGAAGGCTGGGTGCACTTCGAAGGCCCGCCGGATGCTTTGACTGGGACTAGCGTTAAGGTTGAGCTTCCTGAGTTGAACGCTCAAATGTCGACTAGTTCCGACAAGATCGGCTGGGTGAACTTTCATGGAAAGGTGGAAGGATTGCAGCGCTGGTCTCCGGAGACGCCAAAGCTCTATAAGGTTCGAATTACTGCGGGACAGGACACTATCGAGGACCTGATCGGCTTCCGCACCGTGGAGACTCGCGGGACTGAGATTCTGCTCAATGGCAAGCCGATCTTTCTGCGCGGCATCGCCATTCATGCCGAGGCGCCTTACCGCACAGGCCGCGCGAACACCGACAGAGATGCGGAGACGCTGCTAGGCTGGGCCAAGGAGATGGGCTGCAATTATGTAAGGCTGGCGCACTATCCTCACGATGAGTCGATGCTGCGCACGGCAGATCGCATGGGCCTGCTGGTGTGGTCGGAGAATCCTGTCTACTGGGCCTTGCAGTTTGATAACCCCAAAGTGCTGGCCAAGGCCGAGCAGCAGTTGGATGAAGAGATCGGGACCTCGCGCAATCACGCTGCAATCATCCTGTGGTCAATGGCCAACGAGACGCCCTCGACCGAGGCGCGGACTCGCTTTATTGAAACGCTTGCCAGCCGTACGCGTGCTCTTGACCCGACTCGGCTGATTACCGCGGCTCTGCTGGTGCGCGCTGAGGGAGAGACAAAGATTGTGGATGACGCGCTAGGCAGCGCGCTCGACGTTATCGGCATCAACGAATACATCGGCTGGTACGAAGGGAAACCTGAAACAGCCGACACGACGCAATGGCGCATCGGCTACGAGAAGCCTTTAATCGTGAGTGAATTCGGCGGCGGAGCCAGAGCCGGCCTGCATGGCAGCGAAGACGAGCGCTGGACCGAAGAGTATCAGGCCAGCATCTATCGCCATCAACTTGGAATGCTCAACCGTATTCCACAACTCAGAGGCATGAGCCCATGGATTCTGATGGATTTCAGATCGCCGAACCGGCCTCTGGCGGGAATTCAAGATGAATTCAATCGCAAGGGACTGATCTCAGACCAAGGCCAGAAGAAGCAGGCGTTTTTCATTTTGCAGAAGGCCTATGAAGACAAGACCGTGGGCAAGCCGGAATAAATGACGGAGAAATGCGCCGGATCAATGCGAGCCAAATGATTCGCGAGCCGGGGCGAGTGAGTTATTCTTGAATGATGACCAATGATTCAATTATCGCCCTCATCGACCAAGAAATCGCCAAGCTCACCCAGGTCCGCGCATTGCTGGCCACAACCGGCAAAGTAGCCGCCAAAGTGACCGATCACATTGCCAAGAAGGCCACCAAGGCTGCTCCCGCCAAGAAGGCGAAGAAGCGCCGCGTGCTGAGCCCCGAAGCGCGCAAGCGGATTGCCGATGCGCAGCGCAAGCGCTGGGCCGCACAGAAGGCCAGGAAGTAAGCGGAGTGGGAGGGCGTTCGACGCCCTCGTCGCTCGGCACGGCAAATCAACCGATTCAACGAGAGTCCCGCGATCACCAGCACGCGCGGCTCGGTCATTTCTTCGATGGCCGAGTCCTTGACGCCGCCGAAAGGCATGGGGTTCAGGCGCCATGCTTGGCGTGTCTCCCACGATCAGTGCGCCCACTTCGAGTTCACGATAGGCAGTGAGAGTGAGGCATCTAACAGAGATTAATCGCCAACCGTTCCTATCGCGAGACTCCGTACCGAAAGTGCTTGCTACCCTCGATATTCAGGTCTAATGTGTTGCAATCGACTCATGCGTCTCCAACGAACGGAGGTACGGGATGCGCCGGTCCATTCCAATTCTTGCAGCGGCTTTTTTGCTATCGCTCTGCGTCATGTCCGCCGCCCAGCAAGCGTCCAACAACGCCGGTGAACAGAATTCCGAAACCCTGACTGCTGCATATAACCAGGCGATGCAAGCAAAAGAGTGGCCTCACGCCATCGCCCTCGCGCAACAGTTGGTAGAGCTAAAAGCAACGTCTCTGAACCTGAAGTTCCTGGCGAATGCGCAGCTTTACTCCGGCTCGGCGGATGTAGCCTATGCGACCTACGATCGGGCCCTGGCCGCGGCGGAAAAGGAAAAGCCCGCGGACGATCAGGCTATTGTCAAGTGGAAAGACGGCCTGTCTCAGATCTACGTCGGCAAGGGCAATGCGCTGCTCAAGCTCAAACGCGCCGCGGAGGCGATCGAGGCGTATAACCAATCTACCGAACTTGCGTCCAACGCCGGTCTGGCGTACTTCAATGTTTGCGCCGTGCTCTATAACAACGGCGACACGCATGGATCAGAGGCAGCCTGCCGCAAGTGTGTGCAAGCGGACCCCGCCAGGGCGAATGCCTGGTTCGTTCTCGCGTCAGATCTCTTTGCCGATGCGCCTGTCGTCGACGGCAAAGTCACGGCACTGCCCGAAATGCGAGAGGCGCTTGAGAAGTATCTGGCGCTCGCACCGGACGGTCCGCACGCCGCCGATACGAAAGCCATGCTGAATATGGTCGCGAAGTAGAGACAGGCTCTAGAGCCCCGCGATCACCAGCATGCGCGGCTCGGTCATCTCCTCGATGGCCGAATGGATGCCTTCGCGGCCCAGGCCCGAGTCCTTGACGCCGCCGAAGGGCATGGAGTCCAGGCGCCAGCTTGGCGTATCTCCAACGATCAGCGCGCCCACTTCGAGCTCGCGGTAAGCAGTCAGGATCAGGCCGGCATCGCGCGTCAGCAAGCCGGCTTGCAGGCCGTACTTCGAGTGGTTGACATCAGCAAGCGCCTGCTCGAAGTCGTCGTAAGGCTCAATGGCCACAACTGGGCCGAAGACCTCTTCGTCGCGCACCTTCATGCCCGGTTTGGTTCCGGTGAGGATCGCCGGCGCCACCATCGAGCCGTGGCGCTGCCCGCCGGCTACCAGCTTGGCGCCGCTCTCGACGGCCTCCTTGATCCAGGAATCAACGCGCTCGGCATCGGCCAACCGAATCAGCGGGCCCACTTCGGTCGCCTCCGAGGCCGGATCGCCCGCCACCATCTTGCCGGTCGCTTCCACCACCTTCCACAAAAAGGTCTGATAGACTTTGCGATCGACAAAGACCCGTTGCACGCTCACACAGGATTGTCCTGCGTACACAAAGGCCGCATGCGCGGTTCGAACAGCCGCGTCGTCGAGGTCCGGCCAGTCGCCATGGACAATGAGCGCGGCGTTACCGCCCAGTTCGAGCAACACACGCTTGCGTCCGGAGTGCGCCTTCAGCTCCCAGCCCACTTTGGCCGAGCCGGTGAAGCTGACCAGCTTGATGCGGTCTTCCTTTTCGGCGAGCCAGGCGGTGTCTGCGTTGTTCAACGTCAAAATGGCCAGCGCCTCTTCGGGCCAGCCGGCCTTGAGAATCACCTCGCCCAGAGCCAGCGCGGTGAACGGGGTCTCCGGCGCGGGCTTCAGAATCACCGGGCAGCCGGCGGCCAAGGCGGGCGCCACCTTGTGCGCCACCAGGTTCAGCGGATAGTTGCAGGGCGTAATGGCCAGTACCGGCCCCATCGCGAAGCGCTGCACGAGGCCCCAGCGGCCTTCATTGCCCTCGGTCAGGTCGAGCGGAATGCTCTCGCCGCCCAGCCGCACAGTCTCCTCGGCAGCGGTCTTGAAGGTGAGCACGGCGCGATCCACCTCAGTCCGCGCCAGGCGAATCGGCTTGCCCGCTTCCGCAACGATCAGCTTCGCAAAGCGCTCCTTTTGCTCGATCAGCGCGGAGGCTACGTCCTCCAGAATCTCGCGCCGCTTCCAGCGCGGCAGCGCGCGGGTGCGGCGCAGGCTGGCCACGGCGTGGTTCACGGCTTGGCGCGCGTCGGCGCGAGTGGCCACGGTTACCCGGCCCACCAGCCCTTTGTCCCACGGCGAGTGCACTCCCAGCGCCTCGCCTTCGATCCACTCTTTGCCGCATAGCAAGAATCCCGTTTGTGTTCCCGGCCGCATCTTCATGGTTTTGGCGCTCCCGATTGTCCTGCACTGGATTTTACAGGGGCGGGGCGTTTATGAGGCAAGATTGCAAAGGCGGCTTGTCTGCAAGGTTCAGGTTGAAACCGCGGACGCCACATTCGGGCGGATTCCTCGCAAAACAAAACTCAATCGCAAATCCCTACTTTACGACCTGTTCGCCTTGCTGCCGCATCGATTCCCTCTCCAGTTTCATTTTCTTGTACTGGTAAATAAAAGTGTTGATCGCAATCCCGGCCTGATAGTTACCCTCGCGATTCGACCAGTATTCCATCTCATAGGTGTCGCATCCCGGAGAAATGATCGATAATTCCTGCGTCCAATCTCCGCTATCGACGTATGCATTGGCGCCAATTTGCAGGGGGCAGGTCTCCAGGCTGTGGTAAGAAAACAGTTGAGTATCCTTGGTCAGCGTTTCGTCTTTCATCGAGAACACGGCGGTGTCGGTCCAGGTGAGCAGCAGTGCCGCTGGAATCCAGAAGACCAGAGTCGGAAGGAGCGTCCAAAGAGGCTTCTTCATAAAGACGACCACGCGAATCGCGTTGAAGAAAAAGTTGGAGGCTCTGGGGGAAAACTGCGATGGCGGAAAGGGATGTTGCGCCTTAAAGGCAGTGAGTTGTTCCGGATGCCGCCAGGCAAACAGGAACAGAACGCTGTAGGAACCGGCTATCGCAGCAACGAGGCCGAGAGCGAACATCCAGAGCGCGGAGCAATAATTGGGCGGAACATATACAGTCAGCTTATCGGGTGAATTCAGCTTCCACTGCACGGCGGAAGACGGAAAGAATCTCCGCTGCGGAGGGGGACTGCTCGTTACCGGGGCATACGCAGGAAGCTGCTTCACCCATTCGCATTCTTCCGGCGGTTTTATCTCTTGGGGAGAATCGCTATCGCTATCGGAGAGAAAGTTATTGATGGCGTTTCCGGCGTCAAAATATCCGTTTCGCGACCCCCAGGAAGAAATCGGAATCGTCTGCCCTGAAGACAAGACAAAGGAAAGCTGCTTATTCTCGTAGTAGTAGTTTTGATACTCGTGGGCTACAGTAACCGATGCAACCACCGCCTGCAGAACCGATTGGAGAGGATAGGACCGGTGCGTGTACAGGAATCCCCTCTGCCGGTCGATGGTCAGAGTTCCGTTGCTTTTCGAGAGCACCGCATCCGAGTGGCAGTTGAGCGAAAATAATGCAAAAAACAACGGTATCGCTGGAGGAATCGAGAGCCAGTACCAAAACAGTTTGCCTCGCTTGCCTTTTTTGACAAATTTGGAGACGATCCAAGCGATGAAAAAGAGAACAGCGCCTACGATAAGCATAAAAACTGCAAAACCATAATCCGGCGGCACGTGAACGGTGAGCTGGTTCGGTGAGTTCAGCGTCCAGCGAACAGTATCGGATGGAATAATTCTCATTTGCCTCAACTCACCCGGGAGTCGATTCTCCGCAGAGCCTCGCGAAACAAAGGCGCCCCGTCAGACAGCATGGATTTCTGCTGCAAGTATACAAACCGGGAATTCTTTGTGGTCCGATTTGTTTCAATTGTGCCGCTCCCGAGTGGACTCGCAAGACCAATGCTGCCTTTGCAATTGAGGGACCGCGCGAGCCCGTCAGGATTGCTGTGACTCAGTGCGCGCCCTTCTTCTGCAGCAGCTTGATGACTTCCTGCTTGTTGTTTCTGATTGCCATCTGCAGCGGCGTCCGGCCGTTATCGTCCTTGGCGTTGACGTTAGCTCCCTTGGAGAGCAATAACTTCGTGACCTCGACGTAGTTGCCGCCCCAGTCGTAGTTCGAGTCATCGTCGATCGCCGCGCGGAAGAGCGCCGTCTGGCCTTCGTTGTCCACGGCCTCGATGTTGGCGCCCTTGGCCAGCAGCAGGCTGACCGAATCGATGCGCTCCTCGCTGACGGCATGCATCAGTGCGGTTTCGCCGTCTTTGTCCGCGTCATCCACCTTGGCACCCTTGGCCAGCAGCAGCGTCTCCGCCTCGGTGTGGTCATCGAGAGCCGCCAGCATCAGCGCCGTCTGGCCGCGCTCATTCTTGGCCTCGACGTTGGCGCCCTTGTCCAGCAGCAGCTTCAAAATGTCGGTGCTTCTGTAATTTGAAGCTGCCAGCATCAGCGCCGTAAAACCGCTCGATGTCTTACCGTCGGTCTTTGCGCCCTTGTCCAGCAGCATCCTCACGATTTCCAGCCGATCCGCATACTCCGGCCGCCGGATATCTCCGTCTCCGCCCACGGCCCAGTTCAGGGGCGTGCCCTTCGAGTTGGATACAGCCTCGACGTTTGCGCCCTTGTCCAGCAGTACTCGGACGACATCGACTTTGGCGAGTTCAGTGGCCACTTTCAGCGCCGTTTGATCGCTTGTATCCCTGCCTTCGATGTCGGCTCCCTGCGCCAGCAGCATCTTCACAGTCTCGGCTCCGCCATTTTGGGCGGCTTGGATCAGTTGCCGATTCAGGCTATCGGATTTGGATTGACCGACAGCCATCGAGCTTATCGAAAAAATGACTGCGAAAAACAGTATGTGACCTGCATTCTTCATCGTTCTCTCCTGGTGGAATGCCTTGGTTGGTCCGTTCTTCCGGCCTGGCCGGCGTTGCCTGTTCCAAGTGTCCCACCCGAACCATCATATATCGCATGAGTGCAGTAGCTCTCTTGATGGCATGACCACGCATTCTGTTCCGTCAATGCGCCTTCAGGCGCTCCGCGGTACACTGTTTTCCTATGATTCAAAACGGCCGCAGCCCAAAACTTCCCTTCGATCCCGACGAGGCGCTGGCGCATCTGCGCGCTGCCGACGCCAAACTGGGCGCGCTGATCGACTGCGCCGGCCCGTTCACGCTCAAGCTCGATCCTTTGCCTTCTCCCTTCGAGTCGTTGCTGGAGTCGATCCTCTATCAGCAGTTGCACGGCAAGGCCGCGGCCGCTATCCACGCCCGAGTGCGCGAGTACTTTGGCGGCGATCCTGCCCCGCAACTCCTGCTCGATACGCCGGACGAGGTCCTGCGGACGGCGGGGGTCTCGGGGAACAAGGTGCGGGCACTGAAAGACCTGGCCGCCCGCACCCTCGACGGGACGGTTCCGACTCATGCGGCGATCAAAAAACTTTCCGACGCTGAGATTGTCGAGCGGCTTACCGAGGTCCGCGGCATCGGCCCGTGGACCGTCGAGATGCTGCTGATCTTTCGCCTGGGCCGGCCCGACGTGATGCCGGCGACCGACTACGGCGTGCGCAAGGGCTTCGCGCTCACCTTCCAGCGCCTGCCCAAAACCCGTCCCCTGGCCGCCGAAGATCTGCCCAAACCGGAGGTCGTGTTCAAAAGGGGAAAACGCTGGGCGCCGTTCCGCTCCGTGGCCAGCTGGTACCTGTGGCGAGCCTGCGATCTGGCTAAGAACACAGCGCCCACCGGGCGGTCCAGCCTACAATAATGAAACACAGCTTTTAGCTACCAGCCATTAGCTTTTAGCTTACCTGTTATCTGGGTAATCGCGCAGAAGGAGCACTAACCCCATGGTCCGCACCCATCGCACCGAGGCAGGATCTTCTGCTGCATGGATTAAGCACTGGGTGCTTTTAGCTAGAGGCTAGAAGCTAGGAGCTGTTTTTAATGCCCGCAAGTAAACGCTTCATCTGCATTCACGGTCACTTTTACCAGCCGCCGCGCGAGAACCCCTGGTTGGAGACGGTCGAGACCCAGGACTCGGCCGCGCCCTACCACGACTGGAACGAGCGAGTGTGTGCCGAGTGCTACGCACCCAACGGCGCGGCGCGCATCCTGAACAGCAAGAACCGCATCATGCGCATCGTGAATAATTATGCGCGCATCAGCTTCAACTTTGGCCCCACGCTGCTCAGTTGGCTGGTGGAGAACGCGCCGCGTACCTATCGCATGATTTTGGATGGAGAGCGCCGCAGCCGCAGGACCTTTCGCGGCCATAGCTCGGCCATGGCGCAGGTTTACAACCACGTGATCATGCCTCTGGCCAGCCGCCGCGATCGCATTACACAAATCCGCTGGGGTATCGCCGACTATCAGCGCCACTATGGCTCAGCGCCCGAGGGCATGTGGCTGGCCGAAACCGCGGCCGACAACGAATCGCTGGAGTTGATGGCAGAGCATGGCATCAAGTTCACGGTGCTCGCGCCGCACCAGTGCAAGCGTATCCGACCGCTAAGAGACGGCGCGAATTGGGTGGATACGCCCGGCGCCAGCGTAGACATCAGTCATCCCTATCTTGTCCGTTTCGACTCCGGCCTCTCGATTGCTGTCTTTTTCTACGACGGCCCAACCTCGCGGGCTATTGCCTTCGAGGGCCTGCTCAACTCCGGCGAGAGCCTTGCCGCGCGGCTCAAGGCGGGATTCAAAGACAACGCCCAGCCGCAACTGGTTCATGTGGCGACGGATGGCGAGTCGTACGGCCATCATCACAAGTACGGCGAAATGGCGCTGGCCTATGCTCTGCGACTGCTCGAAAGCGACAAGACCGTCAACCTGACCAACTACGGCAGCTTCCTGGAGCAGTTTCCTCCCGAGTATGAGGCCCAGATCGTCGAGAATACCTCCTGGAGCTGCGTCCATGGCGTCGAGCGCTGGCGCTCAAACTGCGGCTGCAACGCCGGCCATGGGGGCTGGAGTCAGGCCTGGCGCGCGCCGCTTCGCAAGGCCTTGGACGGGCTGCGCGACGGGCTTGTTCCGTTAACCGAGCTAGAAGGCGCCAAGCTCTTCAAAGACGTCTGGGCGGCACGCGACGGATATATCGATGCCATGCTCGACCACAGCCCGCAGGCGGTGGAGCAGTTCCTTCGCAGGCACCAGCTTCACTCGCTCACGGTGCCGGAGCGAGTGCGCGCATTGGAATTGATGGAGATGCAGCGCCATGCCCAGCTGATGTACACAAGTTGCGGCTGGTTTTTCGACGACATCTCAGGCATCGAGACAGTGCAGGTGATCGCCTACGCCGCGCGAGTTTTGCAACTGGCCCGAGAGGTCTCGCTCGAACTGGCCGCGCCCCTTGAGCCGGCGTTTCTGGCTCGCATGACCGAGGCCCGCTCCAACGTGGCCAAAGCCGGCGACGGTGCGCTGATCTACAAGGAGCAGGTTGCCACCAAGCAGTTGGGCCTTGAGCAGGTAGCGGCTCACTACGCCATCAGCTCCATCTTCTCTTCCTTTGCCGAGGAGACCGACCTCTTCAGCTTCCGCGTCTGGCGCAATTCATACGACGTGTACACCTCCGGCCGGGGACGTCTCGCCCTGGGCCGGGTGAAGATTGTCGGCGCCGTCACCGGAAAGCAGCGGAGCTTTTCCTTCGCGGTCCTACATTTTGGCGACCAGAACATTACCGCGGCCGTCAAGGCCTATGAGCCGGAAGATGCGCCCGCCTTCGAGGCTTTTGCTACCCAGGCCGCCGCTACCGTGCAGCGCGCGGACTTTCCCGAGGTGATTCGCCTGCTCGACCGTTACTACGGACATATGGACTACTCGCTCACCTCGCTCTTCGGTGACGAGCAACGGCGAATCGTGCAACTGATCCTCACATCGACGCTCTCCGACATCGAGAACTCCCTCACCACGATCTACGAAGACCACGCCAGCCTGCTCCACTTTCTCTCCCAAGCCGGACTGCCCAAGCCGCCTGCACTTACCCTGGCCGCCGGCTTTGCCATCAATGCGGGTCTGCGCCGCGCCCTGGAAAGCGATCCCATCGACCAGCCCCAATTGCGTTCCTTCCTGTCGCTGGCCAAAGCCGACCAGGTTGCGCTGGAGACGGCCACTCTCTCTTACATCGCCGACCTGCGCATGAAACGCGCCATGATCGATCTGCAAATGTCCTCCGGTTCGCTGGAGATGTTGGATCGGGCGCTCGGGCTGGCTCGCACGCTGACCGAGTTGCCCTTCGAACTCAATCTGTGGCAGGCGCAGAACATCTGGTACGAGATTCTGCGGACTGCCAGCTACGCACTCACAGCACTGGCCGCTGACGACCGCCCGCGCTGGGATAAGACATTCAGCGAATTGGGAACCTGCCTCTCGATCGACTGCGCCGCGATCGGCGCCCAGGATCCGGCGGCGGTGACCACGGGGGATTAGCAACTGGGCTGCTAGGGGTTATGCCACCCGCCGTGCGCAGTGATGATCGCATCAGCCGCTTTCGGACCCCACGTGTCTCGCTTGTAAGGGCGGACCCTGTGGTGACGTTTGAGCACTGGATCGACTACAGCCCAAGCGGCTTCCACGGCGTCTTCCCGCGTGAAGAGTGCGCCATTGCCGGCCATGGCGTCGCCCAAGAGTCTTTCGTAAGGAGTTTCTTCACCGGGCTGTTCTTCTGACAAATAAAGCTCTCGCTGTTCTCCGATGAAATCCTTACCGGCAAGCTTGACGCGAGCCGCGAGAGCCAGGGCTGAGTTGGGCGAGAGGCGGAAGCGAAAGTAGTTGGACCGGCCGGTCACCGATTCCGCGTCAGCAAAAAGTCTCTGAGGCGGCGGCTTCAGTTCGACCAGAATCTCGGTCGCTGTGTCTGGGAGGAATTTGCCGGAGCGCAGATACCACGGCACGCCATCCCAGCGCCACGAGTCGATGAAGAGCCGGAGAGCGCAAAAAGTCTCGACATCCGAGCGCTTCGCCACATCCGGCTCCTGTCGGTAGCCGGCATACTGACCGCGCACCAGGTCATCGGGCCTCAGTGGGCGCATGGCCTTGAAGACCTTGGCCTTCTCGTTGTGCACGGCTCCGAAGTCCCTGCCCGCGGGTGGCTCCATGGCAAGGAGCGCGACAATCTGGAACAGGTGGTTCTGGATCACGTCGCGCAGGCAGCCGGCAGTCTCGTAAAACGCGCCGCGATTCCCGACGCCGAAATCTTCCGATAAGGTGATCTGCACGCTGGCTACGTAATTGCGGTTCCAGATCGGCTCCAAAAAAGAATTCGCAAATCTGAAGTAGAGGATATTCATGATCGCTTCTTTGCCGAGGAAGTGATCGATACGGAAGATTGAGTCTTCGGGGAAGACTGTATGCGCTACCCGGTTGAGCTCCAGTGCGGAGGCCAGATCGCGGCCGAATGGCTTTTCGACGATGACACGCGCGCGTTCGGCCAACTTCGCGGCGCCAAGCGCTCTGATCACCGTTTCGAAGAGCGAAGGCGGGATTGCCAGGTAGTATGCAGGCCGCCGCGCAGGCCCCAGCGCCTGCTTGATTGCGGCGAATGTGCCGGGAGCTTTATAGTCTCCACTTACATAATCAATTATGGAGAGAAGCTGTCGCAGAGCGCGTTTGTTATCGACTCCGCCTGTACGCTTAATGCTGTCCGTCACACGTCTGTGCAACCGATCCTTGCTCCACTTCGGTAAAGCGACGCCGATCACCGGAACTTTGAGTGTCCCTCGTTTCACCATTGCGTAGAGCGCCGGGAAGATCATCTTGTGCGCCAGATCGCCTGTTACACCGAAGATCACCAGAGCATCTGACTGAGTTTTGGCCATCACGCGCCTGCCTTGTCAGCCGCGGCCTTTTCATGATGGCCGCCGAACTGAAAACGAAGAGCCGATAATACCTTTTCCGCGAAGTCGTCTTCGCCGCGCGAACTGAAGCGCTCATAGAGCGCGGCGCTCAGGACGGGAGCGGGAACGGACTCGTCAATGGCGGCGGCGATCGTCCAGCGCCCTTCTCCCGAATCCGACACGCGGCCCTCGTACTTCGCCAGGTCCGGGCTATCGAGAAGAGATATAGCAGCCAGGTCCAGCAGCCACGAAGCGATGACGCTGCCCCGTCGCCAGACCTCGGCAATGTCTGCGATGTTCAGGTCGTAGAGGTAGTGTTCGGGGTTGCGCAACGGCGTGGTCTCGGCATCCACGGTACGCTGTTGCTTGCCGACGTTGGCATGGCGCAGAATATTCAGCCCCTCTGCATAAGCGGCCATCATGCCATACTCAATGCCGTTATGAACCATCTTGACGAAGTGGCCCGCGCCGCTGGGACCGCAGTGCAGATAGCCGTGTTCGGCTGTGCCGCCGGTCTTCTCCCGGCCCGGCGTCCGGGGCGCCGAATCGATGCTTGGGGCAAGAGCGGAAAAGATGGGGTCAATGCGCTGGACGACTGCATCATCGCCGCCGATCATCAGGCAATATCCTCTCTCCGCTCCCCACACTCCGCCACTTGTGCCCGCGTCCACATAGTCAATGCCTTTCGGCTTCAGCTCGGTTGCGCGGCGGATGTCATCGTGGTAGTACGAGTTACCGCCATCGATGATCACGTCGCCGGCTTGGATGAAAGGAGTAAGGGCGTTGAGTGTCGCATCGACCCCGGCGGCTGGCACCATCATCCAGACGGCGCGGGGCGCTTGCAGTTTGCTCGCGAGATCCTCAAGCGAATTCGCCCCAACTGCGCCCTCTTTGACAAGCGCCTGCACGGCTTCCGAATGGAGATCGTAGACGACGCAATGTTGGCCGGCCCGCAGCAGGCGCCGCACCATGTTGGTTCCCATCCGGCCCAGTCCGATCATACCCAATTCCATAAGGTTTTCCCTTCGTTTGAGAGTGGAAGCGTGCAATCCGCACAGAAGTCAGATGCATCCACCTAATTGTTGGATTTTCAAAGTTTTCACATTGTCTGCTCAACGCCTTTGCGCGTCGCCGATGAAGCGAAGGGTTTGAATACTCGCGATCATTTCCAAGGCTCTGGCAATTACTTGATTCAGCGTTTTTCTTTGCTCTGAGGGTAATGCTGGAAGGAATGATTCTGAAGCCGAACACAGTGCTTCCGGGGCAGGGTCTGCGCAAACGAGCCGAGACAGGAAGTCATTACGGGAGAACAGCCGACTGCTTTCTTGCGCGTTTTCGCGGCTGTTCCTGCCATTGCCTTGAAGACTTGGCTCAACAACCGCGCCGGTGACGTCTTGGGTGGTTCACAAGAGGTGACTGCCATGCAGCCGGTCAACAATCCTGATTCGCGATCCGATTCTCGCTCTTGCCGTGCGCACAGGCTCCGCGCAAGTGGAAGCGGTGGTGCTTCCTGGAGCCTGTTATGAGCTTTCACTGGGGCGGCGCAGGCTTATTGTGAACAGTAGCTGCATCAACAGATCGCAGCACGAGGATCGGCAAATCCGGTGGCCTCTGAACCGGCCAGTTCACCCGTTCTGCAATGAACGAGGCAATAAGAGGCGCGTCAGAGATTGCTTCGCCGCCCGGCGATCAGGTTGAAGACCAGAATGATCAGCGCTACAACGAGCAGTAGATGAATCAGGCCGCCGGCGATATGAAAGCTGAAGCCCAATAGCCAAAGAACGAGTACGATGACAAAAATTGTCCAGAGCACAAATACCCTCCCTTCGCATAACGGGAACCCGAGATCAAGATGAGCCCGGGAGCCCGCGATGCAAGTTACAGCCGAATGTTAATTCGAAGCGATGGCTTTAGCCTTTGCGTTCCTGACTGCATCGAGGAACGATTCAGCCACGGACGGGACGGCAACCTCGCCGCGCAGAATGTGGCGCGTGGAAACGTCGTGGCCGTAAATAGCCTCTGTAGAGTCGTCGTCGCGACGGATTGCGGCGCCGGTCAGCGTGAGCCCGGCAAAGGCGCCTCTGGCGCGCGAGTAAGTGAGAACTTCGGTATTGAGCTTCCAATCGGTATCGGCGGAAGCGTGGCGTCCAACCGGCCCGGCTGCTGCGGAAGCATCTCCGCCCAGTTCAAAATTGCTGTTGATCAAGTGCTGCATGCCCCGGTCGTTTTGGATAATCATGACCAGATCGACACCTTCAACGCCAATCTGCAATCCCCAGCTTCCGCCGGTAATAGTAAAGAACGCTGGCGCGCTCCATCCGTTTTCGGTCCTGCAGGTGGCAACTCCTCTGCCATTCTCCGCGCCGAAGACAAAGCCGCCCTTGAGCATGTGCGGCACTACGGCCACGCATTTTGCGTGTTCGAGAACTTCCTCTGGAATACCCTTGTCTGGCGCCGCCATAATTTCATGCAGCACAGCGCCGGCATGATCCAACCGGTCGACCGTTGCTTCGCGACCTGATCCCGCCCAGCAGAGGCTTGTCATACCGAGTAAAGCTGCAATCGTCATTAGTTTCTTCATGTGATTCACCCTTTTCTACCCATGCGCAGCGTCACTTGCTGTATGCGCATTGTGGCGCATAAGGTACTTTCAACGCTAGAGCGATTGAGAGTGTTCGTCTGAGCAAGATCGCTCAGGCAAAGATCGCCCCGGTATCGAATCAACCGACCCCGATACGATTTGGAATTGTGATCAAAACAGACCAGACTTCTCTCGCAACCTTATGGGAGGATGACGTGCGGAGTAGTTTATGCGCACCGCGGCATGACCTTGATCCGTCTTTACTTGGCCAATTCCCCGAGCCATCACGGCCCCGATTCATCGATTGTTTTGCTTTGAATGCAGCAGTCTTCCGTTAAGCCAATGAATCCATGACTATGCCTTCTCAGCAGCCTGCCAAGAGAAGGCAATATTCCGCAGGAGGCCCTCTGTATGGCTCAGTTCGCGTATCCCCCTATAGCCTACCCTGCTTTCGATGCCGCGACCTTTCTCGCCAATGCCGGCCTGGGACGGAAGATGATTCAGTTGGCTCCCAGGCAGACCTTCTATTCCCAGGGTGATCCGGCCGACTCGGTCTTCTATATCCAGAAGGGCCGGGCAAAAATCACAGTGGTTTCAGCCTTTGGTAAGGAAGCCACGATCTCACTTGTCTCCGCGGGGGATTTCGTCGGAGAGGCGGCGCTGGTGGCAGTGCCCGGACAGCGTTTGTCCACTGCCACCGCCATCACCGTCTGCTCCGCGCTCAAGATAGGGCGCGATGAGATGATTCGCGTGATGCACGAGGAGCACGAGTTCTCCGACCTGTTTCTGGCGTTCCTGCTTGACCGCAGCATGCGCATCCAGGCTGATCTCGTGGATCAGCTCTTCAACTCAAGCGAGAAGCGCCTGGCAAGAATACTCCTTCTGATGGCGCAGTTCGGCGTGCCGGGGGAACTTGGCGATTCGCAAAAGATCATTCCCAAAATCTCGCAGGAAACTCTCGCCGAGATGATCGGAACCACACGGTCCCGCGTCAGCTTTTTCATGAACCGCTTTCGCATGCTCGGCTTCATCGATTACAAGGACCGCATCTGCGTGCACAAATCGCTGTTGAATGTGGTTCTGCACGATCAACTGCCAGGCGATAACGCCGAAAAGCAGCAGATCACAACATTGCCAGGCGGCCGCCCAAAGCCGTCCAAAGGCCCTCCTCCAAGCTCTGTACGGAATTGAACAGACTTGCATTCTTGTGAAAGGCATACTTGCTCATTCCCTAAGTGAAGCACTTGAGAGGGGGGCAAGAAATGATAGATAGGATTGCAACACTTCTCATCGTCGACGATGAGCCTTCCATTCGAGAGTCGCTATCGCACGTGCTGACTGAGATAGGTTATCGGGTTCGCTCCGCCGAGGACGGCTTCTCCGCATTGCGCGAGATACGGCATGAGGTTCCCGATCTGCTTCTTTCTGATCTCAACATGCCGAACATGTCCGGATTCGAGTTGCTCTCGGTGGTGCGGCGCCGTTTTCCCGCGATCAGGACGATCGCCATGAGCGGCTCGTTCTCCGGCGATGAGGTGCCTTCCGGCGTGACCGCCGACGCCTTCTTTGAGAAGGGCAGCAGCATCCGCTCTCTATTGAGGATCATTGGAGGGATGGCACTGTCAGCGCCGGTGCCTGCCAACGATGCAACCGTTTCGGCGCCCCTCTGGGTTCAGCGAAAAGGGAACGAAGACGGCGGAGAGCCTTACGTTACGATCCTTTGTCCTGAATGCCTGCGGACATTCCCCCAGGCTGTCGGAGGGACTCTCAGCCTCGCTCGAGAAGCGAATTGTATCCATTGCCGAAGCTCCGTTTACTACGCGATCATCGAGCCGGTCGACTGGGCGTCCGCGCTGGTCTCTCAAAAGGCTCCCAGCGAACGAGGCCATTTAACCAGCCCCAGCTACTGAATCCAGTAACAGGGAGAGTGTAGAAAATGTATACCATTGCCCAATCGCAAATGCTTCTGCGCACACGAACTGAACTGCCCGACGGCTTGAAGCTCGCGACAGAGGAGTTTTGCGAAGACTGGAGCTTTGTGCGGTCAGCGAATGCGCTCCGAATAGGGAAACAGATCATTATGCGCGGATGGAGTTTTGTTTGTGTTGCCGATGGGTCGCTGCGGAGCGGCGTGGGAGATACGTCGCAGGAAGCGATTGGCGGCGCGCTCAAGTTGGCGCTTCGACACATAGGCCCGAATTCCAATGCAGCGGAAGTGGAGCATATCCAGTTGACGCCCTATCCATGGTTTTTTCTGGCCAGGGTCAAGATTCTTCCATATTGCATTCAGCCAGGTGCGACACTGCCCGTGTACGGTGAATCCGAGTCTGTTCGGTCACCTCGCCGCCGGACGAGCCGGCCGATCGGTGCGGAGGTTCTGTACCCGCGTTTTGGCGGCGCCATGCCCCAGTTGAAGCAGATGCTGATCTCCTCCGGATCAGCATCGGCCAAGTCGAAATGACCATCGGGCAAATGCAGGTTCACCGGTTCCTCTTCCAGAGAAGCTTGCGTTTTCAGCGGGAACAGGGGATTCTTTGCGCAAGGATGGCGGGCAGACGAATCCGATGGTGCGCAAGCGCCGTCTGCCCACCGCAGGTGGTGGTTTAAGCTGAAGGAGCATGAAAGAATCTGCCGTTCTGCTTATCGACTGCCCGGACCGGAGAGGCCTTATCTCGCGCGTCTCCACGATGCTCTTCGAGCATGGCGCCAACATTCTGCACGCCGACCAGCATCAGGACCACGAACTCGGCCTCTTCTTCATGCGTGTCGAGTGGGCGCTCAACGGAGCGAGCGGCGACTCAACCACGCTGGGAGCCAATCCAAAGCCCTTCGATCTCGAATCCTTCAAGGCCGCCTTTGCGCCGATGGCCGAGGAACTGGGAATGCGCTGGCAGTTGACCTCGTCGGCTCGTCTGCCGCGCGTCGCTCTCTTCTGCTCGCAATATCTGCACTGCATGGCCGATCTGCTGCACCGCTGGCGCACCGGCGAACTTGTATGCGAGATTCCGGTGATCGTATCCAACCACCGTGATGTCGAGAACCTGGCCGGCTTTTACGGTATCCCCTTCGCGCACGTCCCGGTTGCTGCGGCAACACGCTCCGAGGCCGAGCGGCAGCATTTCGACTTGCTCTCGCGGCACGGAATCGAATTGGTGGTTCTGGCGCGTTATATGCAGATTCTATCGCCCGCCTTCGTTGCCAGCTATCCCGCGGCGATCATCAATGTGCATCACTCGTTTTTGCCCGCCTTCACCGGGGCCAAGCCTTACCACGCCGCCCACGCGCGCGGGGTTAAGCTGATCGGGGCCACCAGCCACTACGTGACTGAAGTTCTGGACGACGGCCCCATCATCGAACAGGACGTAGCCCGCATCTCGCACCGCGACCAGGTGGAAGATCTCGTGGCGCGGGGCCGCGATCTCGAGCGCATTGTTCTCTCTCGCGCCGTCCGCTGGCACCTGGACCGCCGCATTCTTTGTTATGGAAACAAGACGGTGGTCTTTGACTGAGGGACTGAGGAACAGGGGCAAGGGAAGAGGCACTAGGGAACAGTCCGGTACAGCAGCGATCAATTCCAACACCTGAGATCGTCAGTCCGCTTCCCAACCTCGTTCGCGTCCGGTTATCATAAGCCTCCATGTTCCCCTATGATCCAACAATCCTTGCTGCTGTTCGGTCCACACCGCAGACGATCGCGGATGTGGTGCGAATCTTCGAAGCCATTCAAGCTGCCTGCGCCGATGGCGACGGACTGAAGTGGTTCAACGGGCTCTATCTCCAGGTGACCGAGGCGGTCCAGGCGCGGGTCAATGCGGGAGATTTCGAAGATCCGGCCTGGGTCGCCACTCTCGACGTTCGATTTGCCCGCTTCTACCTGGCCGCCGTCGAGTCCTCGCTCTCTGTCAGCGCGCAAGGGCAGACACCCGGCTGCTGGCAGGCGCTCTATGACCGGCGCAGTCAGGCCGCCATCGCACGCATCCAATTTGCCCTGGCTGGAATGAACGCGCACATCAACCACGACTTGCCGCAGGCTCTTGTCGCAGTCTGTCAGAGCACGAGCATTGCGCCGCAGCACGGGAGCGCTCAGTACAACGACTTCACCGCCCTCAACACGACGCTCGACAGTCTGATAGAAGCAGCGAAGCAATCCCTCAAAGTTCGGCTGCTCGGCGATGCGCTGCCGGCGGCTTCGAATCTCGAAGACACGCTGGCGGCTTGGAGCGTAGCCGCAGCCCGCGAGGCGGCCTGGAACAATGCCGAGCTGCTCTGGCATCTGGAGGGTGCGTCGCTGGTCTCTTCGGCCTTCCTCGATACCCTTGACGGGCTGACCACCGTAGCGAGCAAGACGCTGCTGGTTCCGATTCCGTGACCTCCAATCTCTGTTCTCTGATCTCTGAGTTAGAATCGGCCTTGTATGAAGTGTCCTTATTGCGGCTTCGGGCAGGATCGGGTGGTGGACTCGCGCGAGAGCAAAGAGGCCGACTCGATCCGGCGGCGGCGGGAGTGCGAGCGGTGCAATCGCCGCTTCACCACCTATGAGCGAATCGACGAAATCCCCTACATGGTCGTCAAGAAGGACGGCCGGCGCGAGCGCTTTGACCGGCAAAAGGTGCTGAGCGGACTGCTGCGCGCCTGCGAAAAGCGGCCTGTGCCACTAAAGAACCTCGAAGCGATCGTCGACGCTGCGGAGGCTTTTCTGGTGGACGCACCCGAGCGTGAGCGAACCACATCCGAGATCGGCGAGCAGATCATGAATCAGCTCAAAGGGCTTGATACGGTGGCCTATATCCGCTTCGCCTCGGTCTACCGGGACTTCAAGGATGTGCGCGAGTTCAAGGAAGAACTGGAAGGGCTGCTGGGCGGACGCGGCAAGGCAAAGAAATAGCTGCTAGCCTGTAGCTTCCAGCTCGATCGTCGTACGGGCGAACCCGTTGCGCCGCCATTCACTGTTGATCTGTACTTCAAGTCGGAGCCTTGGCGATAGGCTAACCGTAATACTGTTCACTTAATGAGATTTGTGGCATTCTGTATTAGGTAAGTACAGGAGGCTACAGGTGGCGCGTACGGTTGCGGAACTCCCTCCGGGTGCCCGGATCACGGACTACA
>Ga0181535_10002520_pt1 | contig 22254 bp, 21 predicted proteins | sample PEATcosm2014_Bin_44_FD_119774 | JGI IMG/M metagenome (GOLD analysis project Ga0181535, IMG submission 119774) | Peatland microbial communities from MTU Mesocosm Facility, Houghton, MI, USA - PEATcosm2014_Bin17_30_metaG | ecosystem: Environmental > Terrestrial > Soil > Wetlands > Peat | place...
AGAACTGCAAAGAGGAATCTGCGCATCGCGCCTCCAGGTAAATTGCCGGCTGCCATTTTAACGCGGCACGTCCACGCCAACAACTGAATGGAATCTCGTTTCCCCCGACCATCCATCCTTCGACGGTAAATTCGGTTCTCCACACGGGGGGTTGGGAAGGAGAAGCGGCCTGATGGCACGTCAACAGCCTTCACGGCTCCCCGTAAGCCCCGCAATTCACGGCCAGTTTGAGAAACAGGGAACTTGGTGATCGGTCCTCACCGGAGCAAATAAAGCCGCGGCGCCTGGTTGGTCGCCGCGGTCTCCTTACGCTTCGTGCTTGGTTATAGATATGATTTACGTTCTTGCGGATGATGGGTATGAGGAGTTAGCAACCTGCGTAATGCGCCAGCGCTGTCTTGCTGGGTATGGTGAGCATGCAACCGTGGAACGACACTAGCTGGCGACTCTTGAAGGTGCTCAGCGTCCGCGTCACGGTTTCACGGGAAGCCCCGATGAACTCCCCGATCTCTTCGTGCGTCATCGAGAATCGGACCTTGGTGCCGCTCTCGCCTGTCTGGCCGTTCTCGCTCCAATCGAGCAGCAACCGGGCCAGTTTCTCCGGCGCGGAAGACGACAGCCCTACCGTGCGCAATTGCTCGCAGGCCATCGTGAATTCTCGAGTTAGCTCTTCGCTGAACACCTGATAGACCTCGGGGTGCCGCATCACGAAGCCGAGAAACTCGCGCCTTCCGATCGGATACAGCTTCGCCGGATACAACGTCTCGGCTGTCACCTCGTACCGCTGCCCCGAAAGAGCCGACGTCAATCCGAGAATCTCGCCCTTACGCACGATGCGAAGGCTCAGGCGTCGTCCGTCGTTCGAGTTGATCGACAACTTCACCTCGCCATCAAGAACGATGTAGATTCCCCGCGCCTCTTCCTTCTCTGAAAACAGGGCGTAGTTCGCAGGATAGGAGGACGGCGCAGAGATCGACCCCAGGTCCTTCAACGCAGCGGGTGAGAATTTCTTGAAGAAATCGCCAGGAAAACCCATCTGGCCCACACTCTGAATCGCATCGTGAATCGCCTGCATCTCCCAACCTCCTGGGTAACGCTTTTCCCGCAAGTTATTTCCGCAAAATATCCTCGGCCAAATCCTGAATCCCCAATGAACTGGCCACGAGTTCGGCGTCTGATTCGGAGAAGATACTTCTCAGAGCGCGCTTGCCGGCTGCATCGGCGTAGATCACATTTCTCAGGTCGATCGCCACTTTCTTCGATCCGATCCGCGGAGCCGTTTCCACCCAGACTCGGTCTAACTCACCGACCCACGGCCCCGCCACGCGCCCTTCCAGTACCACCGTGACCGCGTTTTCAGATTCCCGAACTGTGATTCGCAGCATGCCCTGTACATGGCAACTTCCGTGCCAAACTGCCGCACGCTCTTGGTCGTTGCTCTTTGTCTCTGAAAGGAAGGGGGTTATTCGAAGTCGGGAGAATCGAGGACGAACCTTCTAACCCGCAAGTGACGAAGCGGCGAAGACGAAATATCGTCTCCGAGACTAGATATAGTCACTTCGCTCGATACCGAGCTTCTTGATCTTCGAGTTAAGAGTGGTGCGCTTCAGCCCGAGCCTCGCTGCCGCGCCATCCTCGCCGCCAATCTGTCCTTTGGTCTCGCGCAGCACATGCAGAATATGTTCGCGCTCCGCCTCGTGCAGCGTCGCACTCTCTGTTTCGGCAGCCACGTTGTCGGGCATTTCCAGCTCCGCCAGCGGCACATACAACACCTGCCCACGAGTCAGAATCACGGAGCGTTCCAGCAGATTCTCCAGTTCGCGGATATTGCCCGGCCAACTCCACCGCGTCAGCGCCCGCATCGCCTCTTCAGGGATAGCGTCGATGGTCTTGCCCATCCGGCGGCTATGGGTCGCTACAAAATGACGCACCAGGATCGGAATGTCGCTCTCCCGCTCGCGCAACGGCGGCGCAAAGATCGGAAACACCTTCAACCGATAAAACAGGTCGCTGCGAAACTGCTTCTCCGCGACCATCGTCGCCAGATCGCGATTCGTCGCTGCGATCAGCCGCACATTCACCGAGATTGGCCGGGTCCCGCCCAGACGTTCGATCTCGCGCTCCTGCAGGGCGCGCAACAGCTTGGGCTGCAGATCGAGCGGCATTTCGCCGACCTCATCCAGAAACAGCGTCCCCTCATGCGCCAGCTCCAGTCGCCCCACCTTGCGCGCAATTGCCCCTGTGAATGCGCCTTTCTCATGCCCGAACAGCTCGCTCTCCAGCAGTCCCGCTGGAATTGCCGCACAGTTGAGCTTGATGAAGGTCCGATCGCGGCGATTGCTGAGCCGATGAATCGCCCGCGCCAGCAGTTCCTTCCCCGTCCCGGTCTCGCCCTGGATCAGCACCGTCGCATCGGTCGGCGCCACCGTCTCAATCTGCTTCAGCACCTGCTTCAATCCAGCGCTGTCGCCGACAATGTCCTCAAATCGATTCTCCAGATTGATCTCCTCTTCGAGGTACTGCTTCTCCTGGCTCAGCTTGTCGCGCAGCTCCGCGATCTGCCGGTACGCCATCGCCGTGCTGACAGCCATGGCCATGTGCGTGCCCACCTCGGTTAGCATCTGCGCCTGTGCCAGTCCGAATACTGCCTCCCTCCGGCTCGCCACCATGAGCGTCCCAATCGCCTCTCCGCGGTTCAGCAATGGGACCCAACATCCCGATTGCATCCCCAACGCCGTCAGGTGCCGCACCGACTCTTTCGCAAACGGGGAATCCTGCATGCGGGCGAGGATCACCGGTTGTCCCTTGCGGAACGCCTCGCCGGCGGGTGAGCCGTCCAGCGGAAGGCGCACATCGGGCCTCCGCGGTTCCCCTTCATCGGACCCCAGAAATTGAACGATGAGTTTGCCCGTCGAGGGCTCGTATAGCCCAAGCGTCGCCACATCGTGGGGAATCACGTCCTTCAAACTCGCGGAGAACGCTTCCAGCATCTTCCGCACATCCATGTTGGCCAGCAGTGCGCCGCTCAACTGCAGCATCACCGCTTCTTCGGCGCGCTTCCGATCGGTAAAGTCGCGGGTCACTTTGGCGTACCCAATCAACTCGCCGCTCGTGTCTCGAATCGCTGTCAACACAACATCGGCCCAGAACCGCGAGCCATCCTTGCGTACCCGCCAGCCTTCCTGCTCAATGCGACCGCGCTCCGCTGCCAGGCGCATCAGCTCGCCCGGTTTGCCGCGCTCCACATCTTCATGCGTAAAGAAACGCGAAAAGTGGCTGCCAAGAATCTCGTCGGCAACATACCCCTTGATCTTCTCCGCGCCGGGATTCCACGTTGCAACGTTCCCCTCCTTGTCCAACAAGTAGATGGCATAGTCGCTCACGCTCTCCAGAAGCGAGCGGAGTTGCAGGTCCGCGCGTCGCAAGGCCTGCTGCGCCAGATGCTGCTCAGTCGTGTCGCGCACAAAGCTCAGTACCACCGGCCCGGCCGCCGTCTCCATCGGCTTCAGCATGATGTCCAAGGGGAACTCCGTCCCATCCTTCCGCAACCCGAAGAGATTCAGCGCGGCCCCCATCTGGCGCGCTCGCGGATGCGCGTGGTAGTTCTCGCGATGACGCGGATGCCCCCCGCGAAATCGTTGCGGAACAAGATTCTCGATGGGCTGGCCAAACAGCTCAACTTGCCTGTATCCGAAGAGCTCTGCGGCACGCGGGTTCGCGCCCCGAATCGCCCCTGTGGCGTCGGTGACGAAGATCGCGTCGGGAGAAGCATCGAACAGATTCTCCAACGCGGATTGAGCAAACTCGGCCTGCCGCACTTCAGCCGCATCGGCTGCGTCCCCTTCCGGGGAATTGGAAAAACGCATTTAACCTTGACCTTGCTCGAACAATACGACCAGATGGACTCCGGCGGCGAATTCCTTTGCGGTTTTCGCACACCGCTGTGCTGATTGTCACATTTTCCTGCAGCCTTTCGCGATCCTTCTGAATCCATTGCTCGACAGGAGAATCACTGGATGCCTCAAACAATAGCTTTCATTACTGGTGGAAATCGTGGCCTTGGCTTTCAAACTGCACTCGATCTGAAGTCTCCCGAGACAAAAGTCGTCATTGGCTCGCGCGAACTCCAACCGGGCGAAGAATCCGTTGCCAAGCTTCGCGCCGCGGGCGTCGATGCCGATGTTCTCAAGTTCGACATCACCAATTCGGCCCACCACAAAGCCGCCTACGAGTACTTCAAGTCGAGGTACGATCGCCTCGACATCCTGGTGAACAACGCCGGTATCGCGGGCGGCAAATTCCCCGGCACCGGCCCCGAACATCGCGCCGCAGACGTTCCGCTCGATCTCCTGCACAAGGTCTTCGAGACGAACTTCTTCTCCCAGGTTGCTCTCACCACCACGCTGCTGCCCCTGATCAAGAAGAGCCCCGCGGGCCGCATCGTCAACCTGTCCAGCATTCTCGGATCGCTCAATCTGCACGCCGATCCGAAATCGCCGATCTACCACGCCAAATCGTTCGCGTATGACGCATCCAAGACTGCGCTGAATGCATTCACCGTGCATCTGGCCTACGAGCTGCGCGACACCGACATCAAGGTCAACTCAGCACATCCGGGCTGGGTCAAGACCGATATGGGTGGCGATTCGGCTCCCATGGAGCTGAGCGAAGGTGGAAAGACCAGCGCTGCACTTGCCACCCTTCCTGCCGATGGCCCCACCGGCGGCTACTTCCACCAGGGCAAACCATTGCCCTGGTAGTTCTCCCTCTTCGATAAACCCCATCCTTGAATCTTGGGGTTCCAGGATAGGCCTTTTCTTTTGATTCCAATTCCCTGACATCTGATCTCTGTCTCGCCGCGATACAATGCCATCGACCTTCCACGCTCGTCAGGAGGCTCCATGCGTAAACACTGGATCAAGATCGTCCTCGGACTCATCGCCGTCTTTGTCCTCGCTCTCGTCACAGTTCCCTTCCTCGTCAACGCCGACGACTTCCGCCCCACCATCGAGACTCAGCTCGCGCGTGCGCTTGGCCGGCCGATCACGCTGGGTCACCTCTCCTTCTCCTTGCTCCGCGGCAGCCTCGACGCAGAAAATATCTCCATCGCCGACGATCCGGCCTTCAGCACGTCGCCATTCCTCCAAGCCAAGTCTCTGCAGATCGGCGTCGAAGTGATGCCCCTGATCCAGCGTCGCGAGGTCCGCATCACCAAGCTCATCATTGACACGCCATCCATCAACCTCCTCCATGGCGCAAACGGCCGTTGGAACTTCTCCAGCATCGGCGGTGCCGCCGCTTCGGGCAGCCAGTCTCCCCAGCAGGTCAGCACACTCCCCGACCTCAGCGTCGGCGAACTCGACATCAAGAATGGAAGCGCCTCCGTCTCGTCCGTCCCAGCGGTGCGCAAACCCTTCGTCTACACCGGCATCAACCTCGCCGTCCAGCAGTTCTCCTTCCTCAAAAGCTTTCCCTTCCAGCTCTCGGCGACGCTCCCAGCGTCCGGATCATTCGATCTGGCCGGAAACGCAGGGCCGCTCTCGCAGAAGAATGCCGCCGACACCCCGTTCCAGGCGAAGCTGCAGCTCAAAGCCTTCGACCCCGTCGCTTCGGGGGTTCTCGATCCCGCCGCCGGTATCGCCATGAAGGTCGATATCAGCTCCGATCTCGTCTCCGACGGAACTTCGCTCATCAGCCGTGGCAAGATCGAGGCCAATGGCCTCAGGCTGTCCCGCACCGGCGCTCCTGCTCCCCATCCGGTCAACATCGATTACGAGATCACCGACGACCTCGGTGCGGAGACCGGCAAAATCCCCAACATCTCGATCCACGCCGGAGCCGTTGCCGGTCGCGTCACGGGTACATACCGCCTCACGCCCGAGACGGCCGTGCTCGACCTGCGTCTCTCCGCGCCAAGCCTTCCCATCGATCAGGTCGAGGAGTTGCTGCCCACCTTCGGCGTGAAACTTCCCACCGGCTCCAAGCTCGCCGGAGGCACGCTCACCGCCAACCTTGCTGCCAGCGGCCCAGTCGACGCCCTCACCGTCGCCGGTCCCATCGAACTCGAGAACACCACCCTGCAGGGCTTCGATCTCGGCTCCAAGATTCAAGGCCTTAATCTCTTCAAGAGCGGCGGAGGCACCCAGATCCAGACCCTCCGCACAAAAGTAAACTCCACTCCGCAGACCACGGAGTTCAGCGACATCTATGGCAACCTGCCTCAGGTTGGTTCTGCAACCGGCAACGGCGCTGTCTCATCCTCTGAAGCGCTGGACTTCAAGATGGTCGCCACCTTGTCGTCCTCCAATGCCGTCGGCGCGGTCACGAATGAAGCCGCGAACGCCGTCTCCGGCATCGTCGGCGGTTTTCTCCATCCCAGCACCAAGCCTGCGGCCAAGCCCGCAAACAAAGGAATCCCGATTACGATTACTGGCACGGCTTCGAATCCGTCCATCCACGCGAACGTTCTCTCCGTGTTCAAGTAAACGCACTTGGGCTGGGTTGCTATCAGGTCAAAAACGCATGGAATTCGATCTCGAAAACTCGACTGCTCTTCTTGCACGCACGCCGTCCGCGCTGGATGCTCTTCTGCGCGGCCTGCCCGATGCATGGCTCTCCGCAAACGAAGGCGAAAAAACCTGGACGCCCATCGACATCGTCGCCCACTATCTCTACACCGAGCACGTCAACTGGATGCCCCGCGCGCAACACATCCTCGAACATGGCGAGAGCCAGCCCTTTCCGCCGTTCCAACGCTTGGGCCACGTCACCGAGCCCGGAGCGAAATCGCTGACGCAGCTACTCGACGAATTTGCAAGAACCCGTTCTGCATCGCTCGCCGAACTGCGCTCCTGGAATCTTGGTGCTTCAGATCTGGAAAAGCGCGGCCAGCATCCCGCCTTCGCCGCGGTCACCTTGGCGCAACTTCTCTCCGCCTGGACCGTTCACGACCTAACGCATCTGCACCAGCTGACGCGCGTGCTCGCCGTGCAGTACACCGACGCGGTCGGCCCCTTCTGCAAATTCCTCGGCGTCCTGCACTGTAACGGCCACAGCGCTCCGGCCTAAAACTCGCAGGGTGCCCCATCCAAGCGCGTTCTTCCCGGGGTCCCCAACGACAGGTCTTCGTCATTGGGGTGGTCTTGGGTGGGTGGGACTTTCACCGCATCATCGAATGCGGCAAGACCGTCGGCGCCATCTTCAGCACGATCGCCAGTGCCGCCAGCACGCCCACATAGTAGAGCCACGAGCTCCAGTCCTCACGCTCCGGCTTGTCCTTGGTAAACAGCCGGAACACGATGCCCAGTGCGACCAGAATGAAGACCGGCTGCCAGGTCAGCGCGCCCAGCGAAATTGTCGCCGCCAGCAATGCCCCGCGCTCTACCGTTCCCAGCGTGTCTATCGCCTTCGAACCATCCAGTATCCACACCGGAATCAGATTCAGGATGTTCAGCACCGCGCCCGCGCGCGCCACCGCGGCCCATGCCGGATCGTGCGTGTAGGTGTACGCAAGAAAGAATGCCGCAGCAGCAATCCATCCTGCCAATGGGCCAGCAAGACTGATCTGCGCCCGCTGCTGCTTCGTCACGCCCAGCGCGTTCCACTTCACATAGGCGCCGAGCCCAGGAAGAAACACCGGCATCTCGGCCGGCAGACCGCGTCTCTTGATGTCGATGAAGTGGCCGAGCTCATGAATGAGGATGCTCACGGCAAGCCCTGCACCGAAACGCCAGCCGAACAGCGTCACATAGATCCAGAAAAACGCAAAGAAGCTGAACAGGGATTTCAGCTTGAAGAGTGCCAGCAGAAATCCTTTCGCCTTGAACAGCACCAGCGCAATCGGCGCCAGCGGTCCCAGCCGTTTCGCCCACGGATGCTGCGCCTTGGCCGGCACCGCCGGAGCGTTTTGCGTCGCTGCCTGAGACTGGATCGAAGTCGTCACCGTCTGCACATGCTCGCGCACCCACTGCGCCTGTGTCGAGTCATAAGGCAGCAGCATCAGCACGCGATTCCACATCTCCCGCGCTTCGCCCAGCCGCCCCTGTTTCTCCAGCGCCTGTGCGTCGCGCGTCACCGCAGCCAATTGTTCTTTGTAGATCAGGGTGCGACACGCTGGACACGCCATCTCGCCCAGCGGCACATCGCGCCGGCACTCCGGACACTCCCGGATCATCGTTGGACTTGGAGTCGACACTGGCCCGATTCGCGCCTCTGGCTACATCTTACGAGTACAGCGGCTGCTTCTTCTCTGCGGTCATGCGAAAGGCGATCCGCAAGCCCACAAACAGAATCACGAGCCCGACCGCACCCCAGAGTCCGGCCCTCAGTTCCAGAAACGGAGACGCAATGCCCCAGGCAATCAGCTTGCCGGCAATCCGGCCCCATTCGATATGGGTGCTGGTTCCGTAGTCCGCCGCATCCTGCAGCACCTTGGCAATCAGTATCGGCACCGATGCCAGCGAGATCGCCGCATAAGTCAGCGTCACCGCCGCGATCTGATAGCGAATTCCACCCACGCCTCTCGACCCCATCATCATGGCCTTGGCCACCAGCCAGCCCACCGCCAGTGCCACGTAACCAAGATAGAAGTGCGTCACAATCGTGAATCCGGCATAGACGGCCAGGCCCAGGATCGCAGCGCCGATGCCGCATGCGAGACTGCGCGCGAATACGGCATGACTGTGGGCTGCGGGATCGGCTGCCTCCGAGCACCGCTCGCACACCAGCTTCGAATTCAACACGAACGACCGAATGCCGATCTTCCGGCCGCATTGACCGCACAACTGTGCAGGCGTTTCCTTACGATATTCGGCGGTCAAAAACTGCGGAGTTGCAGGCAGGTCGTCCACTAATCCAGTGATCGATTTATATTGTTCTGCCATGATGCGAACGAGCGTAGCACCCGGCAAAATCTCCTGAGGACACCAGTTGGATACCGGAATTCGCTCTTTTAAGTAATGGATGAGTAATCGCCTGTGAATCCCTCATCCGCATAGACCTCGATAAGACTTGTCGAGTGCCCCATGACTGGGATTCCCTGGGTCCCTCGTCCCCTCGGCCCTGCCTTCTTCGCCTCTTCTTCGCTCTTCTGCTAGAATCCCCACGTGGACTTCCAGCTCGTCACCTCCTATAAACCCCGGGGCGACCAGCCCCGCGCCATCGAAGAGCTGATGACCGGCCTCGCCGCTGGCGAACAGCATCAGGTCCTGCTCGGCGTCACCGGCTCCGGCAAGACCTTCACCATGGCCAAGGTCATCGAGCAGTCCAACCGCCCGGCGCTCATCCTCGCCCACAACAAAACCCTCGCCGCCCAGCTATACCATGAGTTCAAGCAGTTCTTCCCCGGCAACGCAGTCGAGTACTTCGTCAGCTACTACGACTACTACCAGCCTGAGGCCTACATCCCCGCCGGCGACCTCTACATCGAGAAAGAAGCCACGATCAACGAAGAGCTGGACAAGCTCCGCCTCTCGGCCACGCGCTCCCTCTTTGAGCGCCGCGACGCCATCATCGTCAGCTCTGTCTCCTGCATCTACGGCCTCGGCTCTCCTGAGGCGTACTACGGCATGTTGTTGCTCCTCGAAAAAGGCCAGAAGATCAGCCGCAAAGACATCACCCGCCGCCTGGTCGAAATCCTCTACGAGCGCAACGACACCGACTTCCGCCGTGGGACCTTTCGCGTCCGCGGCGACGTCATCGAAGTCTTCCCCACCTACGACGAATCCGCCTATCGCATCGAACTCTTCGGCGACGAGATCGAGAGCCTGGCTCAAATCGATCCCCTCTTCGGCACCGTGAAGCAGAAGTACTCCCGCCTGCCCATCTATCCCAAGTCGCACTACGTCGTCCAGCCCGAGCGCAAAAGTGCGGCCATCGACTCCATCCTCGCCGAGCTCAACGAGTGGGTGCCGAAACTCGAGGCCGAAGGCCGCATGGTCGAGGCGCAGCGCATCCATCAGCGCACCCGCTTCGATCTCGAGATGATCAAGTCCATGGGCTACTGCCACGGCATCGAGAACTACTCGCGCCACTTTTCCGGCCGTTTGCCCGGCGAGCCGCCGCCGACTCTCCTCGACTACTTCCCGCGCGACTTCCTCGTCTTCGTCGACGAAAGCCACGCCACCATTCCCCAGGTCCACGGCATGTGGTTCGGCGATCGCAGCCGTAAGCAGAATCTCGTCGACTACGGGTTCCGCCTGCCCTCCGCCGTCGACAATCGCCCGCTCAAATTTGAGGAATTCGAGAACCGCGTCCACCAAACCATCTACGTCTCCGCCACGCCCGGCCCCTACGAGCTCACCCGCTCCGCCGGAGTCGTGGTCGAACAAGTCATCCGGCCCACCGGCCTCGTCGATCCGCAGGTCGAAATTCGCCCTGTCAAAGGCCAGATCGACGATCTTCTCGCCGAAATCCGCGACCGCGCCAAAAAGAATGAGCGCGTCCTCGTCACCACGTTGACCAAGCGTATGGCCGAGGACCTCGCTGGCTACTACACCGAGGTCGGCGTGCGCTGCCGTTACATGCACTCCGAGATCGAGACCCTCGAGCGCGTCAAGCTTTTAGCCGGATTGAGAAAAGGCGAGTACGACGTGCTGATCGGGATTAACCTGTTGCGCGAAGGCCTCGACCTGCCCGAAGTCTCGCTGGTCGCCATCCTCGACGCCGACAAAGAAGGCTTCCTCCGCTCCACCGGCTCCCTGATCCAGACCATGGGCCGGGCAGCGAGACATGTGGAGGGACGCGCCATCCTCTACGCCGATCGCATGACCGATTCCATGAAGCAGGCCATCGGCGAAACCGATCGCCGCCGCACCGTCCAGACCGCCTACAACGAGGAACACGACATTACGCCGCAATCGGTCATCAACACAATGGACATGGGCCTCGCCCAGATTCTGCGCTCCGAATACGGCGACGTCGTTGAAGAAGAAGCCGCGTCTCTGCCCGACTTCGCCTCCCAGGGTGAAGTCGACGCCTACATCGGCAAGCTCGAAACTGAGATGCGCGAAGCTGCCAAGAAGTTCGAATTCGAAAAAGCCGCTCGCCTCCGCGACTCCATCAAGGAACTGCGCGCCAAGGAGTTCCTGTTCGGCTAGAGCCCCTTCGGAACCTTGCAACGAGCGGCATTTTCCCTGACGCTGAGCGACATGGAAGTACAGTTCACACCCGAACAGGAAGCGCAGCTCGCGCAGATCGCCACCAACGCCGGCACCGACGCCCAGGCCTTGGTGAAGGAGGCTGCTTTGCGCCTGCTCCAGAGCAACGGCGGTTTTCGCGTCGCCCTGCCCGGCAGCGTGGTTGCCGCGATGCGTGCGTTCGCGCTCGCGTCAAACCCGATCCCGAAGGATGGACTACTCGCGATTAGGTCCATTACGGACGCCGCTAGGTGGCCTTGGTCGTCGATGCGTCCATTGCCCTTGCCTGGGCTTTGCCCGATGAAAGCAGCAGCTACGCCGACTCTGTTTTAGCCGCCGTTGAGCGCGAAGGTTTGCGTGTGCCTGGCCTCTGGGCGCGAGAAGTTGCCATGGCCTTGTCGTTGCCTACCTGCGCAAGCGCATCACATCCGCCGACGAGAGTGCATTTCTGGCCGCCCTGGCCCAGCTAAGCATCGACGTCCAGGAACCCGCTTCCCCATTGACCGCGATTCGTGACGGAACTGCGGCAGCCATGCGCTATGGCCTTACCGCGTACGATGCGGCCTATGTCGATCTTGCATCGCGGGAAAAACTGCCCCCTCGCCACTCTCGACAATGAGATGCGCCGGGCTGCCGAGCAAGCAGGCGCTGCGATCTTTCGTTGAGCCTGCTCGCGTCCGAGACCTACGGGGTTTCCAGCACTTCCAGCAAATAAAAACTCTGGAAGGACGGATTGTCGTTGTAGCGGACTTTGGCGCGGATCTGTGTATCCAGAGCGAGCTGACTCAGTGAGGATGCCGGCGCTCTCTTGTAGAACTCCTTCAGCCGGTCAAATCCGTTCGTGTCCCCCAGCGCCTTCATCACTAAACTCATCGCGCGGCGCGGCCGCATGTCCGACGGGTAGTGGGGCAGCTGGGCGCGTGGTATCCCCAGATTCCTGCATTGGGCGCCGTTTGGGTTAGTGGTCCGGATGCAGTAATCGATGGTGAAGCACTCCTTCATCGTTCTGCCAAGGCAGGTGTTCACGAGCGGCTCGGGAAGCCAGACCAGCACAATGCTGTTGCCGCCCCCAGCGAAATCCGGGGCCTGCACAAAGAGCGTCTGCTCCATCTCGATTGCGTCGGGAGGGTTCGGCAACGCCTGCGCCGCAGCGGCAAGCAAAACATGACCCGCAATTCCCGGCGCCGCAACGCCCACAAACACTACAAAGAGAGCGCGCACAAACCGGAAAGCTAAAAGCGACCTTGGTCTCATACGAAGTCACCTAAATGGGATGATTGTGCCACAGCGCCCGCCGACCTCGGGCGCAAGACTCCGGCCGGTCATCCTGCAAAGTGCGCGAAGCGCGGTTGGCCCCACCGCAGGTGGCACACATTCCAAACACCTTCCTCCACCGATGGTGTGAGATGGATCACACGCCAGAGGCCTATCATGAGAAGAGAATAGGTTTGTTCAGCCAATTCTCGCCTCCGTATCCGAATGCGAGAATAAGGTCGGAGAACTCATGGCAACCCTCGGCAGTTTTGCTCTACTTATCGCGCTGGCTCTGGCCGCCTACAATCTGCTCGCCGGCGCCCTCGCGTTGCGCCTGATTGCGACAGGTCAGCCCACCGCTGTCTCGCCCGAGCGCCTGGCCGACACCGCCCGCCGCGCCGGCATTGCCGGCTTCATCGCCGTTTCGGCTGCAGCGTTTGCGCTCGTCTACTCTGTCTTCACCAACGACTTCTCCATCACCTACATCCTCGAGCACTCCAACCGCGCGCTTCCGGGCCCCTACAAATTCGCCGCCCTTTGGAGCGGCCAGGAAGGTTCGTTGCTTCTCTGGGCATGGCTGCTCGCTGCCTTCGGCTTTGTTCTGCGCCTCACCCACAAGACCGACGTCAAGATCTACGCCTACGCCGGCACCATCCTCGCCGCCGTGCAGGTCTTTTTTCTCGCCGTCGTCAACTTCGCGGCGCCGCCGTTTTCGCTGATGAAGGGCGCGATCCCCGACGACGGCAACGGCCTCAACCCGCTCCTCCAATATCCCGAGATGGTCATCCATCCGCCGATGCTCTACCTCGGCTACGTCGGATTCACCGTTCCCTTCTGCTTCGCGCTCGGCGCGCTCATGATGCGCTACCCCGGCGAAAAATGGATCAGGATCACCCGCGTCTGGACCCTCGTCACCTGGCTCTTTCTCACCTGCGGCATCTTCCTCGGCATGCACTGGGCCTACGCCGTGCTTGGCTGGGGCGGCTACTGGGGCTGGGACCCGGTCGAGAACGCAAGCTTCATGCCCTGGCTCACCGGCACCGCCTTTCTGCACTCCGTGATGATGCAAGAGCGCAAAGGCATGATGAAGAGCTGGAATGTCTGGCTCATCTTCTCCACATTCCTGCTCACGCTTCTCGGCACGCTGCTGACCCGCGCCGGCCTCGTCAGCTCTGTGCACGCCTTCGCGCAATCGCCGATCGGTACCTGGTTCTACATCTTCATGGGGATCGTGCTGGCGGTCTGCATCTTCACCTACGTTCTGCAGCGCGGCCATCTCAAAGGCGAACAGCACCTCGAATCCCTCGTCAGCCGCGAGTCCAGTTTCCTGTTCAATAATCTCGTCCTGCTCGCTGCCTGCTTTGTCATTCTCTGGGGCACTTTGTTCCCGATCCTCAGCGAATATGTGCAGGGCAGCAAAGTCACCGTCGGTGCTCCGTTCTATAACCGCGTCGCCATCCCCATCGGGCTCTTCCTGCTCTTTCTGACGGGTGTTGGCCCGCTGCTTCCCTGGCGCGCCACCTCGTTGCGGTCCATCCGACGCAACTTCATCGTCCCCACCATCGCGCTGTGGGCAACGGCCATCGTCTGCATCGCCGCCGGCGCTTCCCCCTGGAAGAACGGCGAATTCAGCTCCGGCAACTTCTACGCCCTGGTCGGCTTCTCGCTCGCGGCCGCCGTCTTCGCTGCGATCCTGTCGGAATTCCTGCGCGGCGGCGCCGTCATCGCCAGGCAAACCCGGCGCAACCTCTTCTCCGGAATCTGGCTGCTCACCCGCCGCAACACCCGCCGCTACGGCGGATACATCATCCACATCGGCGTCGTCATCGTCGTCGTGGGACTCTGCGGAGCAGCCTTCAATCGCAGCGAAGAGCGCGAACTGGCCCTCAATCAAACGCTGCCCATCGGTCCCTACTCGCTCAAGAATGTCGGCTTCACACAGGACTCGAACGCCAACTACAACTCCGAGTACGCGCAACTCGACGTCTACCGGGACGGCAAGAAGCTCTTTCAGATGACGCCAGAGAAACGCGTCTACCTGGCCAGCCAGCAGCCGCAGACCATGGTCGCCATCCATTCGGTTCCGGGCTGGGACCTCTACGTGGTCTACGAAGGATCGAATCCTGATACCGGATTTCCGATCATCAAGGCGTTTCTGAACCCCCTCGTCAGCTGGATCTGGGCCGGCGTCGCACTCATCGTCTTCGGAACATTCATCGCGCTCGTGCCCAGTCTGACCCCGGCAACTGCTGCGCTGCGGGTCCCTGCGGCCGCCGCAGTCCCGACTGAGCCTGCATTCAAGGGAGGCGACTGATGGCAACTCCGCAAAAAGCGCCTGTCATCCTGAGCGAGCGCAACGAGTCGAAGGACCTGCGCTTAGCGAAGTTGAAATCGGCACGAAAATGGGTGCCCCAGGTCACTATTTCACCGGGGTCCCCGGCGACAGGTCTTCGTCGCTGGGGTGGCTGGGGACCTGGGAAAGCAACGAACTCAAACATCGCCGTCGCTCTCAAAACCACTCAAGCTCTGCTCCTCGCACTCGCCGTCTGCTTCTCCGTTGGCTCCACCGACGCCAGCGCGCGCTACGTCGACCTCGGTCATCGCCTCATGTGCACCTGCAGCTGCTCACAGCTGCTGGGCGAGTGCAACCACGTCGGCTGCCCTTCCTCCGGCCCCATGCTCAATGAGCTCAGTGCCGCAATCGCCTCGGGCGCTACCGACCAGCAGATTCTTTCGAGCTTCGCCGCCAAGTACGGAATCACCGTGCTCGCCGCGCCGCCGACGCACGGCTTCAGCCTCGTTGCCTGGGTCGCCCCGATCGCCGTCTTCGCGTCCGCGTTGCTCGGAACCATCCTGCTCGTCCGTCACTGGTCGGTCGGCCGCACGGCCGTAGCCGCCGCGCAGCCTGCGGACCCCGTAATGAATGCCCTGCGCGATAAGATTCGCCGCGAAACGGAGGCTTCCGGTTTATGACCGAAACTCAGGGACTCATCGCCGGCGCTCTGCTTGCTCTGGTGCTCGGCATCTACACCTTCTGGCCCGACAACGTCTTTGCCAGCCAGCACGAGAAGACACGCCTTGAATACCTGCTGGAACGGAAAGACCAGCTCTACGAAAACTTGCGCGACCTGAACTTTGAATATCGCGCCGGCAAATATCCTGAAGAGGACTTCGTCGCGCAGCGGGCCTTACTCGAGAACGAAGCCGCGGAGCTGATGGCCGAGATCGAATTCCTCCAGCAGCAGCACGCATGATCCGCCTATGCCGACGCCTCCACAGACTTGTCATACTGAGCGACCAGAGCGAAGCGACGAGAGTCGAAGGACCTGCGGTTGCTTTTCGAACGAACCATCGATAGGACGACACACAAGACAATGAACGTATCGAAGACACTCTCCGCGGCCGCCCTTCTTTTTGCCGCCGCCGTTGCCCACGCCGCATCCGTCACCGGAACCGTCACCGACAAAACCACTGGCAAGCCCGTTTCCGGTGACACTGTAGTTCTCGTCGACGTCCAGGCCGGCATGGGTGAAGTCGCCAAGGCCACCACCAATGCCAGTGGCTCCTACACCCTCAATGAGCCGGGCAGCGGTCCTTACCTGATTCGTGTCACCCATCAGGGCGCCGGCTACTTCATTGCTGCGCCACAGGGTGGTGCACCCGGCGACATCCCGGTCTACGACGTTGCCGCCAAGGTCGACGGCGTTTCGATCGAAGCCGACGTCTACGAGTTCGAGGCCGACAACGGACAGCTCCACGTCACCGAACGCTACTTCGTCCACAACACCAGCTCCCCGCCGCGCACCCAGTGGACACATCGCAGCTTTGATGTCGTTCTCCCCGCCGAAGCAACCGTCGCGGGAGTCGCGGCGCAGCGCCCCACAGGCCTGCCTACCAGCGTCAAACTTGATCCAACCGGCGTCAAAGGTCACTACGCCTTCGACTTTCCCATTCAGCCCGACGAGGGCGAGAAGGATACGCTTTTTCAGATCGAGTACACCCTTCCCTACTCCGGCGGTAAGTTCTCCTTCCATCCCAACGAATCCCTGCACACGCAGAGCGTCGGCATTCTGCTGCCCAAGAGCATGACCTTCGCCGACGCCAGCCCCGAGTTTCTGCCCATCCAGCAGGACCCAGGCATTCAGACTTTCGTCGCCAAGAATGTGACCCCGGGCAAGGAACTGGCATTCACCGTCTCCGGTACCGGCTCCATGCCCCGCGAGGCACAGGGAAATGGGGCCGCACAGGGTGACAGCGCCGGCGCAGCCGCAACGCCAAGCACGCCCGGCGGCGGCATCGGCGAACCCATCAATACTCCCGACCCGCTCTCGAAGTACAAGTGGTGGATCCTGGGCGGTCTCGCTCTGCTTCTCGCAGCGGCTGCAGCCTTCCTGCTCCGCAAGCCCGCCGGAGTCCCCGGCGCCGCACCGGCCTACGCAGCGCACGGCGCTCCGCATCCGGCCACGGTGCCCACGCCGGCCTTCGCCAACCCCTCATTGGCCGCCCAGGCCTTCACATCCGCCGCTGCTCCAGCGACTCAGGTGGCCAAGAACGCAGCCCTCCTGAACGCGCTTAAGGAAGAGCTGTTCTCTCTCGAGAGCGAGAAGATCTCCGGCACGATCACAGCCGAGGAATACGCCGAGGTCAAACCTGCGCTGGAAGTCGTGCTGAAGCGCGCCCTCAAGCGCAACTCGTAGCAGATTGTCCGGCGTTCCGCTGATGTGCGTTGGAGCGCACGTCCGGAACGCCGAAGATCGCAGTCTCGTCGATTTGCTTTGTCCCGCGCCCGCGCGACGTGTTCAACTCGACGGCCACAAGCTGGACCGAAGCGGTCGCCTCTGCAGCACGTTCTTCTTCGCGCACTGCGCACACAAAAGTAAGGCGCACACGGGGCGAAACGTTCCACGTGGAACATTTTCGTGAGGTACGAAGAAGCCCTGCCTTCGCACGCGAAGCCGCTGCCTGGACGGCCAGTCCTCTAGTATCCTTTCCGCATGAAAACTCTGCTCCGCACGCTGCTCTATCTGGCTCTGATCGTCTGGCTGGGAGCCGAGATTTTCTTCCCCGTGGTCGCCGCTGTCACCTTTGGGACCCTGCAGGCCGACACCCACGTCGCTGGAACCATCGTCGGCGCCCTCCTCCGCATCCTCCACGGTATCGGCCTTGTCTCAGGCCTCGTGGCCCTCGCGCTGCTGGCTCTGGCGCCCGCATGGAACATCTATAAGCCGCGTTCGGTGTTGGCTCCGATGATTCTGATCGTGCTCATGCTGGCCTGCACCGTCTATTCTCAATACGTCATCATTCCGGCCATGGAGCGCGATCGCGTCGCCGCCGGCGGCGCAATCGACACGTTAACTCCCGGCGATCCAAACACCGCTCACTTCAACAAGATGCACAACCGAAGCGAGCACGTCGAGACCGTCTTGCTGCTTCTCGGCATCGCGGGCGTCGTTTTCCTGGCCCGCGCCGAATCGACCCGTGCATGACCTAACGCATCAGAACCCCAGAAGGAGCTCGACTATGGGCCGTTTGATTGAGTGGAACCTGATCAGCCTCGATGGCTACTTCGAAGGCGGATCGAAGTGGGACCTCGAATGGCACAAATACGTCTGGGACAAAGAGCTCGAGGCATTCTCTCTCGACCAACTGCGCTCGGCGGGGATGCTCCTGTTTGGCCGCACCACCTACGAGGGCATGGCGGCCTACTGGAGGGATGCAAACGGAGAAGTTGCCGACCTCATGAACAGCCTTCCCAAGGCGGTTGTCTCTCGCACTGTCAAAGAGCCTGACTGGCACAACACGCGCGTACTTCGTGGCGGGACGGCCGACGAGGTCACGAAGCTGAAGAGCGAGATCGAACGAGACATCCTGGTCTTCGGCAGCGGTGCGCTGTCTGCAACGCTGATCAAGGCGCAGCTCTTTGACGAACTCCGCATCGCACTCGCGCCGGCGATTCTCGGCCGCGGCGCCACGCTCTTTGGACGCGATCTGCCGCGCCAGCAGCTGCAGTTGCTCGAGGCGCGGACCCTCTCGTCGGGGCTCATCATCTTGCGCTACGCACAGAAGACAGCCGCCAACGGGCGCAACGCCTGACGAGAGCCGCGCAATGGGACGCGAAGCCACCTGCACCTGCGATTGGAATGGCGCCAAGGCTGAAGTAAAAGCCCTGATCGAGCCGCCCGAGCTGATTCTTCGGGGCGCGATGCGGCGACGCATTCCGATCGCAGAGATGAAAACCGTTCGCGCAGAAGGTTCCGTGCTCTGCTTCATCTACAACGGCGAGCGCGTCACTCTCCAGCTCGAATTTGCAGTTGCAGCCAAATGGGCCGAGGCGCTGCTCAAGCCGCCTCCAACGCTGGCAAAGAAGCTCGGCATCACCGCTGAAACAAACGTGCGCTTGATCGGCAAGACCGACGACCCGGCACTTGAGGAGGCGCTGCAAGTGGCGAAGAGTGTCTTGCCGCGCAACGGAGATTTGATCCTCGCGCGCGTGAGCACTCCCGATGACTTGAGGGCAGCGCTAGCCAAAGCCGCCGACGCACTCGACCGAGGAACACCGATCTGGTTCGTCTATCGCAAAGGTACAGGTCATGCACTCAACGAATCGCTCGTCCGCTCGACCGGCCTCGCGGTAGGAATCGTCGACACCAAGGTTGCAGCGGTTTCGGCGACGCTCACCGCGCTGCGGTTTGTGAAGCGCAAGAGCTAGGACCAGCGCCGACGCCGGCCCCCACCGCTCTCTCTCGCGCGCCGTCTTGTATCATCGAAGAGGTCCTCGCGCGCGCTGTTCATCCTGTTGAGGGACCGACGGAAGACAAATGAAGACTGGCATTATCGGCCTGCCGCAGGTGGGCAAGACCTCTCTGTTCAGAATCCTGACCAAGGCCAAATTGGAAGACCGCGGCTACTCCAATCCACGAGAGGCCCATATCGGAGTGGCCCGCGTTCCCGACGACCGCCTCGACAAACTTTCGGCGCTCTACGCGCCCAAAAAGACGACTTATGCGACGGTCGAATACGTCGATGTGGCTGCCATCGGGCAGGAGGCCCTCAAGGAGACCGCGTTTCTGACCAGCCTGCGCAATGTCGACGCCCTGATTCACGTCCTGCGCGCGTTTGAGGACGATTCGATTCCGCACGTCGGCCCGATCGATCCGCTGCGCGACGTGAAGAACGTCGAGTTCGACCTGATGGTCAGCGACCTGACGCAGGTGGAAAAACGCCTGGAGCGCGTAGAGAAGGACCTGAAGAAGGGCCGTACCGGCGAGCTGGAACGCGAGCAAGCCTTGCTGATCCGGTCGAAAGAGGCCCTCGAAAAGGAGTTGCCGCTGCGAGAGCTCGACATGACTCCAGAAGAAAAGAAGCTCATCAAGGGCTTCATGTTTTTATCGCAAAAACCAGTTTTATATGCCATCAATATCGGCGAAAGCACAACACTCGGCGACGATCTAGATGCCGCAGTCGAGCGGTTCAAACTCTCCGAAGTTGCCCAGCGTCCGAATGCTGGAGCGACCGCCATCTGCGGCAAAGTCGAAGCCGAATTGGCAGAGATGGACGAAGCCGAGGCCGAGGAGTTTCTCTCGAGCTACGGTCTGCACGAAAGTGGCTTGGTGCGGCTGATCCGGAAGAGCTACGAGCTACTGGGTCTGATCAGCTTCTTCACCGCAGGTGAAGACGAGTGCCGCGCGTGGACCGTGCCTTCGGGTTCAAAGGCCCCGCAAGCCGCCGGCGCAATTCACTCCGATCTCGAACACCACTTCATCCGCGCCGAGACCATCCGTTGGGACAACCTGCTTTCGGCCGGCAGCGAGGCTGCAGCTCGCGCCAAAGGCACCCTGCGCCTTGAAGGCAAAGAGTACGTGGTTCAGGATGGAGACGTGCTGCACATCCGGCACAGCGGCTAGAGCGATTTCAGAATCGCTATCCTTCGAAGCTGTTAATTCCTAGTCGACGCGATCTAAAGGAGTCGTTGACCTGGCACAGACAAAAAAGGGGCACACTTATTTTGGAATCGCTCTGATGCTCAAGCTCTCGATTCTTCTCGGCATCCTCGCCGCGCTGGCCGATGTAGCCGGCGGACTGGTGCTGGTCCGCGCGCGCGGCGTCGAGCGCTATCTGCGCTACTTTGTCGCACTGGGCGCCGGTTTCCTGATGGCGACTGCTCTGCTCGAAATGACACCCGAGAGTCTGCGGTTGAGCCCAACGCTCGCGCCGATTCTCATCATGGGCGGCTACTGCGCCGTGCACCTGCTCGAGCACACCATCAACGCGCATTTTCACTACGGCGAGGAGACGCACCATGACGAGTTCGTCTCGCATCACACCGGCTACTCTGTGCTCGGCGGGCTCAGCGTCCATGCGCTATTCGATGGGGTCGCGATCGGTTCGGGCTTTGTCCTGAGCAATGCCCTGGGATGGCTGATCTTTCTGGCCATCTTCCTGCACAAGGCTCCCGAGGGCTTCACCATGGCCAGCGTGATGCTGGCCAGCGGGCGCAGCCGGACGGCGGCTTTCTATTCTGCCGTGGTGCTGGCAGCGGCGACACTGGCTGGCGTGCTGGTCATCGAACTGGCGCCACGATGGACGCAGGTGGGGCTGCCGGTCAGTGCGGGGGTCGCGCTCTACGTGGGAGCGAGCGACCTGGTTCCGGAGGTCAATCGCGAACCCGGCATTCGTATGGCGCTGGTGTTCTTCGCGGGCGTGGCGGGATTCCTGCTGCTGCGGACGCTGCTACCGGCGATTTAGCCTTCAGACGAGAGAGATCGTGCTAAGATCACGGCGACACTCGAGCTGCAGACGAGACTGCGGGCAGCGGGGATCAAGCCCATGTCCATAGTCTCAATCCCCAACATCCCTGTCGGGCGGCTCAGCTGCGAAGGACAGAGTCGCCGGCGCCGTTGGAGGTCCCTGGTCCCCGAGCTGCCTCGCAAACTGGTTAAAGCTGGGCTCCTGCCCCCTTCCCAGCACTCCCTGTCTCGACTTGGACGTCAGGGTGGGATGCCTGCGTTGCGGCGTCGTCTGGCTGCCGCTGCAGGAGCTGGCGCAGATCGCCTTCAAGAAGGCCAACTCCGCTTCCCGCAAGATGGTTATCGTCCTTATAGAGGGAAATGCCATTCACCGCTGTGATGCAATTGCCACGCGGGCACAGGCTCGCTCTCGGGTCGAATATCTCCGCGCCGGTGCCGGCTGCGACCGCCCTCACTTGCTCACGAAGAGCTGTCGAGGCGAGGTCTCTTGGGTCAATGAGAAATCCAAACCTTCCAAATACGGCGTTGTTGATCTCGAGTTCGGGAATGCGTCGATCGAAGAATGGAAAAGGAAGACAAACGATCGTATGCTTTCCGCGTCTCTGAAGCTCACGAATCTCGTCGGACAAATCTGAAAGAAACGACCTGCTCAGGCGATCAGGGGAAAGAGGTGTCTGGCACTTTCCGTTCAAGGACACACAAAACACGTCCTTCCCGCCATACCACCAGGTGCTGAAACCTAGGAACACGGTGTCGACATCAGCTTCCTCAGCTCTCATCATGGCGAAATTGGCAAACGCATCGCAGTGAAAGCCGTCGCTTGTGTTGTTCAAATGCGGGTCCGGCAAGCACCCATTTTCCACTGCCAATACGACACCGTGGTTCGGCAAGGAGCCGTCGGCATAGATCTGCTTGATCGCCGGATAGAGCTGTTCTACGTGCGAATCACCCCAGAACATAATCTTGTGGGGAGCTTGGTCACCCAAAGTACATAACTTGATGTCAGCGAGACTATGGACCTCCTTTTTCCAGTTTGAACACGATTCGTCGAAATCGTCCGCCCGTTGAAGATTGGCGGCCACAAGTTGCCTGGTCTGCGGGTCGTAGCGTTCCAACAG
>Ga0181535_10002524_pt1 | contig 22221 bp, 18 predicted proteins | sample PEATcosm2014_Bin_44_FD_119774 | JGI IMG/M metagenome (GOLD analysis project Ga0181535, IMG submission 119774) | Peatland microbial communities from MTU Mesocosm Facility, Houghton, MI, USA - PEATcosm2014_Bin17_30_metaG | ecosystem: Environmental > Terrestrial > Soil > Wetlands > Peat | place...
CGTTTGTTTTCATACACTCATTGGGATGATCCGTTTTGTCCGATATTTTTGCGTTTGTTTTCATCAACTTATTGGGAGCAACCTTCATTTTTGATGTTTTTTTGTTTTGGTGAGTGGGCTCGATTGGCATCGATAAAATGTCGCTTTGTACGGCTTTCGAAGGGGTCAATTCGTCTCTTCCTCTCGCGACTTCCCGCCCTGCGGAGCGACTTTCCCCACCCACCGCCGGTGCGCGATTTGACTTAACCAACTATTAACCGTGCAATTTGGCCTCCAAACCTAGCGTCAAGGCCAACGGACTGCCCGATAATCAACGGAAAAACGAAGGTGCCCTTATTTTTTCTCCAGCGCGCTGGTTGCTTTCGCCTCGATTTCGTTGGGCCTGAGGAAACTTCGCGGACTTTGACGTCGCCCTGCGGCCGGGGGGTTGACCGTCAGAGGAGTCAAGAGGCGAAAGCCGCTTGGTCATTTGGCCCGCTGGCACACACTGTCAGGAGGGTGAAATCACCAAGGGCAGTCACGAAGTGTCCGAGCACCGTCGGGCGCGACTGACCACGCTGAGCGCCGCAGGGTCCCGTCAAAGTCGAGGTAGGGTGGCGGCCCCGCAGGGGCCGAAGGTCATTAGCCACGGGCGGAGCCCATGGGAAGCGGGGCCAGAGGGACATTCGACCCCGACGGGGTCGAATGTCTCGCCTCCCCTTCTCCGTAGGTTTCACCTACAGCTAATGATCTTGTTCCCCTTCGGGGAACTTCGCGGATTTTGACGTGGCCCGGCTGAGCGCCGCGGTTGCCTTGACGCCCTTTGCCTTTTCCCCTACAGTTGTTCCTTTGTACGCGTCAAGCGGCGTCCCAAGGTCAGGAAGTCCCGTTACCCACGCAGGTGATTTTCGTGCCATTCAAACGTCTGAACCCCGCCTCGATCATCCTCGCGGTGCTGCTGGCGTCTCCAGCCCGCGCTCTTAGCCCGGTGGCGGGACATAGCGGCATGGTGGCATCCAGTGAGCCGCTGGCCAGCCAAGCCGGCGTGGAGATTTTGCGCGCCGGCGGCAATGCCGTAGACGCCGCTGTGGCCGTGGGATTCGCGATGGCGGTGACTTTCCCCCAGGCAGGAAACCTCGGCGGCGGCGGCTTCATGCTGATTCGGATGGCCAACGGCAACGCGATCATGGTGGATTACCGCGAGCAAGCGCCGGCGGCTGCCACGCGCGAGATGTACCAGGACGCACAGGGAAATCTGATCCCTGGCGCCAGCACCAAGGGGGCGCGCGCGGCGGGAATTCCCGGCACGGTCAGGGGATTAGCGTTGGCGGAAGAGAAGTACGGCCACCTGGGACTGGCGCGCGCGATGGCCCCGGCAATACGGCTGGCGCGGGACGGCTTTCCCGTCAGTTACTCGCTCGCCCGGCATTTCAGTTCCGCGCGCGACCTGCTGGAAAATTTCGACGGCTCGCGGCACATCTTCCTGAATGATGGGAAACTCTACGAGTCCGGAGCACTTTTCCGGCAGCCGGATTTGGCCCGCACGCTAGCCGCCATCGCCAAGCGTGGGCCGCAGGCGTTTTATTCCGGCCCGACAGCCAAGGCCCTGACGGCGACCATGCAAAAGTACCATGGCCTAATCACCCAAGATGATCTCGAGCATTACCAGGCCAAGCTGCGCACGCCGTTGGTCGGGCATTTCCGCGGCTTTGATATTCTGAGCGTCCCGCCGCCCAGCGCCGGCGGGACGATGCTGATCGAAATGCTGAATGTCCTTGAACCGCTTGACCTGGGAACAGCGAACTCCTACGCTTCGATTCACCTTTTGACGGAGACCATGCGCCGCGCTTACGCCGATCGTGCTTTCTATATGGGCGATGCCGATTTCACTTCCGTACCGGTGGCCGGCCTCACCTCGGCCCGCTATGCGGCGCAGGTGCGCGAGGAAATTCTGCGCACGCCCCCGGAAGCTCCCGTCCAGGCGGGCGCACCACAGGTTTATGAATCCGGCGCCACCACGCACTTTTCCGTTGTCGATGCGAATGGCAACGCAGTGGCCAACACCTACACCCTGAACGGGTGGTTCGGCTGCGGCGTGACGGTGGAAGGAGCGGGATTCCTGCTCAACAACGAAATGGACGACTTCACCGCCAAACCCGGAGCGCCCAACCTCTTTGGCCTGGTGCAGGGCGAAGCCAACGCCATCGCTCCCCACAAACGCCCTCTCTCGTCCATGACCCCGACCATCGTCGTCCGCGACGGCAAGGTCCGCTTGGTGCTCGGGTCGCCAGGCGGCAGTACCATCACGAATACCGTCTTGGAAGTCTTGCTCAATGTCCTCGTTTATAAGATGGATGTCCTCCAGGCCGTGACATCACCGCGCTTTCATGACCAGTGGACGCCGGACCGCCTGGCGTTCGAGCGGGAAGGGTTTTCTTCCGATACACTCGAGAAGCTTCAGCAGGCCGGCTACCCGGTGAGTTTTCGTGAGAGCATTGGCGACTGCGAAGCCATCGAGATTGGTCCTGATTCCGGTTGGCGATTTGGCGCCTCGGATCCCCGCGCGGATGGAAAGGCGGTCGGATACTGATGGATTACGGTCTTTCTACATACCTTTACGTCAACGAGCGGCTTAATTCTCACATCCTGGATAAGATCCTGGGGGCAGGGTTTCAAAACATTGAACTGTTTGCCGCCCGCCAACACCTGGACTATACCGACCGCAACCAAGTGCGCGACGTTGGGCAGTGGTTTCGCGACCATCAAGTGAACCTCCACTCCGTCCATGCACCGCTCTACGGCGATGCGAACTGGGGGCAGTGGGGTGGGATCACCGTTTCCATCGCTTATTTGGAGCGCCGCCTCCGTATCGATTCCATGGACGAAATCAAACGCGCCCTCGATATCGCCGATTATCTGCCCTTTCGCTACCTCATCGTCCACATGGGATTGCCGGACGAGGAATACGATTTGAGCAAATTCGATGCCGTCATGACTTCGCTCGAGCACCTAAAAGTTTCCGCGAAGGACCGCGGCGTTCAGTTGCTGCTCGAGAACGTTCCCAACGAACTGGGGACACCGGAGCGTTTGGTGGAGTTCCTTCAGTACACGCGCCTGAACGTGAAAATCTGCTTTGATACGGGCCACGCGCATATGAAGGGCGGCTTCCACCCGGCGTTCGAAACCTTGCGGACCTACATCGCTTCAACCCATGTTCATGACAACCAAGGTGAAAAGGACGATCACCTGATGCCTTTCGAAGGAAGCATCGATTGGACGGCGGCGGTCCGCGACCTGAGACGCGGCGACGGGCAGTTCCCCGCCCTCTTCGAAATTCGAGATTGCGGGCCGGAGACGAGCAGCCTTTTACGCTTGGCCGAAGTGATGGACCGCTTCGAAGAAATTCCCAAGGAGGATTAAACTCTTGCCCCCCGTCGCTGAAATCTGCCGAGTTTCCGAATATGCCGGCCAGGAAGTAACCCTGCAAGGCTGGCTCTATAATCTGCGGGAAAGCGGCAAACTTCTCTTTCCGCTCTTCCGTGACGGCACGGGAATTATCCAGGGTGTCGTAGTGAAAAGCGCCGTGCCGCCAGAGGTTTTCGATTCTGTGCGCAGCTTGACCCAGGAATCCTCGCTGCGCGTCACTGGCAAAGTGCGAGCCGATAAGCGTGCGCCCGGCGGCTACGAGCTGGATGTCACGAATGTAGAGGTCCTGCAACGCGTCCCGGCCGAAACGCCCTATCCCATTACGCCTAAGGACCACGGGATTGAATTCCTGATGGACCATCGGCATTTGTGGCTGCGCTCCACGCGGCAGCGCGCGATCCTGGGCGTGCGCCATGAAATCATCAAGGCCGTGCGCGATTTCTTTGACGATCGCGGCTTCACCCTGGTGGATACTCCCATCTTTACCCCTTCCGCCTGTGAGGGCACGACTACGCTTTTCGAAGTTAACTACTTTGATGAAAAGGCTTACCTCACCCAGTCCGGCCAGCTCTATAACGAAGCGGCAGCTATGGCCGTCGGCAAGACTTACTGCTTCGGCCCCACGTTCCGCGCGGAAAAATCCAAGACACGGCGCCACCTGACGGAATTCTGGATGGTGGAGCCGGAAGTCGCCTTCGCTCACCTCGATGACGCCATGACGCTCGGCGAAGAACTGGTGGCGTTCGTCGTCGGGCGCGTGCTAGAGGAACGGCGGCAGGAGCTTCAGACCTTGGAGCGAAAAGTTGAGAACCTGGAAAAGATCAAGCTTCCCTTCCCGCGCATGAGCTATGACGAGGCTGTGAAGGTTCTTCAGAGCAAGGGGAGCGAAATCCAGTGGGGCGGGGACTTCGGCGGCACCGACGAGACGCTGCTGTCCGAGGGCTCGGAAAGGCCCCTGCTCGTCCATCGCTATCCCAGCCAGGTGAAGGCGTTCTACATGGCCCCCGATCCTGCGCGGCCGGAAGTGGCGCTGTGCGTGGACATGCTCGCTCCCGAAGGCTATGGCGAAATCATCGGGGGCGGGGAGCGCCTGGCCGACCTCGCGCTGCTGGAAGAGCGCATTCAACAAGAAAAGGGGCTGCCGCGAGAGGCGTTCGAGTGGTATATCGATTTGCGCCGATACGGGACCGTGCCCCACTCAGGGTTTGGTATGGGAATCGAACGGGTTGTGGCGTGGATCTGCGGGCTTGAGCACGTGCGCGAAACGATTCCCTTTCCGCGCATGTTGTACCGGCTGACGCCCTGATCGCTCGTGTGAATGACTGGCATTGGGGGGGGAAAAACATGCTGAAAGTTAAGATCCTCGGCGTTCCATTGGACCTCGGACAGGAGCGCCGCGGTGTGGATATGGGGCCGTCGGCGGTGCGCGCGGCGGGATTGAATCATGCCCTGAAGAGTTTGGGCCACGAGGTCGAGGATGGCGGCAATATCCATGTCCGTTTGCCGGAAGAACAACCTTTCGGCAGTCAAAGCGCCAAGTACTTGAAGGAAATCGCGGAGACTTCACAGGAAGTGGCACAACGAATTTGCCAGACGCTGGAGGGTGGCTACTTCCCGGTTTCGCTGGGCGGTGATCACTCCGTGGCCATCGGCACGCAGGCTGGCGTCGCCAAGTTCTACCATGATCGCAACCAGGAAATCGGATGCCTCTGGATCGATGCCCACGCCGACATGAATACGCCGGAAACAAGTCCCAGCGGCAATGTGCACGGCATGCCTTTTGCCGCCAATCTGGGTCAAGGTCCTGAATCGCTGACCCATATTTTCGGCTTTGCGCCCAAACTCCGACCGGAGAGATGCGCATTGATCGGGGTTCGGGACCTGGACGCACGCGAGCGACAGGTGGTCCGCGGCTCCGGCGTCAGCATCTTCACCATGCGGGAGATCGACGAACTGGGCATGCGAATTGTGATGGAGCGCGCCATCGCTCTTGCTTCTCGAGGCACCGCCGGTTTCGTAGTGTCTTTCGACATGGATGTCGTCGATCCCGATGAGGCGCCGGGTGTGGGCACGCCGGTGCGGGGAGGAATTACCTACCGCGAAGCGCACCTGGCCCTGGAAATGGTGGCCGACAGCGGGAAAATGCTTGCCTTTGAATTGGTCGAGATCAATCCCATCATCGACGTCATGAATAAAACCGCAATTCTGGGAGTAGGTTTTACCGCTTCAGCCCTGGGAAAGAGGATTTTGTGACCAGGAAAATCTGCGTGGGGATTCTTTTCGGCGGGCGCTCTGGCGAACATGAGGTGTCTCTCCAGTCTGCCGCCTCGGTGATGAATGCCCTCGATCCGGCGAAGTACGAAATCTTGCCTATAGGCATCACCCCCGAGGGGCATTGGCGGATTGGCTCCAGTGCCGCGCAACTCCTGTCGCAGGTCCTGGAGAGTGGCGATCCCGTAACACCTTCCGTGGATCCAGTCGGTCCTAAGCTCCTTTCGCTGGCGCGACCGCTTCCAGCCCCGAATTCATGGCCGGAGGTTGATGTCGTGTTCCCCGTTCTTCACGGGACCTTCGGCGAGGATGGTACAGTGCAGGGTCTTCTGGAATTGGCGGATGTCCCCTACGTCGGAGCCGGGGTGCTCGCATCCGCCGCCGGCATGGATAAGGATGTGATGAAGCGCCTGTTTCGCGATGCGGGACTTCCCGTTGTACCTTGGGAACTCATCCTGCGCTCAGACTGGGAAAGCCATCCGGACGTTGTCCGCAAGCGCATTGAAAGGAAATTGCGTTATCCGCTGTTTGTAAAGCCGGCAAACCTGGGGTCTTCTGTGGGCATCAGCAAGGTTCATAACCGCGGTGAGCTCACAGCCGGATTGAATATGGCGGCGCAGTACGATCGCAAAATTCTGGTCGAAAAAGGAATCGACGCCCGCGAAATCGAATGCTCCGTGCTCGGAAACGATGACCCCCAGGCTTCGGTGCCGGGAGAAGTCGTGCCTGTCAACGAGTTCTATGATTACGAGGCGAAATATCTGAAGGAAGGCTCAGAGTTGGTCATCCCCGCGCGTCTCACCGCCCGGCAGACGAAACGGGTGCGGGAAGTAGCCATCCGCGCCTTTCAGGCCATCGATGGGGCCGGCATGGGTCGAGTGGACTTTCTTCTTGATCGCAAGACCGGGAAGGTCTACTTGAACGAGATCAACACTATTCCGGGCTTCACCTCCATCAGCATGTATCCCAAGCTCTGGGAAGCGAGCGGCGTGCCTTACTCCCAGCTTCTCGACCGCTTGATCGAACTGGCGCTCGAGCGGCACCAGGAGAAAACCCGCACGCGATTTACCTATTCCCCTAAAACCGGCAACTGAACGGTCGGTCTACTGCGACCGCCGTTTTTCTTGACAGGGATCGGGGACTTATGATATTTAACTATCTGGTTAGTTAAATGATGAAACAGATTCCCCAAAACGGTACGTCGGCGCACACCAGACACCGGGATGGTGTTGAGACCCGCGCTGCCATCCTCAGGGCTGCTGAAGAGATCTATGCCGAGCACGGTCTGGCCGGGGCGCGCACCGACGGCATCGCCGCGGCCGCCGGCGTAAACAAAGCCCTGCTCTATTACTACTTCAAGAGCAAAGAGGAGCTTTACCAGGCGGTCGTGGGCTCGCAAGTACGTGAATTCCAGCAGCAAGCTCGGGAGATACTTTCAGAGCAAGGCCCGGCGGGGCCCATCTTGTTGCGTTATGTGAGCTATCACATTGACTTCATCGGCACTCACCCGCATTACCCCCGCATCTTCCAGCGGATGATGATGGAAGGCGATCCTGCCTTGGAGCGGTTGATTCGCGAGCACTCGCTTCCGCTCAAGAAATTGCTGGTGGCGGTGCTGGCGCGCGGGATGAAATCCGGGGAATTCCGGGATCTCGACAAGGGGCACACGATCGTTTCCATTGGCGGGTTGGCTGCGCATTATTTTAATATCGCTCCCGCATTTCGGATGATTACCGGGCAGGACCCATACAGTAAAGCGAACCTGGCCAAGCGAAAGGCGGAGGTATTGAAGTTCATCCGCTACGCCTTGTTTCGTAATCCGGAGGCGACTGAAAAATGAAACGCAAGATCATTATCCCGGTTCTGATCGTGCTCATGATCGGCGGCGGAGTGGTCTATTACAAGGCTGTCACGCGTCCGACGCCTCTGATCCTGACTGGCATCGTTACCACCAACGATGTGGTGGCGAGCTCGCAGATCCAGGGGCAGCTCGCGCAGGTGCTGGTCAAGGAAGGCGACGCCGTGAAGGCCGGGCAGTTGCTCGCGGTCATTGAACCCCAGGAATTGCGCGCTGACGAGTCGTATTACCTTCACAGCGAGCGAGGAACGGCTTCGCAAGTGACGGAAGCGGAGGCAGCGCTGAAGTACCAGGAGGCGCAGACGCGCGACCAGATCAATCAGGCGGAGGCGTCCCTTGCAGCGGCGCAGGCGCAGGAAGACGAAGCCAAAGCCGACCTGGAGCTTGACCGCGTGAATTTTCAGCGTTCCCAGGGCCTCTTTGACCAGAAGGTGGAATCGCAGCAGGCACTGGATCAAGCGAAAGCAACGTTCGAAGCGCAACAGGCGCATGTGGAGTCTCTCCGCCAACAGGTCGGAGTTCAGCGAGCCGCCGTCGCTCTCGCCCATTCGAACGAAGATCAGATTTCGGTGCGGCGCAGCCAATTGCAGACAATGGAACGGCAGCGTGCAGCGGCCAGCGCACAGATTTCGAAGGCGCAGGTTCGCCTCGATTACTCCGAGATTCACGCACCCATTTCCGGGGTCATCTCGGTGCTGGCTGCGCGTCAAGGTGAAGTTGTTAGTGTGAGCCAACCCATTGCATCCATTGTCAATCCCGATGATCTCTGGGTGCGCGCGGATATGCCGGAAACATACCTCGATCGCGTCCGTCTGGGCGATCACATGCACGTGCGTTTCCCCGATGGGATGGAGCGCGAAGGAACTGTTTTCTATCGCGGTGTCGACGCGGACTACGCCACCCAGCGCGATGTGAGCCAGAGCAAACGGGACATCAAAACCTTCGAGCTGCGTTTGCGCGTAGACAACAGCGACCGCCGCATGTGGCCCGGACTTACCGTGTTCGTCACCGTACCCTTGCAGGACGTTCACTAAGACGAATTCGACTGGCCGAGATTGTAACTATGGGAACATTGCCGACACAACCCAAAACGATTGTCGCCGTGGAAGTCGAGCATCTGCGCAAATGCTTCGGCAGTTTTTGCGCTGTGGACGACTTGAACTTTTCCGTGGCTCTCGGCGAAGTGTTCGGTTTGCTCGGCCCGAACGGTGCGGGGAAATCCACGTTGATTCGCGTGCTCACCACGCTTCTACCACCAACCTCCGGCGTGGCCCGTATTCTCGGGTTCGATGTCGCTCACCAGGCGGACGAGGTCCGCAAATGTATCGGAGTCATTCCCCAGGCCATGACCTCCGACCTGGATTTGAGCGCCATGGAGAACATGCAGATCTATGCAAAGCTTTACAGTGTTCCCCGAGAGCGACGCATCCGGGTCGCCAAGGAACTCTTGGAAGCCGTCGACCTTCTTCCTTGGGCAGATAAACCCGTGAAGAATTTTTCCGGCGGCATGCGGCGGCGTTTGGAGATCGCCCGTGGGCTGGTGCACGAGCCGCGCATTTTCTTTCTGGACGAACCCACGACGGGCCTTGACCCGGCCTCCCGCGTGGGCGTGTGGGAAATGCTCATGCGGCTCAAGAAGGAACGGGAATTGACGGTCCTTCTGACCACCCACTATATGGATGAGGCGGACAAGCTCTGCGACCGCATTGCCATTGTCGACCACGGGAAACTGATGGCGCTCGATTCGCCGCTGAAGCTCAAGGCTTCCATCCCAGGGAACAACATCCTGGAAGTCGGTTTTTCGCGCGTTCCGGACGGATGGCTCGACGCCGTGAGAAACCTCACGGACGTGCAAAACGTGAAGGCTGACGACCATGTATTCCGCATCGGCTCCGACAACGGTCCCAAGACCACCGTGGCGCTGCTCGAGGCGGCTCGTGATGCGCAAATTGAGGTGACCTCGCTTTCCGTTCAAAGCACCTCGCTCGACGATGTGTTCATGCATTATACCGGGCGGCAATTGCGCGACTCCTTGCAGGATGCGGCTCCCACTCTTTTTCCGTCGGTACAAAGGTAGGGCGACATGAATCGAATCTGGGCCCTGGTTGAACGCGACCTGCGTAAGTTCATGCGCAGCCCTACGCTCATCCTGGTGTCGATGATCATGCCCATCGTGCAATTGGTCATACTGGGATACGCTTTCGGCGGAAAAATCCATGACCTGCGAGTTGGCGTGGTCAACCAGGACCGCGGCATGCCCACCGTGAAACTGCGGGAAATGTGTGGGGCCATTGCCGCCAACGCGCGGACTTTTGAGACGGTCGATTACTCCGATGTGCAGAAGGCCTTGAGAGATTTGCGGGATGGTCGAATCAATGGGGTCTTGAATTTTCCGCCAGACTACTCACGCCGGGTCTTGGCCAAGGATGCGCCGCAAGTGGCGCTGATCGAGGACAACACGGATAACTTCGCGGTCGATGCGCTCGAGGGTGAATTTAGCGATATTGTGGGCGCCTACAATCAAGGTGGCGTCCCGCCGCGCGTCTCCACCCAGGTCACGCTCTCGGTCGTGGAGCTTTATCCATACGTTCCCTATATCCAGTACCTCCTCGCGGGTTCTATCGTCATGGCGATCTTCGTTTCCGCCATGATTGGCGGGGGTATTATCTATATCGACGATAAAGCGCGTGGCCTGCATGAAGGTTATCTCGTAACGCCGATTTCCAAATTTGAGCTGATCATGGGCTTCAATCTCTCTGGAGCAGCCAAGGCGGTATTGGCCGGGATCGTCCTGACGACCGTGGGATCGGTCATCGCCGGAATTCCAAATCCGCTGGAACCAATCCGCCTGCTGAAACTTCTGATCGTCATCGTGTTGACTTCGCTGGCCCTGATCAGCATGATGTTCTTCCTGATGGTCCGCGTTAATGACCCGTTGGTGCCCCGTGCGACTTTCGGCGTGCTCAACACGCTGCTGTACTTCCCCAGTGGCGCCGTCTATCCGGTCTATGGATTTCCTCCCTGGATGCGCGCCATTTCCAGATTTGATCCTTTCACCTATGCCGTGCACGCGTTCAAAGCGCTCCTGCTCAAGAATACGGGTATCACAGCGATTGCCGGGGATCTGACTTTTCTGGCGATTTTTACCGTGGCGATGGTGATTGCTGAAACCGCCCTCTTCAAACGTTCCCTCTAACAGCCCTCTTGGCAATCCCCCACGCATCTAAGATAATGTGGGAGCTCGGGATTGTACCAATACTCCTAGCTCCCGGGAGGAACAGGCCATGACTCTGCTTGATGCCACGCCACCCAAACCGCCGCTAAGAGTTGGACGCTACATTTTGATCGCCTTGGCTCTTATCGTCGTCGCCTCGGCAAGCTACGTCATTCTTCGTAACTTTTCGGAGGAACGAACAATCTCGCGGTTTCTGACCACGCTAGAGGCCGGGAACTATCAGGAAGCCTACCACCTCTGGCAGCCTAGCAGCACTTACTCTTACAACGATTTCCTGCACGACTGGGGCGAGCAAGGCGATTACGGAAAGATTCGCACCTTTAAGATTCTGGGCTCCCGGTCGAAAGGTTCCGCAACCGTTATCGTGGCGGTGACCATTAACAATGAGCAGCCGCCGCTGGAACTTCTGGTTGACCGCAGGACCAAGGCGCTCGCCTATTCCATCTTTTGAGGCTTCTCGTCGCAAGGCGCAACGGGCGGGAGGAGAAGCATTCCACCACCACCGCCTGATTTATGTGGTAAGCGCCAGTACCGTTCGCACCGCCTCTTTCACTTGGTCGAACGTGACGGAGAGGATGCACTCAGGCTTTTCGAATTGGTAGCACCGATCGCCTGGGCAAGGATTGCATGCAAACGGATTCTGCACCACGCGAGCGTCGGTGCTCGACCGCGGCCATGGACCCCAGATCGGCGAGCTCGAGGAGCCGAAGATGACGACCACAGGGCGGGCCAGCGCCGCGGCCATGTGTGCTGGGCCGCTATCATTTCCCACAAAAAGCCTCGCCCCCGCCAGTGCCGCAGCGAATTGTGCCAGGCTCATTCCCTCCAACCGCCGAATGGGCGCATCTGAGGCTTTCTGCACGGCATCGAGCACCGCGGATTCTCCCGGTCCACAGGAATAAACCGGAACGACGCGAGCATCGCGCTGCAAGTATTCACCTATCCTTGCGAATCCTTCCGGCGCCCATTCCTTGGTCTTATAAGAGGCCGTGGGATGCACGATGGCGTAGGCTTCGCCTGTGGCAATGCCCAGGCCCACGCGTTGAGCCTCCCACCACGCGGCTTGGTCCGCTCCGGAAAACATTTGAGCGCGCGGAATTTCTGTGCGAGGCAATCCCAGGTAGAAGAACGCCGCGGCCTGATGCTCTGCCGTGTGCAAGGACGGCTGATTCAAAATAGTCCGGGCATCGGGAACCAGAATGTTGTAGAGGCTTGCCCCGCGATAGTGGGCAAATCCTACTCGCCAGAGGGCGCCGCTCCGACGCGCGAAAAGGCGGCTGGTGGGGCCTCCGTGCAGGTTTACGCAAAGGGAGAATCGGCGGCTGCGAAGTTCCTGAATGATCCCCACACGTGCGAGCAGCTTGCGCGCCCCCGATCCTTCGCCAGGGTTCAGGATCTCTTCGACTGCCGGGTTTCCCTGTAAGAGGTCGCGGAAGCGGGATTCGACCATCACGGAAAGGCGTAGGTCCGGCCGCCAGTCTTTAAGAAGCCGCAGTGCCGGAGTAAGCAGAATGATGTCGCCGATGGACCGCAGGCGGAGAATAAGGATGCGTGCTCCAGCAGGTAAATCGCGAAGAAGTGAAGCCGCGTTCATAAGTTGCCCGGTCGCGCGCCGCGCCGCGTCGTCACTCCGCTTCAATCTTGGCGTCTTCGATGATCATGTCGGGAATATCATCCTTGATCGGATAGACGCGTCGGCATTGAGCGCACTTCAGACCTTGTCCATCCGTCGTGAGCTGGACGGGCGACTTGCACGCCGGGCAGACCAGAATATCGAGCAGTTCTTGCGATACGGCCATGCGCAACCTCCAAGGGGCGCGAATCGAAAGCTCGCCCTACCCCTCTTTACTATTGTTCTCCCACGGCGAAATTTCTGTCTGCAAAACGCAGGTCACGTTGCGCCAGGAGGGTGGATCGATCTTCCAAACCGCCATGACCGCGGAACCCTGGTACACACGCTCAAATCCCAACTCGGATTGGGAAATGGTTTCAACCGGCACGATCCACCAGCAAGCTTGCGGCCGGGTTTCGAGCGTGATCTTGACGCGCTGCCACTCGTCCACAACGACTAGTTTGGCAGAATCGATCTCGCCGCGAAACTCCAGCGGGCGGTGGACATCCTTCGCCAGAAAGTACCGGTCGTGGGCGTCGGGAGCGAGAAGGTTCAAGACGAGTTCCAGCCCCATCGCCATGCCGGTGGGGCACGAGCGATCGGTGTTCAGTGACGACCGGCATTCAATCTGCCAGGTCGAACCCGACACTTTGGAAGTCAAGGTCTTGAGCGCGTCGACCCGCATCACGCAGTCGTTCGAACGAATCTCGGCGGCGCTGCGGAACTCGATTGCTGCCGCGGGCGCTTTGATAACAGTGGCTTTCCAAGCACCTCGCGCGAGGGTGTCGTTCTCCTCGAGGCGGAGGAACTCAAAGTCCTTCCAGCTCTTGGAACTGGGAAAAACATAGGTGCGGAAAGCATGCCGGGCGTAGCGGTCATAGCGCAGCAGGGCGTCCAGATGCGATTCCTTGCTGAGCACCAGATCGTGGATCGAGGCCGGTCCCTCGCGCGGGGCCTGCTTGGAAGATACGTGTTTCCGCACGAGAGCGTGGTAGGGTTCCGGCCGCCGCATGAGAGAATTCACCAGCTCGACGTTGGCAGGCTGGAAGCGCAAGCTGGATACCGTGGCGCCGTCTGCGGGGTGCACCGTCATGCCGGAAATGCTCTGCCGGATCAGGATTTCGTCCTGTCCGTCCAGGTCAAAATCCGTCGTCACAATTTCTGGTACGGCTCCGGCGTCCCGCCCTTCTACTGAATCCAATTGAAATTCCGCCTGGATCAAGTGGCGAAGAATCGCGCTGCGGAGGTGGGGCGCGTAAAGTCCGCCGAATACCCCGTGCCAGTAGGGGTCATTGCACTGGGCGGCAAGAAGATTCGTTCGCGCTTCGGCGAGCAATGCGGTTTTCCCCGGTTTGTCTTCTGTGGAAGCGCTGAGCTTTTGTAAGCGATGGCTGACGCCCAGCACCTGTTTCTGAATGCGATTGGATTCCGCGTATTTGGTCAGAAAGTTGCGCCACAGTCCTCCCCGCAAGAAACGCTGAAACCGCTGGCCATTGGGAATGTGCTCACTCTCTTCCAGGCAAGCCTTGAAGTCCGCCGATGCCTCGGGCGGAAGGGACCATTCCATCATCTCTGCGTAAGAGGCGGTGGGTAGGTAAATGCGCCCTACGGCCGGATGCGAGGCGAGATAGTCCGCGACCGTGGTCGTTTCCAGCCAATCCTGGCTGCTCTCGAGCCCCTTAAAAAACCTCTCCAGCCAACCGTTTTTGTAAACGTGATCGTAAGTGCCGGGCCACACGCCGAACTTCTCGCAATCGTCGCCCATGGCATAGAGGCTGTCGTGCTGGTTGATTCCTTCCCGCAGCACGCGCATTGTTTCCCCTGGATCCTGAAAGGGGATCGTGTAGCGCAAAGCTTTCACGCTGGGAACCAGGCGGAGCGGGTGGCCGTCTTCTTCCGTAACAAAGGTCCCGTGCAATTGCCAGGGCTGAAGGCCGGCGGCCAGAAAGTGAGTGTCGTCCAGAACCACGTACTCAACTCCGGCCTTCGCGAGCGGTAGGGGTAGCGTGGGCTCCCATACCCGTTCGGCAATCCACGCTCCACGCGGCGCGGACCCGAAGTGATGCTGAAGGTAATCCGCCAGTTTGCGGAGCTGCGCGATCTTGTCGGCATCAGGAATAGCCGGCAGTATGGGCTCGTAATAACCCCCGCCCACGAGTTCCACCTGGCCGCGCTCCACCAGTTCGCGAAGCTGCTGGAAGTATTCCGGGTGGCGCTTTTCCAGCCACTCGAGCAGAATTCCGGAAAAATGCAGGCTCAGGTGAATGCGCGGATGCTGGCGCAGCGCGCCCACAAAAGGCGCATAGGATTTCTGGTAGGCATCTTCGATGACGTGATCGAAGTTTCCCACCGGCTGGTGCGAATGAATGACAAGAGCGAGTGAAACTTTACCCAATTTTGGTGCCCCTTCCGGCGGTCGCGCGCAATCTAGAAGATTCTAGAATAGAATGGAACCACGAGTACTGTCAGTAACAATCATGTTATCGGCACCAGATGCAGAAACTATTACCACCAAGAAAGTTACAGGAATGTTCCGTCGAGGCGTTCGACCATGGTTCTGAGCGCCCTGGCTCGATGGAACCTCCTGCGGTGATGTGTCTGGAGCCCGTCGGGTTCGCCCGGCAACCCTGTTTGCGCCGCACAATCCACCTTTCCCGACGAACGCAATCTTGCCGTGAGCTGACCCCTCCCACCGGTGTCTTCGTCATGCGGGGTTTGCTTCTGCCGAAATAACTCAGTTAATTTCAGTAGCATAGGTTTTTTCGAGATTTCCGTCATTTGCGGTTAACGCCCTTTATTCCTGAAACATCGTGGCTTAGCGGGCATTGTTGGCGGCGGCTTCGCGGCCGCAGGTCGAAGCGCTTGGCGAATTTTCATCCATCGTGGCGAGCCGTTGGCTCATGGGAGTCGCTGGGGTGTTGCCGAGGCGGACCTGGGGTCCGCGCCAAAGCGGGCAGGATACCCGCGCTCCCAGTAGGCGATCATTTTCCAGGAAGCGCCCGCGAATTTCCTGCTGGTGGAAATTGGCAAGAAATCATTTTCACAATTCCCGGCCCTTGAACATCCTGCCCGGCGATTCCTGTGATTGCCCGACCAGATCCGTTCCGAGAAGTGCGAGTCAAGAGGAGCCGCGGACACGTTCACGCGTGGACGTGATAAGATTTCCGCCGCGGGTGATAGATCCGCATGAGACGGCCTGCCCAACCGGAAAAAACGTAGGAGGGAACATGCTTCACCCCAAGGCATTGCTGGCATACTGCAAATCGGAAACAGACGCGCTCGCACAGTGCATGCGGAAAGCCGTGGAAATCGAGTCCCCCAGCCAGAACAAAACGGCGATTGACCGGATGGCAAGCTTTTTTGCCGAGGAGTTCAGACAGAGAGGCGCAAAGGTCCAGCTCCTGAGCCACGCCACGGCGGGTTCGGCTTTGGTGGCAGAGTTCTGGGCCGGCGCGGCCGAGGCAAAACCCATCCTGATACTAGGTCATTTGGACACCGTTTGGGACATCGGCACGCTCAAGGAAATGCCCTTTCGAATTCATAAAGGGCGTGCCTACGGGCCGGGAATTTACGACATGAAATCCGGAATTGTCTGCGGTCTCTGGGCGGTACAGGCTCTGACCTCACTGAAGATAACTCCGCCTGGTCCGATCCGTTTCTTCTTGAACCCGGATGAGGAGGTGTCGAGCACGGCGTTTCGCGAGGAGTTGCTGGCGGAGGCCCGCCGCGCCCGCGCGGTTTTGGTGCTCGAGCCGGCTGCGGCCGAAGGCGCGCTTAAAACCTCGCGCAAGGGCGTGGGGGAGTTTCAGGTCACGGTGCGCGGCCGGTCATCTCACGCGGGCATCAATCCCGCCGTTGGCGTCAATGCGATTTCCGAGCTGGCGCGCCAGATCCCTCGCATCGAAAAGTTGGCTCGGCCCAAGCGAGGGCTGACCGTTAACGTGGATGTCATCCAAGGCGGTACCCGCGTGAACGTGATCCCGGAACTTGCGGTGGCCCGCGTGGATGTGCGGGTGCCCATGGCGCGCGACCGCGAGGAGATCGAAAGTCAGATGCGGGCGCTCACGCCCATTCACCCGGAGGCCAAACTGGAAATAACCGGCGGCGTTAACCGTCCCCCCTTGGAAAGAAAAATGGCGATCGGGCTCTTCGAGAAGGCCTGCGAATTGGGACGCCAGATGAGTATGGAACTAAAGGAAGCCTCAACCGGAGGCGGCTCCGACGGAAACTTCACGGCAGCGCTGGGAATCCCCACGCTCGACGGCCTGGGCGGAACCGGCGACGGCGCCCACGCCCGCCACGAGCACGTCGTCCTCAGCGAACTCCCCCAGCGCGCGGCGCTGCTGGCGGCATTGATGGCGACGCTTTAACCAAGTCTGCAATTGGGACCATGGTACGAGGATTGTAAAATAGGGATGGCAAAACAAGTCATCAAGGAGGATTTGCATGGCTCCGTTACCAGACAACGGGCTTGTCCACCTCAAGAGTCCTTACTCAGTTTCAGAGACGGTAGAGCGGCTTGAGTCCGTGCTTCATGCCAAGAATCTCACGGTATTTGCGTGCGTCGACCACAGCGGCGAGGCGGAAAAGGTTGGATTGACGATGCGGCCCACGAAACTCATCATTTTCGGGAGTCCCAAGGCTGGCACACCTCTGATGGTCGCCTCGCCGAGTCTTGCTATTGATCTACCGTTGAAGGCATTGGTGTGGGAAGACGCCGAGGGCAAGGTTTGGCTGTCCTACAACAGCCCGGATTATCTCCAGCGGCGGCACGCGACCCCCGAGGAGTTGATGAAGAACATCGCGATCGTGGGCGCAGTGTTGGAGAAGGTAGTGGACTAAATCCCTCGAGCAAGTGACACGAATCATGATTTTCAAGAGGTTCCTCATAACCGCATTTTGTTTGTTTGTCGTGAGCTGGTGTGGATGTTCAGTAGCCCGACAGCGCAGGCTCGAGCGGGAGTTTGACAAACTGACTATGGGTACGGCGCGGCGTGAGGTGCTGAAAGCTTTTGGTAGGCCGTGGAAAGTCGAACCATGCGGGGCATATTTTGGCGTACCCCAAAAAGGTGGATGCGTAGAATATCTGTACCGCGACCCGTTCGCACCCCTCATCCCGTACTATTATGCGATAGAGTTTGACCAGTCAGGCTGCGTAAAGGATAAGATGCCGTGGTCGTCGCCCTGATTTTCTGGAAGACTCAAAAATCTAGCATCTGAATGCAAAGCGCAAACGCAGATTATGCCGCAGAAAGTAAACTGGCTGGACATAGAGGCGCAGTATGAAGCCAAGGTTCCGGGAGGGGGCATGCCAAATTCAAGCACCGACGACAATCGATTGGCAGCGGGCGTGAGCTCCCATCACCCAAGCGATCATCTTGCCAATGAGCGCACCTTTCTCGCTTGGGCACGCACCGGCGTCGCGATTGTCGTCTTTGGCTTCGCTATTGGGCGCTTCGCGATAGCGATTCGGCAATTCATGCGCTATCAAGGGCACGAATCGCATACCGCCGGGGCCTCCGTCTGGATGGGTACCCTAGCGATGGTCGGAGGGGTGGCATTGACGCTCGCGGGATTATTGCGCTACCGCCGCACCCGCAGGCAGTTGGAGTCCGGAACGTTCGAGCCTGCGGGCTTTCTTGTCGACCTCGTCGGCGTTCTCGTGGCGCTGTTCGGCTTGGCGCTGGCTTGCTATCTGGTCTACATCGAACTACATCTGTAGGACAATGCGACGGCTTAGTCCGCAGTGATGCCCGGGTCGCTATGCAACAGCTTGTACGTTGAGTACACCGTGATGCTCATATCCGGAAGCTCGTCCTTGAAGCTTAACTTCCCCGTGGACGCCTCGATCTTTTCGATGGGACTCATCTGGAAATCAGGGTTATTCGCGGACTCTTCCGTCACTTGATACTTGTAAAGCGTTGTTGCCTGCCCCAGGTTCGCCAGGTTTAGAGTGATGGCCTGTTTCCCTTCCGATTTGTTCAAAACGAAAACGGTCAGGTTGCCACGAGGACTGCGAGCGGCACTAACGACGAGGTCCTGACCGTCGCATTGCGATTCGAGGATGCTGGAATGCTTCGCCAGAAAGCGAGTCAGTATTCCGTAAGTGAAATAGGGAACGGGCTCGAGCGCGACCCGTTTAAGGTACTGCCAGGTGTTGGTGTCGAACGTCCGCACTAATTGCCATTGGCCGTCCAAATCGCCCCGGTTGATAAAGCTCCAACGGTTAAAGCCGTCAACCCCAACATTCATCCCTTGGATCACCTTCTCCGCGTTGACCATTTGATTCGAATAGCTCTTAGGTGTTGCCGAGGTGTGATTGGTGAACGGATCGTCGCCTCCCCAATCGCCAAACTCCGACTGGAAGAAGGGAATGCCTCGGTCGTGCGCCTTATCGGCCCACAGCTCTTGCAGGTGATTGTTGGCGAAGCTGGCGTAATTATGAGCGTCGAATGCCGCGACCGCCTTGTCCGTGAAGTCGAACTCCGGCGTGCTCTGACCCATGCTGCTCCAGTCAGGCGCCGAGAGGCCCACGGCGATCCCACGTTTATCCAATTCGGCTCGGACGGCATGCAGTGCTGGCATTATGCTGACCGGTTTGCCGTCGGGTCCCAGCCACCAGCCCCAATCGTATCCGGGTTCGTTCGAAATGCACAGCCAGCGAATGCAGGTGTAATGCCTGGTTTTGACCAGATACTCCATCAACGTTGCCAAGCCCTGGGCAAAATCTTCCACGGACTTGGGCGCGCTTTGAAGTCGGCCGGCTCCCGGAAAGGCATTCCACTCGACATCCGCCCACATTTGGGTAAAGAAAACGTCGACCTGGTTCTGCTCGCAATGATCGAGGATGCGGTAAAGCGTTTTCATCTGATCGTTCTGCCAGTCAAACTTGCCCCGCTCGGGTTCGTACATTCGCATGTCGATCTCAACGCGGATGAAGTCGAGCCCCAGCCAGCGCGCGTGCTTGCTGAGGTCATCCCATGCTTCGGTATATTCGAGCGGAGGGTTGCCGCCCCAACCGCTGCCACGCGAGTTGCGGTTGACCCTCGCGGCGGTCAAGTCCTTGTACCAGTACGCGACGGGGCCCATCGCGTGCCACGACGCTCCCGCGCCTCCTGCCATCGTGTGCTTCACCGCCGCGGTGTCGATGCGAATTTCTGCCGGCGCCGACTCTGGGCCGTTCCCCTGTTGGCCGAGGGCATTCCGCTCGAAGGTTGACAGAGTCAAAAAGATAGCCACGGCCATGACACATGTCCCCATCCGGATGTAAGTCTTAAGACTTTTGCGCATATGATTCAGTCCTCCCTCTGACGGCGGGGAATTATATCGATATCGGCGTGAGAACTCTCGCGTATTTCCCTTCAACGGAGGAGATACACTCACGGTCGGCCTTGGAGACCGACGCCACAGATTATGTCGTCGTAAGGAGAATGATATGGTGGGGCAGCTTTTCGGGGCGCTGTTTACGATCCGTACTTCTTCACCACGTAGTTAGCCACTTCCTCTTCGAAGGCGGGGTAGCCCATCCGCACTTCGTTTTGCAGTGCGGTACCCAGATCGGACGAAGGCATGAGTCTCAAGATGCGGCGGACTTCCCCCATCCCGAATGTGTCGCGAAGGTATTCAAGCGCGGCCAGAGATTTGGCATACGCCAGTGGCACTTGATCGGGAGGCAAACCCACAAACGAACCTTCGAGGGCGGTGAAGGCAGGGATTTTTCCTGCGGCGAGGGCTCGGGCCAACTGAGTACCCAGCACGGCGGTGGTCGAGCCTTCCTCAAGTTGAGCCAATCCCTCGTTGAACCACGTGGGACAATGGCCCAGGGTAATCTGGCGGACAAAAGAATGCGTTAATTCGTGCTTCAGCACGCGCGCCAGGTCCGGGGTCATTTGCGTCAGGCCGGAAACGGGAACGCGAATCTTGCCGTCATTTAATGCGCCCACCCACGATGGCGTCCGGGTGATGTCGCGAAAGGCCTGATTGGGATAGAGGAGAACCACAATGCTCTCGATGGGGGAGTAATCAAGGTCCATCACCAAATCCTGAAAGGAGCCGTCCAGGCTGTTCAGTATTTCGCCGCTCAGCCTCTCGTTCTGCTGGCCATCGTAGCGAAGCAGGAAATGCTCGCTGCGCAATTCCGAATAAGAGCCCGAGACTTCCTGCTCGCGCTGCGCCCTTTCGACCGCGGCGCGCACTTGGGGATTGTCGTGAAGGGCGAGCGCCTTGTTCCACTCGATGATCGCTTGATCGAGATTCTCCATTCCGTAGTAAGCCGATCCCAGGAGCACACGAAAGTCCCCTGACTGGGGATACCGGTCGGCCTCTGGCGACAACAGATCGACCGCTTCCAAATAATGCTCCTGTTTCCACAACAAGTAACCGAGCGCTAACGTCAGGGCCTGGTCATGGGGCAAATACTTGAGTGCGTCGCGATATTTGAGGATGGCCCCTTCCGGATCACCCTTGCGGGTCAGAAATACCGCCGCTGCCTGGAAGCCTTGTTTGAGCTTGTGGAGGTTTTCGGGTGTGGGATTGTGGAGGACGTCGTCAGTCAATTGACTGAGGTAGGCTTCGTCCACAGCATCGTCGCGAATGGCCGCCGACCCTTCCCCGGGCGAGGGATCCACGGGCGGCGTGAGCGGCAAGGGGACCTCGCGATTGGACCGGGAAGTTCCCTGGGCCGGCGCGGCTGGTGCCGGCGAACTCGACTTTTCCACGTGGTCCACCAGGGATTTCGAGATCGCAAATTCACCGCCGTCGGCTTCATAGTAGAGTTGCTTCTCATCCTCCTTGATGACTTGGCCGGAAATCTTTTGACCATTCTTGAGGTAGATGACATCGGCAAGCAGCAAGGAAGGGAAAAGGAGGACAGCACACAACAAGCTCCAGCCCAACGCCGCTTTCCCGTGGGGTCGCACGAGGTTGCGTTTATTTTTGCGCCCTGACATTCTGTTTGCATCATACAACAGGCCCTGCACTCCGTCGAGTTGAGGGCGGCCAATTTCCGCGCCACAGTATGCCGGGGGATTTAGATGAAACACGCCATGAGGCCGGCGGAATTTTCGATTTGCCGGATGGGTCGCAGGTTCGCTCTGTTCGCATTCTGCGCTTGCTCTCTTCGAACCGTTTTTGGGGCAGCGCCACAACCCCCCGATCCGCTCAAAGTGCTGGAGCAGTTGAATAACAACACGCTCGACCCCAACCAGGTCTACATGATTCGTGACGCCCACATTACCCGCGGGCATCTGACCCTGTATCTCAATCGCGGCTTCATCGCTTTTTTGACTCCGGTGATGGGCGAGGTTACCGGGGCCGTTTTCTCGGGGGAGGGCGAAGTTCTGTTGATCCCGCCCAACCGCGCGGAAAAACGGAACCTGGCACAGTTCACCCACGCACCCATCCTGGAAGAAAAATTCGATTCTGTTTATCTGCGTTTCACCGACAAGACAGCCCAGGAATTGCTCGCGGCGTCGCAGCGGCCTGATCCGGACGATCCCGAGCAGCCCGGCCCCTTTGTGACGGATTGGGCTCCCGTGGTAAAGGCACTGAATCTTGAAACCTCCCTGCGCGCCCTCGCCGACCTCCTCGGCGACCGTGACCATCCTTACTTTTATGCCAGCGTGAAGGGGGATTCTCTGGGAGCGTTCGAGCTGGCTGACGACGAGCGCCTGCAAGAACCTTTCAAAATCGGCGCGGTGCAGAAAGTAGGCTCCGAGACCTTTACCGATATTTGGTGTTCCTTCCCCACGCACGACTCGCAGGACGGACAACCTCCGCCCTTAGATATTACGGCCAGGGCATTAGCATTCAAATTGGACGTGAGGATCCATCCCGACCACA
>Ga0181535_10002530_pt1 | contig 22173 bp, 21 predicted proteins | sample PEATcosm2014_Bin_44_FD_119774 | JGI IMG/M metagenome (GOLD analysis project Ga0181535, IMG submission 119774) | Peatland microbial communities from MTU Mesocosm Facility, Houghton, MI, USA - PEATcosm2014_Bin17_30_metaG | ecosystem: Environmental > Terrestrial > Soil > Wetlands > Peat | place...
GGTCGGGTAGCGGCCGTCGATCGCGCGGTCGACGAGCGCATCGTCCTCCGCGAGGATCGCGTTGTAGGTCTTGGTGCTGGGGGTGGTCGCGAAATCGTTCGCGTTGTAGGTCGGCACCGAGCCCAGCGCGAGCACGCGCCCGGTCATCGGGTCCATCGCGATGAACGACGCGGCGGGCGCCGGGGCGCCGTTCAGGCGCGCCCTGTTCTCCGCCTCGTCGACGGCGATGTAGCCCTCCCTCTCGAGCCCGAGGTCGAGCGAGGTGGAGAGCTGGTCCCCGGGCACCGGCTGTTTGGTGCTCGACCTAGCGGCGATCGGGTAGCCGGCGGCGTCGACGTCGACGTGATCGACGCCCGGCGTGCCCTGGAGGTAGCTCTGGTATTCGGCCTCGAGCCCGGACTGGCCGACGACGCTGCCGGCGGCGACGCCCTTGTACGGCGCCCTGTTCAGCTCGGCCGGGGTGAGCTGCCCGAGCCCTCCGAGCACGACCGCGCCGATGTCGCCCTCCGCGTAGGAGCGCAGGTAGGCCTGGCGGACGATCACTCCGGGGAACAGCTGCTTGTGCCCTTCGATGTAGTAGAGCGCGTAGGTTCCGACGTCGTCCATGATGTCGGTCGGCGCGTATCCGGGCGGTGCGACCGCAACATCGTCGACGGTGCTGCGGATCGACTGCCAGCTGACCGCGAGCACCCGCGCGAGCCGGCGGTAGAGGAGACGTCGCTGCGGGCCGGCCGGCGGCAAATCGTCGGCGACGATCGCCACCTCCGGCGCGACGCGGAAGCCGGCGAGCACGTTGCCGTGGCTGTCGAGGATGTTGCCGCGCGGCGGCGGGATCGCGATCGGGCGAACCACCTCCGCGGTCGCCTTCGCGGCGTTCTGGGTGCCGGTCAGGACCTGCAGGTACCACAGGCGGAAGGCCAGCACGCCGAACAGCACGAACATCAGCACGCCGAGCACGCCGACGCGTCGCATGAGCTGCGGTGGCAGCGGCGCGCGGCGCTGGAGCGGGCTCTCGATCACGAGCGCGAGAGCGGGCTCAGGCCGCCGGTCGTGTAGGCGCGCCGGCGGCGCCGGCGGGGATCCTCGGGCAGCGCCGGGATCAGCCAGCGGCGCACCAGGGAGTAGACCGGGACGGCGATCAGCGAGTTCAGCGCGATGGTCAGCAGGATGTCACGCAGCAGCAGCCAGCTGACCGGAGCGGTGACGCCGAGCGTGAACTCGAGCACGGCGTAGCCGCACGATGCGACGGCGGTCGCCGCCGCGCCGAGCGCCAGCGGGGTGAACGGAGCCTCCGGCGCGCGCAGCTCGCGCACGCGCCCGGCGGCGTAGCCGACGAGGACGTACACCAGCGCCGAGACGCCGAGCGTCTGCGCGAAGGCGAGGTCGACGAAGATCCCCACGCCGAAGCCGAAGAGGGCTCCCGGGAGGGCTCCCGTGAGGAAGCCGGCGGCGGCCACGACGAGCGGCGAGAGGTCGGCGTTGACGCCGAGGATCCGCACCTGCGCGACGCCGGCGATCTGCACGAGCACCGAGATGAAGGCCAGCACGGCGAGCCGGAGCGCCAGGTTTGTCGTGTCGCTCACGGCCCCGGCACCCTTGTCAGGACCTGCACGTTCTGCAGCGAGGTCAGGTTCGCGGCCGGCGTGACCGTGATCGTGCCGAGCGGGTTGGCGGCCGACGGAACCCCCGTCACCTGGCCGATCACGATGTTCGCCGGGAACAGCGACGCGCCGGACGTGAGGCGCTCGCCGGCGGTCACGATCAGGTCGCCCACCCTCACCGTGGTCGGCTCGGAGACGTCGACCATCTGCAGCTCGCCCGGGTTTCCCGCCTGCGGCTCGATCGCCCCCAGCTCGCGGCTGGAGCTGTCACGCGCCGCCACGCCGGAGGAGGGGTCGTTGATCAGCGTGACGATCGCCGAGTCCGCGGCGACGTCGGTGACCGTCCCGATCAGCCCGTCCGGGTCGATCACCGGGTCGTTGACGGCGACGCCGTCGCCCGAGCCGGCGTTGATCGTGACGTGGCTGACCCACAGGCTCTCAGGCTGGCCGATCACGCTCGCATCGACCGGCGCGTCGCCGTTCAGCTGCAGCGCGCTGTCCATCTGGCGGAGCTTCGACGCGTCGGCGCTCGCGTGCTGCTGCGCCTGCAGGGCGACGATCGTCTTCTCGAGCGCCGCCACCTTCTTCTGCAGCTTGTCGCGCTGGCTGGCTGCGTGTGAGACGTCGCCAACCCAGTTGAAGAGGTCGTGAACCGGGGTCAGCGCCTTGCTGGCGCCGGTCTCGACCGGCGAGAGCACGTCGAGGAAGCCACTCTGCACCGTGTGCAGAGGGCCGCCGCCCGAGCCTCCGAAGCTCGCGCTGATCAGGATCAGGGAGAGGACGACGAGCAGTGCGAGCACAGCGCGGCGTCGGCGAACGGTCTTGTCATGCACGGTGAAGTTGGGGTCGCGTTGAAGGGTAGGGGCGTGGCGCCTGAAGGCTGGTGTTGGGAGCGCGTCGTCATCGGCCTCATCAGCGTCGGCGGCGCCGGCCGTTGCGTCCGGCGGCGCGGTTGGTGCGATGGATGACCTCGAACTCCTCGAGCGAGCGGCCCGAGCCGACCGCCACACATGTCAGTGGCGACTCGGCGAGGTGCGTGGGTATCTGCGTCTCGTCGCGGATGCGGTCGGCGAGTCCCTGCAGCAGGGCTCCGCCGCCGGCGAGCACGATCCCGCGGTCCATGATGTCGGAGGCCAGCTCCGGCGGCGTGCGGTCGAGCGTGGCCTTGATCGCGTCGATGATCTGCGAGAGCGGCTCCTCGATCGCGACGCGCAGCTCCTCGCTCGTCAGCACCACCGTCTTCGGCAGTCCGGACACCATGTCGCGGCCGCGGATCTCGGCCTGCAGCTCCTCGGCCATCGCGAACGCCGAGCCGATCTCGAGCTTCAGCTCCTCGGCCGTCTGCTGTCCGATCAGCAGCTTGTACTCGCGCTTGGCATAGTTGATGATCGCCTCGTCGAGCTCGTCGCCGGCGATCCGGATCGACTGCGAGACGACGATCCCGCCGAGCGAGATGACCGCGACCTCGGAGGTGCCGCCGCCGATGTCGACGACCATCGAGCCGGTCGGCTCCCCCACCGGGAGGCCGGCGCCGATCGCGGCGGCCATCGGTTCCTCGATCAGGTAGGCCTGGCGCGCGCCGGCGGACAGGCAGGCCTCCTCGACCGCGCGCTTCTCGACGCCGGTCACCCCGGAGGGCACGCAGACCACGACGCGCGGGTGCGCGAAGCGGCTCTGGTGCACCTTCTGGATGAAGTGGCGCAGCATCTCCTCGGTCACGTCGAAGTCGGCGATCACGCCGTCCTTGAGCGGCCGGATCGCCGAGATCGTGCCGGGCGTGCGACCGAGCATGCGCTTGGCCTCGATGCCGACGGCGTGCACCTCACCGGTGCGCGAGTCGATCGCGACCACGCTCGGCTCGGACAGCACGATGCCGCGCCCGCGAACGTAGACGAGCGTGTTCGCCGTGCCGAGATCGACGGCCATATCGCGGCCGCCGAACCCGGTCATGTAGCTGAAGAAACCCATTTGGAGGCAGTCGCAAGACGTGGATCGGAGCGGCCGCGCCGCGCCGCCTGCCCTCCGGTCTGCGGGGGACGGCTGAACGGAGGAGGCCCCCGCCTTGGAGTGAGCGCAGTGTAGCGGACACCGGGCCGCGCCCGGGTCCGTTGGCGGCCGCGACGAGCGGCGTTAGCGCTGCAATTCAGCCTGATTTTGCGCCGTGAAACGATTGTTGCGCGCCGTCAGCAGCGCGGGGTGTGCCGCCAGCAGCGTGCCGACCGGCAGGCCGACCACGTTCGTCCAGTCGCCGGCGATCGAGGCGACCAGCGCGGCGCCGGCGCCCTGGATCGCGTAGCCGCCCGCGCGATCGCGCCACTCCTCGCCGCGCAGGTACCAATCGATCGTCGGCTCATCGAGCGCGCGAAAGCTGACCTGCGTCGACGCGCTCGCCGTGCGGGGCTCCGGCTCGAGCCCCACCAGCACGATCGCGCTGAGCACGGTGTGCGTCGCGCCGGAGAGCGCGAGCAGCGTCTCGCGCGCCTGCGCCCGGTCCTCGGGCTTGCCCCACAGCCGGCCGCCGAGCGAGACGACGGTGTCCACGCCGAGCACCACCTCGCCGGGCGCCCGGGCGACGGCGAGCGCCTTGCCCAGGGCGTTGTGGCGCGCGACCTGCTCGGCGTCGCCCGCCTCGCGCTCCTCGAAGGCCGGGGGCCGCACGACGAACCGCACGCCCAGCGCCTCGAGCAGCGCCCGCCGCTGCGGTGACCGCGAGGCCAGCACGAGCCGGTCGGTCTCAACGGCCATTGTGGAGTGGACCCCGCAGTGGGGCCCACTAGAGCTCGGGGAAGAAGATCGCGATCTCTCGCGCAGCCGACTCCGGCCCATCCGAGCCGTGCACCAGGTTCTCGCCGGTGGCGATCGCCAGATCGCCGCGGATCGAGCCGGGCGCCGCCTCGAGCGGGTTGGTCGCGCCGATCACCTGGCGCGCGGCGGCGATCGCCGACGGCCCCTCGAGGACCATCGCGACCAGCGGGCCCGAGGTGATGAAGTCGGCCAGCTCGCCGAAGAACGGCTTGGCGAGATGCTCGGCGTAGTGGCGCTCGGCCAGCTCGCGGGTCATCGTCAGCACGCGCAGCGCGACCGGCACGAGGCCCTTGCGCTCGAAGCGCGCGAGGATCTCGCCGCTCAGACGACGTGAGTGGGCATCCGGCTTGGCGAGAACGAGCGTGCGTTCCATCGGGCTCCTCTATCGGGTGGTTGACGGCGCGGCGCGCAAAGCCTATGTGCCGGGCGGCACGTCGCTCGCGAGCGCCTCGCGCCGCCGGCGCGGCGGATGCAGTCCGGCGACCACCGAGGCCTCGCAGTAGGGGCACACGCTCCACGTCATCTCGAGCGGGCGCTGGCAGTTCGGGCACGGGTCACGCAGGCGGCTGTGGCAGCTCGGGCAGATCACGAAGTCCTTCTCGACCTCGTGCCCGCAGTGCTGGCAGGCGTAGTAGGAGAGCTGCGCGAGCCGCGCCTCCGAGGCCTGCATCTCCAGCTCGCGCTCGCGGACGTCGTCCAGATACTCCGGCGGGCGCACGATCATGTAGACGATCGTGCCGATGAACGGGAACAGCGCCGCCGCGGTCGCGCAGAGGACCAGCACGGGATCCGCGATCCGCCGCTTGGCGTCGGTTCGCGTCCAGTAGATCATCGCCAGCCAGATGATCACCAGGAACAGGATCAGCAGGTTGATGGCGAGGTTGACGCCATCGTTCTGGATTCCGAAATATGCAAGCGTTGCAGGCACCTTTTCGCGAGTGTAGCTAGAGGAACAGACGGCCGAACAGGTAGCCGATCCCGACGAACACGAGGATCACGAGCGCCACCGTGAGGGCGACGGCGCCGATCATCAAGAGCAGCGACGGACCGTCGTCGTCGTTCACAGCCTCGAGCCTCCCGGGGCGCCCTGGGGGCGAAGCAGGTCCGCGATCAGATAGATCGAGCCGGTCGCCAGCACGACGCCGTCGTCACCCGCCAGCTCGCGCGCGCGCGCGAGCGCGCGCCGGGGATCGACGACCACCGTCGCGACGGCCCCGCCGATCTGCCCGGCGAGCGAGGCGAGCGTTGCGGCCGGCAGCGCCCGCGGACTCGTGCAAGCCGTGCAAACCACCTCGTCGCAGTGTACGAGCAGCCGGGCGAGCATCCCGCCGGCGTCCTTGTCGTCGAGGATCGACACCACCGCGACCAGCCGGCGACCGGCGGTGAACGCGGGCAGCGATTGCGCGAGCGCCTCGACGCCGCCGTCGTTGTGCGCGCCGTCGAGCAGCGTCACCGGCGTGCCGTCCAGCACCTCGAAGCGGCCGCGCACGACCAGCTCGGCCGCCACCGCCGCGACCTGCTCGTGACCACAGTCACGACCGAGGAACGCCCGCACGGCGGCGCACGCCGCGGCGAAGTTGCGGCGCTGGTAGCTGCCGCCGGCGCGAAGCTCAACCTCCACCTGAGCGTCAGCGACGACCAGGGTGGCGCCGCGCTCCGCGGCGGTCGACCGCGCCAGCGCCAGCGCGTCAGGGGCGAGATCGGCGCCGACCACGAGCGTCGCCCCGGCGCGCACGACGTCCAGCTTCTCGCGGGCGATGTCGGCGACCGTCGGCCCCAGGTAGCGCGTGTGCTCGAGTCCCACGTTCGTCAGCACCGCGACGCCGGAGTCGATCACGTTGGTCGCGTCGTAGCGGCCGCCGAGCCCGGCCTCCATCACGGCCACGTCCAGGCCGGCCGCTTCGAACTCGCACAGCGCGGCGGCCGTCAGCAGCTCGAACTGGGTGACGGCGTCGCCGGGCTCGGAGGCGGAGCGGTCGACCAGCTCGGCGGCGTGCACGGTGCGCGCGATCGCCGCGGCGAAGCGCTCCGGCGCGATATCCCGCTCGGCGATCTGGATGCGCTCGCGGTAGCTGAGCAGATGCGGTGAGGTGAAGCAGCCGACGCACAGGCCCTCGCGCGCCAGCAGCGCGGCGATCATGCGCGTGGTCGAGGACTTGCCGTTGGTGCCGACGACGTGGATCGTCGGAAAGGAGAGCGTGGGCAGCTCGAGCACGTTGAGCAGCCGGCGCATGCGGTCGAGGCCGAAGCGCATGCCGAAGCGCTCGCGCGCCAGCAGGTAGGCCTCGGCGTCGCCGGCGCTCCAGCCCTCGCGGGGCTCGGGGGAGCGCGAGCTCACCGCGCACCCCCGCGCAGGCGGGCTAGCTCGCCCTCCAGGCCGGCCAGCTTCTCGCGCTCGGCGGCCACCAGCTCGGCCGGCGCGTTGGCGACGAAGGCATCGTTCGCGAGCTTCGTGCGCAGGCGCTCGATCTCGCGCTCGAGCCTCGCGATCTCGCGCGCGATGCGTTCGGCGTGCGCGCTCAGATCGACGCCGTCGAGGATTCCCAGCACGCCGCCGGGGATCGTCACGCTCGCCACCGCGGCCTCGACGCCGGAGCGCAGCTCGAGCCGCGCGATCCGCGCGAGCAGCGGTTCGAGCTGCGCGTAGCCGTCGGCTTCGAGGCGGGCGGTGAGCGTCGCGCCGGGCTTCACCCCGATCTCGTCGCGCCAGCTGCGGATCGCCTGCGTCGCCGCGATCACGCGCTCGAGCGCCGCCTCCGCGGCGGCATCGATCGCCGCCCCGTCGCCGGCCGGCCGCACCACGCCGGCGAGCAGGCCCTCGTTTGGCTCGCGCACGTAGCGCCACAGTTCCTCGGTCACGAACGGCATCAGCGGGTGGGCGAGCGCGAGCGTCTCCCGCAGCAGGAAGCGCAGCGTGGCGCGGAGCTCGGGCTCGCCGATCCGGGCCTTGACCAGCTCGATGTACCAGTCGCACAGATCGGCGTAGACGAAGTCGTAGAGCGCGAGCGCGGCGCGCGAGAAGTCGTAGGCGTCGATTCGCTCGTGCAGCTCGCGCTCGAAGCGCGCCAGGCGCGAGAGGATCCAGCGGTCCTCCACCGCGGTCGGCATCGCCTGCGCCGGTGTCGCCTCCTCGCCGAGCGACAGCAGGACGAAGCGCGCCGCGTTGAACAGCTTGTTCGCCAGCCGCTCGCCCTGCTCGATCTTCTCGACGCTGTAGCGCACGTCCTGCGTCGAGGACATCGCCAGCATGCCGAAGCGCACGGCGTCGGCGCCGCTGCGATCGATCTCGTCGAGCGGGTCGATCCCGGTGCCGAGCGACTTCGACATCCGCCGGCCGTCGGGCGCCTGGATCACCGAGGTGATGTAGACGTCGCGGAACGGGGCGCGGCCCGTGAACTCGAGGCCCATCATGATCATCCGCGCGACCCAGAGGTAGATGATCTCGCGCGCCGTGACGAGCGCGTCGGTCGGATAGAAGGCCCGCAGCTGTGGCGTCTGCTCGGGCCAGCCGAGCGTCGCGAACGGCCACAGCGCGCTCGAGAACCAGGTGTCGAGCACGTCCGGGTCCTGGCGCAGCGGCCCGTCGCAGGCGCCGCAGCGCTCCGGTGCGACCGCCGCGACGTAGGTCTCCTCGCAGGCGTCGCAGTAGTAGACGGGCAGGCGGTGGCCCCACCACAGCTGCCGCGACAGGCACCAAGGGCGGATCTCCTCCATCCAGCGCAGATAGACGCCGCCCCAGCGCTCCGGGAAGAAGCGCACGTCGCCGCGCTCGACGGCTTCGATCGCCGGCGCGGCGAGCTCGTCCATGCGCATGAACCACTGCAGCGAGACCAGCGGCTCGATGCGCTCGCCCGAGCGGTGCGAGAACGGGACCGCGTGGGTGTGGGGCTCACGCGCCCGCAGCAGCCCCTCCGCCTCGAGCGCCGCGACGACCGCGCGCTGCGCTTCGGCGACGCTCAGGCCGGCGAACGCCGGACCCGCCGACTCGCGCATGCGCCCGTCCTCGCCGATCACGGACAGGACCTCGAGCCCGTGGCGGCGGCCGAGCTCGAAGTCGTTGGGGTCGTGGCCCGGCGTGACCTTCAGCGCGCCGGTGCCGAAGTCGCGCTTGACGTACTCGTCGGCGATGATCGGCAGCCTCCGGCCGACCAGCGGCAGGATCAGCTCCTGCCCGACGAGGCCACGGTAGCGCTCATCGTCGGGGTGAACCGCGACGGCGACGTCGGCGAGCATCGTCTCCGGGCGCACCGTGGCGATCACGAGCTCGCCGCTGCCGTCGGCGAGCGGGTAGGCGATGCTGTACAGCGTGTCGGTCTCCTCGCGATCCTCGACCTCGAGGTCGGAGATCGCAGAGCCGCTGCCGGGGTCCCAGTTGACGAGGTAGTTGTCGCGCGTGATCAGGCCGCGCTCGTGGAGCGCGACGAACACGCGCACGACCGCGTCGGCGTAGGCCGGGTCGAGCGTGAAGCGCTCGTCCTCGTAGTCGCATGACGCGCCGAGGCGCTTGTACTGCTCGACGATCGTCGAGCCGTACTCCTCGCGCCAGCGCCAGGTCCGCTCGATGAACGCCTCGCGCCCGACTGCCTCGCGGCCGCTGCCCTCGCGGATCAGCTGGCGCTCGACCTGCGTCTGGGTCGCGATGCCCGCGTGATCGGTGCCGAAGATCCACTTGGTGCGCTGCCCGCGCATCCGTGCCCGGCGGATCAGCACGTCCTGGATCGTGCCGCCGAACGCGTGGCCCATGTGCAGCGCGCCGGTGATGTTCGGCGGCGGGATCGCGATCGAATAGTTCTCCTCGGGCGTGCCGAGCGGCTCGGGATGAAACAGCCCGGATTGCAGCCACTGCGCGATCAGGCGCGGCTCGACCTCGGCCGGCTCGAACCGCGTGCGGCCTTCGAGTTCCTTGATGGGGCTTGGGGAGGACACCGAAGCCGTAGGCTACCGGCGCGTCCGATCAGGGCGCGAGGCCCGCCTCAGCCGGTCTCTTCGAGGCTCTCGGCGGCGCCGGCGCCGTCCTCCGGCACGGCCTCCGTCACGAGCGTCGGGGTGAGCCCCTTCTCCACCGTCTCGCGGGTGACGACGCATTTCTTGACGTCGCGGCGCGAGGGCAGCTCGAACTGCACCTCGAGCAGCACCTCCTCGATGATCGAGCGCAGGCCGCGCGCGCCGGTCTCGCGCTCGAGCGCCTTCTCGGCGACGGCGACCAGCGCGTCGTCGGAGAAGACGAGCTCGATCCCGTCGAAGGAGAAGAAGCGCTGGAACTGCTTGACGAGCGCGTTGCGGGGCTCGGTGAGAATCGCGACGAGGTCCCCATGGGTCAGCTGGTGGACCGCAGACATCACCGGCAGGCGGCCGATGAACTCGGGGATCAGCCCGTAGAGCACGAGATCCTCGGGCAGGCAGCGCTCGAAGATCTCGCCGGGGTCCTTCGTCTGGCGCTCGGCGATCGCCGCGCCGAAGCCGACGCCCTTGTGGCCGATCCGCCGCTCGATCACGCGGTCGAGGTTCGCGAACGCGCCGCCGCAGATGAAGAGGATGTTGGTCGTGTCGATCGTCAGAAACTCCTGGTGGGGATGCTTGCGCCCACCCTGCGGAGGCACCGAGGCGGAGGTGCCCTCGAGGATCTTCAGCAGCGCCTGCTGAACCCCCTCGCCGGAGACGTCGCGGGTGATCGACGGGTTGTCGGCCTTGCGCGCGATCTTGTCGACCTCGTCGATGTAGATGATCCCGGTCTCGGCCTTCTTGACGTCGTAGTCGGCGGCCTGGATCAGCTTCAGCAGGATGTTCTCGACGTCCTCGCCGACGTAACCGGCCTCGGTCAGCGCGGTCGCGTCGGCGATCGCGAAGGGCACGTTGAGGATCCGCGCGAGGGTCTGCGCGAGCAGCGTCTTGCCGCAGCCGGTCGGGCCGAGCAGCAGGATGTTCGACTTCTGCAGCTCGATCTCGGCGTCGTCGACGGCCATCATCTGGACGCGCTTGTAATGGTTGTAGACGGCGACCGAGAGCGTGCGCTTGGCGTTGTCCTGGCCGATCACATACTCGTCGAGGACGCTGTAGATCTCGCGCGGCTTCGGCAGGTCCGAGATGTCGAAGCTCGCCGGGGCGACGAGCTCCTCGTCGATGATCTCGTTGCAGAGGTCGATGCACTCGTCGCAGATGTAGACGCCGGGGCCGGCGATCAGCTTCTTGACCTGCCGCTGCGACTTGCCGCAGAAGCTGCAGAGCAGCTGTTCGTTGGAATCGGTCGGACGAGCCATCGATGCCTGCTAGTGCTCGGTGATCACGCGGTCGATGATCCCGTACGCGGTTGCTTCCTCGGAGCTCATGAAGTAGTCGCGCTCGGTGTCGGTCTTGACCTCGTCGACCGACTTGCCGGTGTGCAGAGCGATGATCTCGTCCAGGCGGCGGCGCACGTCGATGATCTCCCGGGCATGGATCTCAATGTCGGTCGCCTGCCCCTGGAAGCTTGAGCTGACCTGGTGGATCAGGATCTTTGCGTTCGGCAGCGCCATGCGCTTGCCCTTCGCGCCGCCGGCCAGCAGCAGCGCACCCATCGACATCGCGATGCCCACGCAGATCGTCTGCACGTCAGGCTTGACGAACTGCATCGTGTCGTAGATCGCGAGCCCCGCATACACCGACCCGCCGGGCGAGTTGATGTAGAGCGAGATGTCCTTCTCGGGATCCTCGCTCTCGAGGTGCAGCAGCTGCGCCACGATCAGGTTGGCGATCTGGTCGTCGATCGGCGTCCCCAGGAAGATGATCCGCTCGTTGAGCAGGCGGCTGTAGATGTCGAACGCGCGCTCGCCCCGCGACGTCTGCTCGACAACCATCGGGATCAGTGGGCTCATGGTCCTCGCTTTGTTTCGCTTGCCCGGCTCTGAATCCTGCGGGCAAGTGCAAAGCAGCACCGCCTCCAAGCCCACTCTACCAACCGGGCTTGGCCGCTCCGGCGGTCCGCGCCGCGCTGCAACGGCGCTCGCGCGCGCGGGGCGCGCGCGGGAACGGCGCTTCAGGCTCCGGGCGTCCAGAGCTTCTCGCGCGCCGCCGCCCGCTCCGGCGTGATCGCCACCGCCGCCTCCACGAGGCGTTCCAGCGCCTGGTCGGCGGCGACGTCGGCGCGCAGCTCCTCGAGGCGCCCGGCGCGGCGAAGCTGGGCGAGCAGCTTCTTCGGGTCGGCCGCGCGCCCGCTCTGATCGGGCTGGGCGCTCGCTTCGAGCGCCGCGAGCAGCTCGTCGTCGCTCGGCTCGATCGCCTCGGCGGCCACGATCGCCGCGATCACGGCCTCGGACCGCAGCGCCCGCTCGGCGCTCGGCCGGGCGTTCTCGATCAATTCCTCCTCGGTCGCGCCGGCGATCCTCAGGTAGGCCTCCCTGGTCACGCCCCGATGGGAGAGATCGTGGAGGCCGCGCTCGAGCGCCTCGCGCGCACGCGCCTCGACCAGCGACTCGGGCACCGTGACCGACGCGGCCTCGGCCGCGGCCGCGAGCACCGCGCTTCGAAACTCGTTCTCGGCGGCGCGCCGGTCGACCTCCAGCAGGCGGGTGCGCAGGTCGTCGCGCAGTTCCTGCATGCTGTCGAAACCGGCCGCCTCGAGCGCGAAGTCGTCGTCGAGCTCGGGCAGCACCTTCTCGCGCACCTCGGTCACGGTGACCTCGAAGATCGCGTCGCGCCCGGCCAGCTCGCCGGCGCCGTAGTCGTCGGGGAAGTGCAGCTCGAGCGTGCGCTGCTCGCCGCCGCGCACCCCGATCAGCCCCTCCTCGAACCCGGGAAGCAGCCGGCCGGCGGCCAGCTCGACCAGCTGCGCGCGACCCTCACCGCCCTCGATCGGCTCGCCGTCGATCGTCGCGGTGTAGTCGATCACCACGAAGTCGCCCGCGGTCGCCGCGCGCTCCACCGTCTCGAGACGGGCGAGCCGCTCGCGCGCCTCCTCGATCTGCGCGTCGATCTGCTCCTCGGCGACCTCCGCCTCGCGGCGCGGAGCCTCGATGCCGCGCCACTGCGCGAGCTTGGCCACGGGTCGCACGCCGATCTCGAAGGAGAAGCGGAACGGCTCGTGCTCCCCCGGCAGCTCGCCGATCGTGAAGTCGGGGTCGCCGACGGTGACGACCGCGGAGTCGCCGACCGCCTGCGTGTACCAGCGAGCGAGGCGGTCGCGCACGGCGTCGTCGACGACGGCCTCGCGGCCCATCCGCGCGATCACGACCGCCGCCGGCACCTTGCCCTGACGGAAACCGGCGAGCTTGAGCTCGCGCCCGATCCGGGACGCCGTCGCCTGCGTCGCGCGCGCGACCTCCTCGGCCGCCACCTCGACCTCGACGCGCACCCGCGACTGCGGCAGCTCGGTGACGGTCGTCTTCAGCTCGGAGGCCATCGGACGCGCAACGATACCTTCACCCGGCGGCCGGGACGCACGAGCCGGCGGCCGGCACCGGCCCGCGCGGCGGCGCCAGGCACACGGCGATTTCCGGCGCCGTAAGGCGCCATAGAACAGGCCTTGGCGGCAAACCTGGCCGTAACGCATGGCACAGCAGGCGTTACATACAGGCGTGTTGCGAGGATCGCTCGCGGCGCCACGGCGGCGCCGCGAGCTCCCCTCCCTCAGACCGCGCGCCGGCGCGCCAGCAGGTTCGCCCCAGCGGCGACCAGCGCGAGCGCCGCGAGCACGATCGCGACGATCGCGAGCGTGTTCGAACCGGAGCTCGACGTCGCCGCGGTTGCCGTCGCCTGCCCGGTCGGGACGAACCCGGGCAGCGGGCCCGCCTCGTTGCCGGCGACGTCCTCGATCACCCCGCCGGCCTTCGTGATGTTGATCGTCGGCGCCGGGTAGGTGGCCGACGGCGGCCCGATCCAGTAGGCGTTCTGGCCGTTCGAGTAGAACTCGACCGTCTTGAACGTCAGCGACTTCCCGGCGAGGTTCGACGGGATCGTGATGTCCAGCGGGAACTGCACGAAATAGCCGTTGTCGAGCCGCCCGACGGCCGAGCCGTCACCCGTCCAGCTGACCTGCGAGACGACCTGGTCGACCGGCCCGTCGGGTGTCTGCAGCGGCTTCTTCAGGTTCGTGATCGTTTCCCGCGCCGTCCAGCCGGGGATGTTTTCGATATCCACGTCGGTGAACCCGGGCGGCATCTGCATCACGACCCTGTAGGCGTAGGCGCCGGGCTGCTCCCCCGGGACGCGCACGTTGAGCGTGACGAACGCCCCCGCGGGGATCTCGTTCGGGTGCAGGCTGATGTGGGCCGCGGCGGCGGCCGGCAATGCGAGCGCGGCGAACGCCGCGATCAGGCTTGCGAGTCGCTTCACAACTGCTCCCTTCAGGTTTGATGGACGAACTCGGTGAGATGCGTCCTGCGGGAGGGGCGCGACCGGCGAGAGAGCAGGCCAGGGGATCGAGCGCGCGCCGTGCGACCGTTGCCGGAACGCGCGCCGCCATGCGCGGCGGACGCAGCGGGCGTCGCCGCCCGCGCGCAGTCAGCCGCGCGAGCGCCGCCTCGCCGGGGTAGCGCCCGAGCATGAGCAGCGTCCACAGCACCGCGGCCGGCGGGAGAAACAGCGCGGCGTGGGCGAGCGCCGCGCTCACCGCACCGGCACGTGGAGCGTGACGGTGTACTGGTCGAACAGCGACACCCGGTCGGTGATCGTGACCGTCCAGGTGCCCGCCGGCGAGAGGATCGCGTCGGGGACGGTGTAGTGGCCCGGCCCCGAGAGGTACGCGTTCTCGGCCAACGGGCCGATCCCCTTCGACGGCAGCGCGGCGGTGATCGTGATCTGCTTCGTCTGCGTGAAGGCCGCGCCGGTGGTCGCATAGATCAGATACAGGTGCATCGCGTTGGCGCCGACCTGGGCCGGTTCGATCACGGCCTCGAGTTCCGCCGGGCCGAGCCTGGTGTTCAGCGCGAAGGGGCCGGTCGCGGCGTCGATCGGCGGCGCGAAGGCCACCAGCGCCGCCGTGACCGCGAACACGCAGGCCATCGCAGCAAGCTCGCCGCGCGTCGAGCGCCGCAGCAGCACACCTGTCTCACCCGGTGTCGAGCCGGCCTCCACGAGCCGGCGAAGCGTCGGGATCACGCGCTCGCGGTTGATCGCTCCGAGCCCGATCAGCAGGCCCAGCAGGCCCGTCTTCAGCAGCACCAGCTCGCCGTAGGTCGTGTGTGTCAGCGCGTTCAGGCTGCGAATGTCGATGTAGGCCTGCACGACGCCCGTGACCGCGAGCACGCCGACCGCCGCGAGCGCCAGCGGCGAGAAGCGGCCCAGCACCTCGACCAGGATCGCGGTTCGCCGCGCGGGCTCGACCGCGCGCGTCGCCACGGGCAGCGCGAAGACGACGCACGCGATCCCCCCCACCCACACGCTCGCGGCCAGCACGTGGGCGACGTCGGCGGGGAAGAACGCCCAGACCGGCGACTGGATCGAGGCGTGGCCGGCGAGCGCGGGAGTCGCGACGGCGTAGGCGGACACTCCGACCAGCCACCACGTGAAGGCGGGGTGCCGACGCAGCCGAAGGGCGGCCAGCGAGAGCGCGAACAGCACGGCCCTGATCCCCCAGACCCAGCCGAAGCGGCTGGAGAGCACGTTCGAGATCACCGACCACTTCAGCGACGCCCACAGCGACAGACCCGACGCCTCGGCACCCTGAAGCAGGATCCCGAGCACGCCGATCAGAACCCCGAGCGCCAGGCCCGCGCGCAGCAGCGTCCACGCGCGGCGCTCGAAGGCGCCGCCGAGCAGTGCCGCCGGGGTCACCCAGAGCAGGAACACGAGCGTGCCGACGACCAGCGCGATCGAGAGGTAGTCGAGCGCCCGCACCGCGCCGAAGGCGACGTTCGTCACCGGCCCCGCGCGGTTGCGGTTGATCAGCCCCGCGACCGTCTGCGTCGAGCGAGAGGCGTGACCGATGTTGAACACCAGGCCGCCGTAGACGATGTGCGTGTCGGCCGAGATGACGCGGTAGGTCGCGGTGTAGGTGCCGTCCGGCAGGTGCGCCGGCAGACCGACGCCCATCCAGTGCTCGTTCCCATCCGGGTGCGAGACGTCGCCGTCGTCGACCTCGCCGCCGGTCCCGTTGTAGACGCGCACGGCGCCGAGCGTGCCGCCGACCGCCTGGTTGAACTCGAAGATCACCTCGCGCGGGGTGCTCCTCACGGTGGTGCCCGTGACCGGCTGGGTGGCGAGCAGCACGGCGTGCGCCGACGCCGCGGCGGGGGCGATCGCGAAAGCGCACAGCGCCGTCGCGAACGCGACTGTGAGAGTACGTTTGTGGTGGGACATGGCTCCTGCCTGTTGGGCCGGGTGGGGACGAGCGCCCCTCCCGGTCCGGGCGGAGCGCGGTCAGACCTGCAGTGCCACCGGCGGCGGGCGGGTCGCCAGCGCGCCGGCGAGAAGACCGCTGCCGTGCGGCACGAGCGCCCACGGCGCCCGGGCGGCGGCGACCGTGCGCGCGGGTGCGCGGCGGGTGCGGCGCGTGCGGCGCCGGCGCCGCGCGACGAGCGCGTTCAGCTGGCGCTCGCCGGGGAAGCGCCGCGCGAAGAGGGCGAGCGCGAAGACGAGCGCCGGCGCCATGAACAGCAGGCCGTTCACCAGGCCTCCCGCGGCGGCGTGGGTCCGCGCCGCCGGCGCACGGCGATCACCAGAGCCGCTCCTCCCATCACGACCACGATGAACGCGATGATTGCACCAATCGGGAAGGAAAACGACTTCTCGGCGTTCCAGTACAGCTTGCCGTAGAGGTAGCCCCTGGTCGAGCCGACCTGGATCGGGACGTACCAGGTGAGTACCAGTGTCCGGCGGTGCACGTTCGTGACGATCGCCGGCGTCACCGGGCTCGTGAAGTGGATCCTGTGGTCGTGCCAGAGGAACTCGCCGGTTTTCGCGAGCTGCACCCAGTCGAGCGGGTAACCGCTGGCGGTGGCGTTGGCCGGCACGTTCGCGTAGTCGGCGAAGAAGCTGTTGTTGAGGTAGTAGGCCTGCGAGTTCTCATTGACCTGGACCGTGCCGTCGGGAAGGATCCGCGCGTAGGGCCCGCCGTCGTAGCCGACGTTCGCCGACGAACGCGAGTAACCGAAAACGGTGACCGTCTCGCGGCTGTGATTGATCAGCTCGATCTCGTCGTTGAGGTCGATCACCCGCCAGGAGACGCCCTTCACGACGGGCTGGACACGCAGGAGCACCGAGCTGTAATGCGTGTCGGTGACATCCGGCGTCTGCGACACCGTGGCCTGGGCGGCCGGAACCAGCGCGAGGAACAGGAGGGCGACCAGCGGCAGACTGCGGCGTGCCATTTGCGCGCGGATGTTATTGGCGGCCACGCCCGCCGGTCGCGGACGCCGCTGCCCCTTGGGTGAGGGACGAAGCCCACTCACCCCGTAAGATCCAGCGCGGTGAGCCGGGAAGCCTGGTCGGCGCAAACTCGTGCTGCCATGAAACGCCACCTCCCCCACACATGCGCCCGCTGAGCACGCGGATCCCCGCCTGGCGGCGGGAGTCGCTGCGCACCAACCTCTGGCTCGTGCCGTCGCTCGAGGTGCTGCTCGCGGTGCTGATCTTCGCGGGCACCTACGCGCTCGACCACGCCGCCCACAGCGGCGAGTTCAGGCTGCCCTCATGGGTGATCCAGCCGGGGGCGGATGGCGCCCGCCAGATCCTCACGACGATGGCGGCCGCCGTGATCACCGTGGTCGGCGTCGTCTTCTCGATCACGATCGTCGCGCTGACGCTGGCCTCGACTCAGTTCGGCCCGCGGATGCTGCGCAACTTCATCCGCGACCGCGGCACCCAGCACACGCTCGGGGCGTTCGTGGCGACGTTCGTCTACTCGGTGCTGGCGCTGGTGGCGATCGGCAACGGCACGCACGACCAGTTCGTGCCGAACATCTCGATCACCGTGGCGCTGCTCGCGCTCGTGCTGGACATGGGGGTGCTGATCTACTTCATCAACCACATCACGAGCTCGATCCAGCTGCCGCAGGTGATCGCCAGCATCGCCGGCGATCTCGCGACCGCGATCGCGGCCGAGCGCTGGCGCGGCGAGTCCGACGGCGTGGCGCCGAACGGCCTCTCCCTGACCGAGATCGAGCTCAAGATGGCTGAGGGCAGCGGGGTCGTCCGAACGGCGCGAAGCGGCTACCTCCAGTTCGTGCACTACGACACGCTGGTGCGGATCGCGAGCCGCTCGAACGCCGTGATTCACCTGCACTACCGCCCCGGCCACTTCCTCGTCCAGGGCCACCCGCTGGCGACGGTGTGGCCGCCGGAGGCCGCCGAGGCCGTCACGCGCAGCCTCGAACGAGCCCACCTCACCGGTCCCTACCGCACGCTCGCGCAGGACCTCAGCTTCGCCGTCGACCAGCTCGTCGAGATCGCGATCCGCGCGCTCTCCGCCGCCGTCAACGACACCTTCACGGCGCTGACCTGCATCGACTGGCTGGGCGAGAGCCTGTGCAAGATCGCGGCGGAGTGGTCGCCGACGCAGATCCACCGCGACGAGAGCGGCCAGATCCGCCTGATCTCGGCCGCCGTCGGCTACCAGCGGATCGTCGAGCGCGCCTACGAGAAGATCCGCCAGGCCAGCTCAGGCATGCCGGCCGTGATGATCCGCCAGCTCGACGCGCTGGAGAAGGTGATGGAGTACACGACCACGAGCGCGCAGCGCGACGTGCTGGTGGAGCAGGCCCGGCGCGTCGAGACCGGCAACCTGGAGACGGTGCGCGAGGCGGCCGACCGCGCCGATGTGACCCGCGCCTACGAGGCGGTGCTGGCGGCGCGCGTGGCGGTGGAAACGTCCCGGCCGAGCTGAGGCGCGCTCAGCGCGTCCACGGGCGGGCGCTCAGCGTCCATGCGCCGGCGCCAACGAGCAGCACCGCGCACAGCACCCAGCCGAGCGCGGTCGTGCCGAGCCCCACGTACTTCAGGCCGGAGGCGAAGATCACGAACGTGATCGCCGGGCGCACGTAGCGGTCCGGCACGCTCGACGAGATCAGCGAGCCGATCAGCACCGCCGGGACGCTGCCGATGATCAGCGACAGCGTCACGCCGAACTCGACGTGCCCGAACGCGAGCGCGCCCAGCGCCGCCGCGATCGTCAGCGGAACCGCCTGCGTGAGATCGGTGCCGACGAGCTGCTTCGCGCCCAGCATCGGATAGACGAAGAGCAGCAGCACGATCATCAGCGAGCCCGAGCCGACCGACGTCATGCCGACGACGACCCCGCCGAGCATCCCGATCAGGACGGTCGGCAGCGGCCTCGCGACCACCTGCGCGACCAGACCGGTCCGCGCCTGCCCGGACCGCCGGTCCAGCGCGTAGCGCAGCACCATCGCCGCCGCACCGACGAGCAGCGCGGCGCCGAGCGCGACCTCGATGTTCTTCTGAGCGGAGCTGGAGTTGCCCATCAGGTGCAGCAGATAGGCGCCGAGGAACGCCATCGGCACCGAGCCCAGCACCATCCAGCCCACGAGTCCGCGGTTGACGGTGCCCCGGCGCAGGTGCACGCCGGCCCCGATCGGGCGCATCACAACCGCCGCCACGAGGTCGCTCGAGATCGCCGCCGAGGGCGTGACCCCGAACAGCAGGATCAGCATCGGCGTCATCAGGGCGCCACCGCCGGCGCCCGTCATGCCGACGAGAAAGCCGACCACGGCGCTGCCGAGAACGATGTACGGGTCGACGTGCGTGCGTGCCTCCTGCGAGCTGACCGGCCCCTGCCGCGACGGCGCATCGTAGACGACGTGGGGGCGCGCGCACGCGCGAGCGCGAGCGCGCGTCCCCGGCGGCGTGTGGGGCGCGAGCGCGAGCGCGCGCGGCCGGCGGTCGCGGCCGGCGGCGTGTGGGGCGCGAGCGCGAGCGCGCGCGGCCGGCGGTGTGTGGGGCCCGAGCGCGAGCGCGCGCGGCCGGCGGTGTGTGGGGCGCGAGCGCGCCATGGGCGGGCGCGCCTCGCGGACCGGGCGCCCGCGGCTTGGCGCGTGGACGCTCGAGCGCAACCCCGCCGGCGACCGGGCGCCCGCGCTCTGCGCGTGGACGCGCGAGCGCAACCCCGCCGGCGACCGGGCGGCCCGCGGCTTGGCGTAGGCTGCGCGCACTGTGTCGAACGAGGTGGCGCCCTACGGCGAGCTGGGTGCCGCGGAGATCGCGCGGCTGATCCGCGAACGGCGGCTGAGCTGCGTCGAGGTGGCGGCCGCCGCCAACGTGGCGATCGCCAAGCTCGACGGCCCGATTCACGCGTTCGCGACGCAGCCGGGCGACGCCGCGGTCGACCGCGCCCGCGAGCTCGACAAGCTCTCACCCGAAGCCGCCGCGAAACTGCCGCTGCTCGGCGTGCCGGTGGCGGTGAAGGACATCTTCGACACCGCCGAGCTGCCGACGGAGTACGGCTCGCCGATCTATCGCGGCTACCGGCCGCGCGCCGACGCGGCGCTGGTGAGCCTGCTGCGCGCGGCCGGCGCGGTGATCGTCGGCAAGACCAAGACCAGCGAGTTCGCGTGGAAGCATCCCAGCGACACGCGCAACCCGCTCGATCTCGAGCGCACGCCGGGCGGCTCCTCGAGCGGCTCGGCGGCGGCCGTGGCGGCGCGGATCGTGCCGCTGGCCACCGGCACCCAGACCGCCGGCTCGATCGTGCGCCCCGCGTCCTACTGTGGCGTGCTCGGGCTGAAGCCCACGGCGGGCGTGCTGCCGCTGGGAGGTGTGCTGCCGACGTCGGCGACGCTCGACACGGCCGGGCTGTTCGCCCGCAACGTCGACGACCTCGAGCTTGCGCTCGCGGCGATGTCCGCGGCACCCGCCGGCATGGCCGCCGCGCGGGCGAGCCGCTCGCTCGACGGGGCCGGCGCCGCGCGTGCCGCCGAGCCGCAGGCCGCCCCGCGCATCGGTTTTCTGCGCATCGCCTGGGACCGGCTCGAGGCGGCCGCGCGCAACGCGATCGAGGACTACCTCGCCGCCGCGGCGAGCGCGGGAGCCGTCATCTCGCAGACGGAGCTGCCGGTGGCCTTCGAGCTGCTCGCCGAGGCGCAGGAGACGATCCAGCAGGCCGAGACCGCGTGGGCGCTTGGCCGCGAAGCGGACTGGCACGGGGAGCTGGTGAGCGCCGAGCTGCGCGACTACATCGCGGCGGGCCGCGCGGTCACGCACGCCGACTACCTGGCGGCGCGCCGCCTCGCGGACGAGCAGCGCTGGCAGTGGCAGGAGCGTCTGGGCGCGTTCGACGCGGTGCTCGCACCGAGCACGCTCGGCGTGCCGCCGACGCTCGACGAGCGCTCGACCGGCGATTCGCTGCTGTGCCGGCCGTTCACCCTGCTGGGCGGCCCGGCGCTCGCGCTGCCGGGCGCGTGGACTCCCGCCGGGCTGCCGATCGGGTTGCAGCTGGTCGGCGCGGTGCACGACGACCGCGCGCTGCTCGCCGTCACGCGCTGGCTACTCGCGCGCGTCGGCGACCGCTCACCGTCGCGCGCCGGCGAGCGCTCGGCGCCGGCCTGAGCGGCCGCGCCCCGGCGACGACCGCGCGACCGCCCGCGGCGCCACCCGAACCGGCGGCCGAGGGGTGGTTGCGAGTACAGTCGCGTGATGACCGAATACTCGAACCCAGAGCAGGACGCCGAGGTCGCGCGCCGGCGCCACGAGGAGCGCCGCGCCGTCGAGGAGGCCGGTGGCGGGGAGTCCGAGGGCTTCGAACTCGCCGAACGCGAGCTGATCGAGCACGCCTCACACGGCGACGAGCACGCGACGACGAAGATCCTGCGCGACGCCGAGCCCGACGAGGAGCTGACCGACTCCGTCTACGGCGAAGCCGACGAGGAGAACGTCAGCGACTGACCAGCGTCGCGGCCAGCCAGCGATGCGCCGCGACGACGTGAGCAGGGTCGATCTGGTGGCCGAGATCGGACTCGTGGTAGGACACGTCGAGGCCGCCCTCACTCAGCAGCTCGCGCGCGGCGCGGCCGAACTCGACCCCGATCACCGGGTCCCGCCGTCCGTGGGCGATGAACGTCCGCAGGCCCGCACGGGTGGCGAGGTCCGGCGACCAGTCGTCGAGCGCCGGCACGAAGCCGGAGAAGGCGAGGATTCCCCCCGGCACGGGACGGCCGGGACCCAGGCCGAGCGCGTAGCTCATCACGGTCCCCATCGAGAAGCCGCCGAGGACGGTTCGCTCGGGTGTGATCGCGGTGCGCTCCCAGAGGCTGTCGTGGAGGGCGGCGAGCGCCTCGCAGGCGGCGTGGAAGCTGGCGGGGTCGGGGTGTCCGACGCGCGGCACGACGTACCAGTGGCGCCCGGGCAGTCCCGGCAACGTCAGTGGCGCGGCCGGCGTGACGACGTGAAATCGTCGTTGCGGGTCGAGCACGTCGCCGAGCGGCAGCAGATCCAGCTCGTCGGCGCCGCGACCGTGGTGGAGCACGAGCAGGCCATCGGGCTCGCCGTCCGCCGGCCGCTCGCGGAACTCCAGCGCCGTCACCACGCCGACGGCTGTGCGTGCGAGGACATCTGCGCAGCAAGGTAGCGGATGGAGCGCATGGCGCACGGCGGGCGCTCGCCGCAAGCGGACCGATCCAATCCGGACTGTGCGACACGAGCTGCTCGCCCCATCGGAACAACCGCGCCCCGCCGTGCTCTGCTGCTCGCCCCATCGGCACAACCGCGCCCCGCCGCGCTCTGCTGCTCGCCCCATCGGCACAACCGCGCCCCGCCGCGCTCTAGTGTTCGCCGATGGCGTCCTGGGATGACGTGCGGCGCATCGCCCTGTCGCTGCCGCAGACTGACGAGCGGCCGTCGCACGGGA
>Ga0181535_10002533_pt1 | contig 22162 bp, 19 predicted proteins | sample PEATcosm2014_Bin_44_FD_119774 | JGI IMG/M metagenome (GOLD analysis project Ga0181535, IMG submission 119774) | Peatland microbial communities from MTU Mesocosm Facility, Houghton, MI, USA - PEATcosm2014_Bin17_30_metaG | ecosystem: Environmental > Terrestrial > Soil > Wetlands > Peat | place...
CTCAGCAAACGCCAGCGCGGTGAGCGGCGTATATTTCGCGGGCTTGATGACGACGGTGTTGCCCGCGGCCAGAGCCGGAGCTACCTTCCACGCGAACATCAGGAGCGGAAAGTTCCACGGAATAATCTGGCCGACGACGCCGCAGGCCTGGTAGTTGGGAAACTCGGATTCAAGAAGCTGCGCCCAGCCGGCGTGGTGATAAAAGTGGCGCGTGACGAGCGGAATATCGATATCGCGGCTCTCGCGGATTGGCTTGCCGTTGTCCATGGTTTCGAGAACCGCGAGACGGCGCGAGTGCTTCTGGACTTGCCGTGCAAGAGCATACAAATAGCGCGCTCGCTCGTGGCCGGTGAGCGCTTGCCATGCCGGAAGAGCTTTGCGCGCGGCGGCCACGGCAGCTTCGACGTCGGAGGTGTTTCCTTTGGCGACTTCAGCGAGGATTTCGCCGGTCGAGGGATCGCTGGTGGTCTGGTACTCGCCGCTTGCGGGCTTTTCCCAGGCGCCGCCGATGAATTCGTCAAAGCGGCGGTGATGGCGGTCCAGCCACTGCGTCACTTCTTTGGGATCCTCCGGCGCGGCGCCGTACTCCATGGTGTAGAACTTTTCCGCAATGCTCACAGCGTCTCCTTCTCAAACGCCCCGACTATCCAGGGATTTCGTAGTCCGAAAGCGGGTAGGAGTGATTCCTACGAGGATTCTTGGGCAGATAGAGGAGCCAGATATCCTGGTCGGGCTCGTAGGAATCCTGGCTGTCAGAGGTCCCACTGACGCGCTCCCCCGATTCTGTGCGAAATTCGTACTCAACTTGATACCAGCTTTTCCTGAGTGTGCACCTTGTCACAACGCCTCGAACTGGTTTCCCTGCTCGAGCAAGCTCTCTCTCGTTGTGAATGTGCGCAAGCGCCCAAACCGCAAGGCCCATGAAGAAGAGGGAGAACGGAACTGCCATGATCTGCATAAGCGGGGACCACTCCCATGAGGCTGGATGATTGATCGCCGGATTCGATGGAAGATATCGAACAGCAATCTGACCCGCCTCGTGAGGATCTGCTCCCGAGACCTGGGCCTTTCCAAAATAGCTCACCCCGTTCACGGTAAATGTATAGCGAACAAAACTGACCGCGTGGCTATGAGTCAACCCCGTAACTGAGCCGTCGATTACCTGACCGCCAGAGCGCAATGCTGTGCGGTGTTCCGACTGTTGAATCGTGTCGAAGGTCCACCACCCGAAGAGAGTCCCGCCGCCGACAAAGAAGAGCAGCACAATAACAGTCAGGCCATAGGCAAGGTTCCCAGACAGGTAGGCCTCTCTCGGAGTTGGGCCGACAAGCTCGTCGGGAACTGCAGAAGCCGTGCGATCAGAGACTTCAGGACTCAACTTGCCTCCCGGCCGGCACGACTAACGTCGTAGCCGGCCAACGTTACGCGATGGGATGACGGTACGTGGCCGAGTAGCGCCCTGTTAAATGATGCTCCAGTTGGCGCTCGATATCGCCCAACATTCCGCTGGCGCCGAACCGAAAGAGTGACGGCTCGAGCCACGGCCGGCCCAGCTCGTCCTTCATCAACGCCAGCCAGTCTGTCGCCTGCTTGGCCGTGCGAATGCCGCCCGCCGGCTTGAAGCCGACCGCACTGCCTGTGCGCTCCGCGTAGTCGCGAATGCAACGGACCATGACGAGAGAGACAGGCAGCGTGGCGTTGACGCTTTCCTTGCCCGTCGATGTCTTGATGAAGTCCGCGCCGGCCATCATCGCAACCCAACTGGCGCGCGCGACGTTGCGCAGTGTCATCAGGTCGCCGGTGCCGAGGATGGCTTTCATGTGCGCCGGTCCCGCGGCCTGCTTGAAAGCCGCAACCTCGTCGTACAGCGCTTGCCACTCGCCGTTGAAGACGTGGGCGCGTGTGATCACGATGTCGATCTCCTGCGCGCCGGCTTCGACGCTGCGGCGAATCTCCTCGACGCGCTCGGCCAGCGGCGAAAGGCCTGCCGGGAATCCTGCAGAAACAGCGGCGACGGGGATGCCCGAGCCTTCGAGCGCCTTTACCGCCGTCTCAACAAACGCGTGATAAACGCAGACTGCGCCCACGGTCAGATGCAGATCCTCAATGCCCAGGCCGTCAACGATGTGGCGCTGCAGCGGGTTGCGCGCCTTGGCGCAGAGACGCCGCACGCGATCGGCCGAGTCGTCGCCGCTCAGGGTGGTCAGGTCCATGCAGGCGATGGCGCGAAGCAGCCACGCAGCTTGCGTTTCTTTTTTTACAGTGCGCCGCGCAACGTGGGTGGCCGCGCGCCGCTCGACAGCGCTGGTGTTGACGCGCACGCCCTCAACCCAATCCAGATTGAGCGGGATGCGGCGGTTGGGTTCGAGGGTGCGCCCATTCAGGACGACGGGGATGGATTGGACAGTATGCGGCGCGGGGTGGGACGCACTGTGATTCGAGGTGACGGGTTGGAGGGCCATGGAGGGTCTCCGCAACAGCGCTGAAAAAGTGAATTCAGCGAGAAAAGACGGGCTCCTACCGATCGTCTGGAGCCGCCTTGAATAGAAATGAAGGATAAATCTACCGCTGCGGCAAAGCAACCGGGGAGACGTTCCTCGAACACAGGACGCCGGACTCTCTGGTCATCGAGCGCCGGCGGCTACCACTTGAGGCGCAGAAGCGAGACAGCCTGACGGGGCAGGCTGGTTTCAATGGTCACTTTTCCGTTGTCGACATCGAGCCAGACGGGTGAACTGAGGAGTTGCAATTGGCCTGCGGCTTTGAGGCTCGCGTACTGCTCGGGAGTCGGCGACTGCGGAGAGCCCATGTTTTTCCACGCAGTGTAGGCATTGCTGTGGGTCTCGTCGATCCGGTAGTGCTCGAGGAGGACTTTGGTGACGCCTGGCGGAACTCCGCCGACAGTAATTTGAACGTCCACGGGAGGCGCGGGCAGATCGTCATCGTGATAGTTCCAAACCATAACGGCTGCTTCACGATCGGTTCTCGTGGCGAGCGCGTCGACGTCGGGGGCCTGAACGACGCCGGTTTTGACGAGGTCGGCGATTGAGACGCGTCCGGTGCTCGTGGACGCGACACGCTCTCCCGACATGAGGCCGGCCATGCGAAAGACGTTGAGAATGGGCTTGTCAACGCCGTTGGTCGCGAGTGTTCGAAACCCCGCGAAGTAGTCCTGGTCTTCAAACTCAAACGACCAGGAAAGCATGGCGATCAGGTTTACCTTCGCCGCATCCTGAAGCTCGAAGAGCGACTTCATTACCGCAGCGGTGTAGCTGGCGTAGATCGGCCCATTGCGGTAGGCTTTGGCTGGGTTTTGCTTCATCGAGCAGGCCGCGCAACCCTCGGGATCGGCTTCGCTCAGAATGATGGGCAGGCGCGCGAACTTTGGGTATTTCTGGACGATGCGGAATCCCGCCTGCGCCGCTTCCAGCTCATTCGCAATGATCATACGCACGTGCCCTTCGGCCATGTACGTCTGCCCTTTGGGGTGAAACGAGATGAAGTCGAGCGGGATCGGCTTGCCGTTTGCGGCGCTCTTGTCGCGCAGGCAGTGGTTCAGGAAACTCCTGAGAAACGCCTCCGCATTGGGGCCGGCGGGGCCTGTGCTGGCGGGTCCGCCCACTTTCGCATTGGGCAGCGCGGCTCTTACGCCCGCGACAGCGAAGTCGTAGAGCTCGAAGTACTCCTGCGGCGTGCCGTGCCAGTAAACAATGTCCGGCTCGTTCCAGACTTCAAAGTACCAGGTGCTGACCTGCCGGCGGCCGTAGCGCTGGACGAGATGCGCGACGTAATGGCGGACCAGCTCTCCCCACATTTTGTAGTCTTTGGGCGGGTTGTTGGATGCGCCGGCCATGGTCGGTTGCGGATAGTGGAGCTGATATTCGGTAACACCGGGAACCGCAGCGGCAAGATCTTTCGGCATGAAGCCCAGCTCGACCATCGGGCGCACGCCGGCCTTTTGGAATGCGTCAAATGTCGCGTCGGTGATGGTAAAGTCATAAACCGGCTTGCCATTCGCATCGAGGCTGAAGACATTCGAGGAGCTCCACTTGAGCTCGGGTACGCCATTGCCAGAGGTCAGCAGATTGTGGACGCGAATGTTGACAGGCGCGGGGCTCAGGTCATGCAACTCACCGAGCAATTCCCTGCCGAACTTCTTGGTTGTGTAGTTGGCTTCGTCGTAGCCGAACCAACTGTAGATCGGTTTGTAGATTCCGACTGGCTTGGCAAGATCGACGTGGATCGACACCGGCGTTAACGTGGGCTCCTGGGCGCCGGCGAGGACGACGCACGCGAGAGCCGCAAAAAGGAACAACGCAAATGTTTTCGTCATTGAGTTCTGACCTCTCAGGTGGGCTGAGCTAAGGCTTGAGAACCGTCAATCCCGGAACAGGCGCGAAACGCCGGGTGTTAAAGGTGATGATTGTTGCGCCGGACTCGCGGGCCGTTGCGGCAAGCATCAAGTCGTGAGGGCTCATTCTTTGTCCCGCGGCCTCAACATCGGCCCACAGCCGCGCATGTTCCCCGGCTGCCTTCTCGGTGTAGGGAACGACTTCGAATACGGAGAGAACAGCCTGCAGATATTTCTGCCGTTTGGCGCGGTGGACGCCGGTAGCGCGCTCCACGCTCCGACTTAACTCTGCAACAGTAATCGCGGCAAGCTTGATTTCTTCCTCGGGACGCGCGCGAAGCCACGCTTCGAGATCGAGCGTTTTCCGCTCCGCCTGAATGATGACATCGGCATCAATCAGAAACGCCATGGCCTCACCTGCGGCTGCAATGAACCGCGCGCCTGCTCAAGATCATGCAGCCATGAAGTGGCCTCGTCCGCGCCAACGTGAATGCCTTCCACAGCCTGCTTGAGCGCCGCAGCCAGTTCGCAGCCTTTCCTGGGCTGCGTCTCAGCCGGTTCGATTCGGGCTACGGGCACTCCGCCTTTTTGCAGGATGAAGCTGGTGCCCTGATAGCGCGCACGGTTTACGCAGTCTGAGAAGTTCCGCGAAGCCTCCGTCACGCTGATCGAGATCGGGTCCATGGAAATCAGATTATCAGATTCTTAGCAGTAACTTATTGGGCCTCGGCCACTTATTGTGCCGCAAACCGTTCCATAAGAGCGTCAAAATCCTCCAGGCGGGCGTACTCGATGATTACCTTACCGCGGCCGTGGTGGTCCTCTATCGTGACTTTGAGGCCAAGTGCGCGCTGCAGGCGTTCCTGGGCATCACGAACGTTCGCGTCGACAGGCGCAGGCGGTTTGGGAGTTCTCTTGGCCTTGCGGCTGGGGTCGATCAGTTCCTGGACGAGGCTCTCGGTTTGGCGAACAGATAGCGAATTGTCCGCGATCCGCTGAGCCGCCCTTTCCATCTCCTCGGATTCTTGAAGGGCGAGCAGGGCGCGTGCATGACCGAAGGTGAGCTGGCCCGATTCAACGCGGGCCTGGACAGACGACGGCAGCTTGAGCAAGCGAAGGAAGTTGGAGACCGTGGCGCGATCTTTTCCGGTGCGCTGTGCCATCTGCTCCTGGGTCATGTGAAACTCGCGCGAAAGGCGCTCGAAGGCGCGCGCCTGTTCCATGGGGTTCAGATCCGCGCGCTGCAGGTTCTCGACGATGGTGATCTCCATCGCCTGCTCGTCGGAGACCTGCCGCAGGATTGCGGGCACGGTCGTCTTGCCGGCAATCCGCGATGCGCGCCAGCGACGCTCACCAGCGATGAGCTGAAAGCGACCGCCAGCCAAAGGTCGAACGAGCACCGGCTGCACAACGCCGTTGGCCGCGATGGAGGCGGCCAGCTCGGCCAACTGCTCCTCGTTGACCATCGAACGCGTCTGGAATGGGTTGTGGTCGATCAGGTCGAGAGGAATCTCGCGCGGCTTTCCTCCGTCGGTCTCGGGTGCGGGTGAAGCTTGCGCGCGGGGAAGCAAAGAATCGAGGCCTTTGCCGAGTGCGCGGCGCTTGGGGTCAATGGCGGCGGTGGTCATGGTGCTGAAACCTCAAAGAGTAGTGAATACAACAAGGTGCCTGAACTCCGGTGTGATTGCGTGCTTAAAGCGCTGGTTACGGGTCACGAATAGGGCCAGAAAGTGCCTTTGGTGCGGGGATGGTCGCCAGGACGCTCGCTCGCCGCAGCTTTGCGCTCCGCTGCGCGCGGGCTTTCCATCTGGTTGCGAGCCAGGAACTCCCATGCCATTTCGAAATAGGCTTCGGCGCCACGCGAGCGCGGATCGTAGATCGCGACCGGTTTGCCGTGGCTGGGCGCTTCTGCCAGGCGGACATTGCGGGGAATGACAGTGCTGTAAATGATCTCGCGAAAGTGCTCACGAAGGGTTTGTGTCACCTGCTGAGCAAGATTGGTGCGGTCGTCATACATGGTCAGCAGAACGCCCTCGATGGCCAGATTGGGGTTGTAGGCGGAGCGCACGCGCTCAAGCGTCGAGATGAGCTCGGAGATCCCTTCGAGCGCGAAGTATTCGGCCTGCATGGGCACGATCAGGGTTTCCGCGGCGGAGAGGACGTTCAAGGTGAGCAGATCAAGAGTCGGCGGGCAATCGAGGAAGATGAGCTCGTAGTCGGCTTTGATGGGCTCGAGGCTCTGACGCAGGCGAAGGGCCCGGTCCTCGACGGCGGAGAGCTCGATATTTGCGCCGGTAAGGTTCTTGGAGCCGGGAAGCAGGGAAAGGCCGTCGACCTCCGTGGGAAGGATGACCTGGCTCGCGAGGCTATCGCCGACGAGGACGTCGTAGATCGAGTGGCGGCTGTCATCGCGCTGCAGGCCGAGCCCGGATGAGGCGTTCGCCTGGGGATCGCAATCGACGAGGAGAACTTTAAGGCCTTCGAGCGCGAGGCAGGCGGCCAGATTGATGGCCGTGGTGGTTTTGCCCACGCCTCCCTTTTGATTGACGAGTCCGATGATCTTTCCCATGGCACTCCAGAGTAAAACGAGAGCGAGGCGGCGCGTTGGGACTTGCATTGTGGAGAACGGGACGGAGTTGTGGAAAGCGCCCGAACGGGCAAGCGGGGAAATTGCAGCAAACCATTATGGCTGAAGGGCTTTAGGCGGACAGCTGGGAAATGGCCACAAAAAGCAGAAAAAGGGGGCGGCAGTGGAAAACTTGCGATGGATGGACCCGTTTTTATGGTTGAGGAATGGGTGTTCTGTTTTGGGTCTTCTCCCGAATTGGGAGGTCGGATCGGAATGAATGTTCCACGTGGAACGATTGCTACCTTTGGGAAATTAAGGCCTCATCTCGATCGCTCAATGTTCCACGTGGAACAAAAGGAAGCGGAGGATGGGTCGTGGCAGACCTAACCGGGGAATCGCCCAACTGGGCGAGCCGCGCCTGCAGGATCCTCGTGGACTCGAGTTAGGGGCGTTTTCGGGTAGTTTCCCTCATAAAATCGACGAAATTCGACTAAATTTGTCGACGACTTTTCGACATATTTGTTGATTGCAAATAGGTTAGAGCCATTCTTGCGCCTTTGAGGGCCAAAAAATCACTCCTTTGTCCATCTTTCACGCAAAGACCGGCATGCGGGTCCATAAAATGAAGAAGAAAACGGGCCACCGGCCGCACCTTTCGGCGCCCTTGGCCAAGCCCTCTCTTGAGCGCCTATGGATTCAGTATGCGCCGGAAGAGGGAAATGATCGGCAAACTTCGCGAAAATATTTGGCGCATTGTTTTCAGCGAGTTGAGGCCGAAAGGCAGGGTAACAGGACTTGACGATCGGGCGGGCCTACGTTTGGCCGCGCGCGAGTAGAATTTGGTCGGAATCCAGAAAGAAGGCAAGAATGGATCTCCCAAACGCGTTTATCGGCCAGGCCGCTTCTCCCGCGGAAAGAGACGTGGCAGCCAAGCTGGGGCCGGCCCTGGCAATTTGGAAGGAGCTGATCGCCTGGCTCAATGAGAAGGGAATCGCCAGCGGGGAATGGAGGTCAGTTTCACCAGAGAAGTATGGTTGGGGTCTCCGTCCGGCCGTCAAGAAGCGCACGATCCTCTACCTCGGCCCATGCGAGCGCTGTTTCAGGGTGAGCTTTATTCTTCGCGATCGAGCGGTGGAGGAGGCCCGCGCCAGCAGCCTGCCGAGAAGTCTGCTGAAGGAGATCGCGGAGGCCAAGCGCTACGCCGAGGGGACCGCCGTCCGGCTCATGGTTCGGAAACATGAAGACCTGGCCGTGGTGCGCAAACTTGTCGAAATCAAGCTTTCCCATTGACTCGCTGGCCAAGAGCGAGAATTCGGAACTCACTGCCGGGGAGGCGAATGGGTAACTCCCAGCGGAACTGGCCGCCGGCCGCGGTCTCGAGCTCGGCCAGATGAGAATCCGTCGTCATCAGCGCGAGCCAGCCTTGAGGCGCGACGAGCCCTACGGCAGCTGCTACGGCCCCCGGCATTTTCTCGACTGCCCGCAAGACCACGCAATCAAAGACGGTGCGAAGCACTTCGGCGCGGTCGGCGTGGACCTTTGCGTTGATTCCGAGGACGCGAATGGCCTCCTGGAGGAACGCGGCCTTTTTACCTTGCGACTCGGCCAGCGTGACAGCGATCGGGTCGCGATAGGTTGGGGGCCGGCAGAGCGCGATGGGGATTCCCGGCAGGCCGCCACCGGAGCCAAAATCGAGCAATGTGGTGATCTGGCGGGGAAGGGAACGCGCAACTACAATGGATTCAATAAAATGCCGCGATAGAATCTCATCCTCTTCGCGAAGAGAGCTTAGGTTGATTCGCTGATTCCAGCGAACAAACAGCGAAAGATAAGCCTCGAACTTTCCGACCGTCGGGTCGTCGAGCGGCTCCTGGCCGGCGTTTACCAGCAGGTCGTTGAGCCGGGTCGCTGTGCCTTCTGTGCTCATTGCTCGCTACCCGATTCCGCCTGTCCGCTCCACTCTTCGGCGGCGTGAACAAATGCGGCAAAGACCGCACGAGAGAACTCACTCTGCGTGTATGTCCGCTCCGGATGCCACTGCACGCCGACGACAAAATGATCGGATGCGTCGAGCTCGACCGCTTCGACGACGCCGTCGTTTGGAGAAATTGCAGTCACGCGCAGATTGTCTCCGACTTTGCGAATTGCCTGATGGTGACTCGAGTTCACTTGCGCATCGGGTTCGCCGGCGAGAGAGCGGATCTTCTTTATGCGCGATTCGCCGGCGATTTTCACCGGATGTGCTTCAACGACGTCGCGTCCGGGCTTGTGATTCACGGGCGTTTTCAAATCCTGAATGAGCGATCCGCCGCGCCACACGTTCAGCGTCTGCGTGCCGTGACAAATCGTGAGGATCGGCTTGTGATGATCGAACGCGTCCTGCAAGAGGAGTTCATCGGCGATGGCGCGTGCGGCGTCGTTCGGTGCGGTTTCAGGCGCGGGCGTTTCGCCGTACAGTGCGGGATCGACGTCGTGGCCGCTGCCCGGCAGAAGAACGCCATCGATACCCGCGAGGAGTTGCGCGATGCGCTCGCGCGTATCGGCGAGATGGACGACGACCGGATCGGCGCCGGCTGCCTTGATGGCTTCAAGATATTGCGGCAGCGCGCGCTGGTTGTATTCGGGATCGTCGCTCGTGGGCTCGGGAATGGCGATGCGCGGGGCCATGGAACAAGTGTAAAGGCGGCGCGGGCGAGTCTCGCGTCGAACTGATCATGAGCGCGAGTGGAACGATGAAGCACTGATTCTCGTACATGTTGTCTTGGAGGACAGCCCAGTGCTCTTCTCGCCCTTACTGCCAGTTCACATAACCGGTGGAATCGTGGGAATGGTGGCTGGGTCGGCGGCGTTATCTTTCCGCAAAGGTAGCCGGCGACACGCGATTGCTGGAAGAGTGTTTGTTGTGTCCATGCTGGTTATGGCCGGAGCCGCGGTGTACCTTGCAGTCCTCAAGCACGAGATACCCAACATTCTTGCAGGGACGTTAACTTTTTACTTGATCACAACAGCTTGGTCGACTGCGCGACGGAAACATGGAGAAACAGGCGTCCTTGACCGGGCAATGGTTCTAATTCCAGTGGCAGGATGTGCGTGGACGTGGACTGTCGCTGCGGAGAAGGTCTTTAGCCAAATCCCACCAAGAGATGGCGTTCCCCTTGCGATGGACGTTTTTGTGGGTTGCATCATGTTCCTCGCTGCCGTGGGAGACTTTCGCATGATGTTGAGCGGTCTTTCAAAGAGAAATCGCATCCTGAGGCATTTATGGCGGATGTGCTTTGGACTTTTTGTCGCAACGGCGTCCTTTTTTCTCGGGCAGCAACAAGTGTTCCCCGCCGTCCTGCGCGGGTCGATCCTGCTCGTTATTCTGGCAGTCTTTCCATTGGGGCTGTTGATCTATTGGTTTTTCCGAGTTCGCTATTTTCTAGAAGCCAGGGCCTGAGGGCCGCTGCTCCATCAGCTGTCGTTTCCGATGTAAGTGGCGGGTTTAAAGCGGCTAGTCGAGGTTCAGGCTATCCCGCCCAAGCGGAGCTTGGACGGGGCACCCATTTTCGTGCTGGGGTGAAAATCCCCATGAGCAACCGCGGATTTTTCGACTCCGGTCGCCGCGCCAGCACAGCGACCTTCGCTCAAGATGACAAATCACTCTTGATGTCTGCACTTGTTGAAGCAGGGTGTGCGGGCGAGGACCCTTCGGCTACGCTCAGGGCAGGCTGCACGACAGCCGGTCTGGAGACCGGCGCTACACATACGAGATGCAATACGTTCACGTGACCGGCGCGGGCGATTCAGCGTGCGCGTGCTCGTGTGGGATGCGCATTTCTTCGATCGCATTGCGCACGCGCTCTGTCAACTCGGCATTCTGGCGCACGTTCATGCCCTTTGTCTCAATCGGCTCGCCGACACGCACGGTGAGCTGGCAGGGATAAAAATGCTTGGTGTGGATGGGCAAGAGATCGTAAACGCCCGAGAGCGCGATGGGGACGATAGGAACCTGCGCGCGGATGGCGAGGTACGCGGCGCCGGCCTGGAAGGGGCGCAGTTCGCCGTCTGATGTGCGGCCGCCCTCCGGAAAGACAAAGAGCGGCATGCCGGCGCGCAGCGCTTTCACCGCGCCGCCCAAGCTCGAAAGAGTTGCGTGCGGATTCTCGAGGTCGATAGGCATTTGGCCGGAGCGGCCCAGGTACCAGCCGATCATCGGCCACTGCCAGAGATCTTTCTTTGCGAGGATGCGGAACTGGAAGGGCAAGGAGCCGAAGATCACGGGCGTGTCCATGTACGAAGTGTGATTGGAGACGTAAACGGCGACGGGAACTTTGCGAAAGTTTTCCTCGCCTTCGATTTTGAGCCTGGAGAGCGAAAGGCGCACAAAGGTGCGTCCCCAGAAATGCGCGATCCAGTGCTGAACGCGGCCTTTTTTGTCGACGACGGAGACGAGAAGCGCGGTGGAAGCGCAGACCGCGGTGAGCGCGAGCATCAGCGGACCCATCAATCCATAGGTGAGCCAGACGTAGAAGCGAGGCAACGGGTTGGGGCGCGTGCTCATAACTACTCGTTCTTCTCCGACAGAAGCAATGCGCGCGCCTCGCCCACGAGATAGACCGATCCCGAGACGACCACGATGCCACCGGCTGCTCTCTGCCGGGCCGTGCGCAGAGCGTCGCTCACCGAATCGGCTGACGTTGCCGGCGTTCCTGTGGCGGCGGCCGCGGCCAGCAGATCTTCAAGAGATGCGCCACGCGCGCTGTGGATAGGAGCGACAATCACTTCGTCAAAAAGCGGAAAGAGAATCTGTGCCATTTCATTGAGTGGCTTGTCGCGCAGGCAACTGAAGACGAGCAGCCGTGGCTGGTGAGACTCGAGGATTCCACGGACGGCAGCGCGCAGCGCCCAGGCGCCGGCGGGGTTGTGCGCAACATCGAGGATCCATTCGGTGCCGTTCTTCGCGATCCGTTCCAGACGTCCGGGCCAGCGGGTAAGGCGAATTCCATTCTCGATTGCGGCGGGCGTAATGGGGAGCCTGTGATGCTCCGCAAGTTCGACAACTGCGGCGATGGCGAGGGCGATGTTCCGCTGCTGATGCGCTCCTGCAAGCGGCGAGTCGACTTTGATGGTGGCGCCCAAGGCTTCCACGGTGTAGGGACCGCTGGTTCCAGCCGCCGGCACGAAGCCCGCCGCGCTGACCCCGCGCACTCCCAGCTCGATGGCCACTTCGCCAAGGACCTGGTTGGCCTCAGGATGCTGTGGCAGCGTAATCATCGTTCCGCCGGGGCGCAGGATTCCCGCTTTTTCGCGCGCGATGGCTGAGATAGTCGGTCCGAGCCACTCCATATGGTCAAGCGAAATGTCAGTGACGATCGAGAGCAGCGGATCGACGATGTTGGTTGCGTCGAGGCGACCGCCCATGCCCACTTCGAGCACAGCCACATCGACTTTATTCTCGGCGAAGTGAAGAAATGCCAACGCTGTAAGAATCTCAAAGTAGCTGGGCAGTTGCGCAAGGCGACCAGAAAGCAGCAGTTGCTGGCCTGCATCGTGCACGCGAAAGTAGAGGCGAGCGAAGTCGCCGTCGGCAATTTCAGAGGAGACATCCAGACGCCCGAACCGGATGCGCTCATTGGGCCGCTCAAGGTGCGGCGACGTGTAGAGGCCTGCACGCAGGCCCGCCTCACTCAGAATCGATGCGAGGGTCGAAGCGGTCGAGCCCTTTCCATTGGTCCCGGCAATCAGCACTGACTGGAAATGCTGGTGCGGGTTGCCGAGTGCATCCAGGAGGATTCGAACTTCGTTGACTGAGAATCGGCGCCGTGGCTGCCCTGCGGTGGCGTAAAGCTCCGGCACGAGAGAGTTGAGTTGGGCTATGGCGTCTGTGTAGGACATGGCTGCTGCCGAGGGCATGAAAGGTTAAGTATATGAGGCGCGCGGAGGGCTCGTCTCGCATCGAGCAGGCTGTCGACCGAAAGCAACATCTGTGCAAGATGGGATGACTGCAACTCGCTGCCTGGTTTGACGTTCGTCGCGGTGTTCACACAACGTCGGCGCGATCCACAAGCGATTTGCGTTGCAGTGTGGGAGACGTGGGTAAAAGGACCTCAATTAAAACGATTGCATCTGGTTATCCGGCTTGTTCGACTTGACGCGCCGCGATTTAGGAAACTGGCCAGCCAGCCAACTCGCTTCCCCTAAGCGACATTGCGCGGATTCCCACTTTTCCGAACTGAACTACGGGTACTACGGGTATTTATCTAATCCTTCTCTTACCCTAACTACCCCCGTAAAGCCCTGCCTCTGGAATGACCGGCAGCGCACCTGGCCGATTGCGAGAAACCAGAGATGGATTCGACCGTTCCAAATGAGACCGAGCGCAGGAGAATTCACAGAATGAGCCCGGTTTTCCACGCGCGTGCGGTTCACAGGATGACTACAATCGGGAGGAAGAAAAGCTGCTGCTTCCGATGTCTCGCAAGCTGTTATAAAGTTGGGGCATAGGGCGCGGCTTGGCGAGCAGGGGTGGGTGTATGCCGAGTGCGGAAGCGGAAGTGGAGAAGCCGGCTGGGCGATCAGGAGCCGGATCTGGGGTCGAGGGGGCAGCGATGGAGATTACGGTAAGCCGCCAGGATCTGGTGAAGGAACTTACAGCGACGCAGAGCGTGGTCGAGCGGAAAACGACGATCCCGATTCTCTCCAACTTTCTCCTTGAAGCGGACGAAGATCGGCTGAATATTACTGCGACCGATCTGGATCAGGCCATCCGCACCAGCGCCCAAGTCAAAGTGAAGAAGCCCGGCTCATGTACGATCCCCGCGCGCAAGCTCTACGACTACATCAAGCTGCTGCCCGATGGCGATATTTCCATCAAACTGCTCGAGAATCACTGGGTGCAGATCAGGAGCGGCCGATCGAACACCAAGATGGTCGGCATGGCGCGCGCCAACTATCCGCAGGTGCCTGAGTTTCCAGCCATCGCGGCGACCAGCATTTCTCTTGCATCGCTGCGCACGCTCATTGCGCGGACGATCTTCGCAATCTCGAATGAGGAATCGCGGTACACGCTCAACGGGGCGCTGCTGGTACTGAAGGCCGAATCAATGGCCATGGTTGCAACCGACGGACACCGTCTTTCGTTTGTTGAGAAGGGTGGTGAGACACTCGAGGGCATCAGCGGTGAAAAGCGCGTGTTGATACCGCGCAAGGCGCTCCAGGAGCTGCAGAGTTTGCTGGCGAATTCTGAAGCGGAGAAGGTGGAGTTTGCCGACGATGAGCACACGCTGTTCTTCCGCGTGGGCCATCGCACGCTCTCCAGCCGCAAGCTGACCGGGCAGTTCCCCAACTTTGAGGCAGTGATGCCGCGCGATAACACCAAGTTCGCGGTGGTGCGGTCTAGCGAGCTGTCCGCGGCAATTCAGCGCGTGGCACAGTTTGCCGATGAGCGCTCGGGGGCGATTCGGATGAAGCTCGAAGATAACGAGCTCAAGGTCAGCGCGAATTCGACGGAATCCGGCGAGAGCGAAGACACCATCGACACGCCGTATTCGTCAGAGGCGATCACAGTTGGTTTCAACTCGGGCTACATTCTCGACTTCCTGAAAGCCATGGACAACGCGGGCGAGGTGCGGCTGGAGTTCAAAGACGCGCAGTCGGCCGGCCAGATGCGGCCCGAAGATCCGGACGCGGAGTTCAAGTACCGCTACGTGCTGATGCCCATGCGCATCTGATTCGGACTCATTTGCAGGAGCGTCTCCCTTAAGGCTCTTCATGACCTTTCGCACCTCCCTGCTGCTTGCACTGTTTTCGGTGGCCGTCGCGGTCCACGCCCAGACGGAGGCGCCAGCGCAGAAGCCCGCGCGTTTTCAGCTTTATGGCGGCTACGCATTCCTTTCCAACAGCTTCAACGGGCTGCCGGGAGCGAGGCAGCCGCTGAACGGATGGGCTGGATCCATCAGCGTCCCAGGGCACCACGACCTGCACTTCAGGTTTGAAGCTTCAGGGTACCGGGGCACGAATCAGGGAGCGTCGCAGAATTCGGTGTTCATCCTGGGCGGCCCGCAGCTCTTCCACCGGTTCGGGCGAGAGACCGCATTTGTTGAGGCGCTGCTAGGCGACGGCGGCTTGCCGCGGTACTGGGGACCCAACGCAGCTCCGGGAGAGACGGCTTCATTTGCCGCATTAGTTGGCGGCGGGCTGGATACGCCCATCTCGCGGCGGTTTGCCTTTCGCGTGAGTGGCGGATACCAGTGGTCGAATTTCAAGCTGATCAATAACACGCAGGATATTGAGCCCATTCAAACGCCGGGGCTGCCCAACAACTTCTGGCGCATATCGAGCGGGCTGGTGTGGAGTTTTTAGAGCGCACGCGCACCGGAGGCGAATCGAGAAGAATCCCGGTGATCAAGTTATTGCTGTAGTTTCGATTCTCGCTTGCCGAGGTGATAGCTCAGCCCGGCGCCGTACGACATCGAATCAAAGCCCGGATTGCTGGGCACAATGAAGCCGTTGGAAAAGTGGAAGTAGAGTGCCCCTGCGCGGAGATCCCACCTGTCATTGAGCCGGCATTGAAGACCAATGCTGAATTGAAGGGTGAGATTTTCGTATGAAGCGGCTGGCGACAGCGCCTTCTTTGAAAACCCGATCATTCCACCTTTCGAGAAAGCGTACGGCTTAAGACGCTTGCCGTCTCTCCACAGCATGCGCAGGCCGATTGGCGCGATCGCCAGGCCCGGAACCTCCTCCATGCTTTTGGTGAGCGGAGTGCCCCAAACGTTGGACTCGGCTGGCTGGTTCAGGAACGCAACGGGCAGAATCTCGGCAACGTAATCCATGCGCGCGCCGAGGAACCGGCCCCACGAGTTGCGGTCATATTCGAGGCCGCCGGCATGAAAGCCTGCCCTCACAAGGGAACTGGTAAAGAGATGAAAACGGCCGATGCTTCCCAGATCCTCAAACACCAATTCGCTTTTGACCGGTTGGCGCTCGACCTGGTTGCGCCCGATTTCTTCTGTTGAGTGTCTTTCCAAATGTGGAGTCCAGACGAGTTGGGCGGAGACGCGGGCGAAGTTCCTGGGATAGCCCGGTAACTGATAGGGGTACTTGTAGTCCACGCTTTGGTACAAGGCGAAGTTCGTGTAGTGATAGCCGCCTTCGAATCGCACGGCCAGGTGCCTGGACACCGGAGTATCAACGCCTCCTCCGAGCAATATGGAGAAAGAGGCGGTGCTTCCCGGCGACTTATTGGGGGCCCAGTTCGCATTCAGTCCGCAATCGCCAAAGAGTGCTTCTGCAAACAGCGTTTCCTTGCCGAGACGATGATCATACTGTCCTCCAGCAAGGATGAAGTACGGGTGCTGTGGCGCGCCCTGGTTATTGCCCAGGTAAGCGGAGTAATCGATTTTGAAACGCAGGTTCCGCCAGGCGGGAGCTGCCAGCGAAGCTTCCCAGCCAAGCAGCGGCTGTCGCGCGCCGGGGACGCCGTTGATGGAATTAGACAAAGTGGAGAAGCCGCCGGAGATCTGCAGGGGAGACGAGCCGCTCGATTGCGCAGATGAAACGAGCGCACTCGACAAAAGAACGAGAAGAGTCAGCCACCGGCCTCGCGGCGGTCTGGAATTCTCAAAGCGGCCTGGCACTGAATTCAAGGGGCACCTTGATCTCGGATACCTGTGATTCAATTTGCTGAGTTGTTTGAACCAAGTCTACGCGCATGAGGCGGGGGAAGGCGAGGTGGTGCACGGCTTCGCCAACATCTCGGCCGGGTTTGTGGAGTCTCCAAGGCGAGTCCCGTTGGGAGCGTCGCTTCCCGCACCAACAAACTAGGACGGGGCAACCCCGTGCGGTGCTTGATAGGAGGCTGTCTTGGAGGCTGCGATTACGCGGCGGCGGGCGTTTTGAGGAAGTGCAGGGCGCGGATCAGGTAGGCCTTCAGCGAGTGGCGATGCACGACGGCATCGAGAAAGCCTTTCTCAAGCAGGAACTCAGACCGTTGAAAACCATCGGGAAGTTTTTGGCGGATGGTCTGCTCGATAACGCGCGGTCCTGCGAAGCCGATCAGCGCGCCGGGCTCGGCGATATTCAGGTCGCCCAACATGGCGAAGCTGGCGGTGACGCCCCCGGTGGTGGGGTCAGTGAGCACGCAGATGTAGGGCACACGCGCGTCGTCCAGTTGCGCCAGAGCGGTGGAGATTTTGGCCATCTGCATCAGGCTCACGACGCCTTCCATCATGCGCGCGCCGCCTGAAGCGGTCACCACAATCAGAGGCTTCTGTGTCTCTCTGGCGCGATCGACTGCGCGTGCGATGGTTTCGCCCACCACAGCGCCCATCGATCCGCCGATGAATGCATACTCCATGGCGCTCAGCACCACGTCGTGCGGCCCCATCTGTCCCACTGCATTCAGAATGGCGTCATCGAGACCTGTATCTTCGCGCGCCTTGCGCAAGCGTTGCTTGTAGGGCTTCACGTCGGTGAAGTTGAGCGGGTCGGTGGAGCGCAGGCCGGCGTCAACCAGTGTGTAGCCCGGCTCGAGGAGCGTGTCCATACGCTCGCGAGCACTGAGCTTGAAGTGGTGCTGGCACTTGGGACAGACCAGCAAATTGGCTTCAAGGTCCTGGCGATAAATGGGTTGGCGGCAGCCGGGGCATTTGACCCAGAGGCCCTCGGTGCGCACGTTTCTCGCGCCGGACTCGGGGCCGTTGTCGCCTCCGGGACCGCCTGGTCCGGGGGAGTACTCGCCGTCTTCGCGCTTAAACCACGACATACCGAACCCAATTGTATATGGATGGCGTCATCTTTCAGCATCCAGGTCGACGATGCGATGGCGGCAACGAATATGCCTGGACACGCTGGCCGGGAAGCAGCTGCAAGTGAGGTTTCTTCTCAACTCGCGACCATCGGTCCAGAAGACGTCCTGACAGATGTGTTATTCATGTTCGAAGAGGCGAGGCCGAGGCTGAAACGATGCAAGTTCCCTACGCGAAGAAGTGGCAGCGAGAAACGGATAAGTTGCGCAAAATCGCCCTCGATTGCTACCTGATCGAAGAATGTAAGTGGGGCAAGCCGTGCTTCACCTTCCTGAAGAAAAACGTAGCAGTTGTCATCCCGCTCAAGGAGTCGTGCGCGCTCTCGTTTTTCAAAGGCGCGCTGCTCAAGGATCCGAAGCACATCCTCGAACGGATCGGAGAGCATACGCAGGCAGCGCGATGGATCAAGTTCACCTCGCTCAGAGAGATCACGGCTCTGCAATCAACTTTGAGGGACTACCTCTACGAAGCCATCGCATTGGAGGAGTCCGGGAAGAAGGTCGCGCTCAAGAAGTCTTCAGAGTACGCAATTCCTGAGGAGTTGCAGAACAGGTTGGATGACAACGCAGTTCTCAAGGCGGCATACGAAGCACTGACGCCGGGCCGGAGGAAGTCCTATATCATCCACATCTCAAGCGCGAAGCAGGCAAAAACCAGAGAAGCGCGGACTGAAAGATGCGTGCCCATGATCCTGAGCGGGCGAGGATTCCTCGAGAGGCCGGACTGAGGCCACTTCGAGCGGAACGAGCCTCGGCCGCGTGGCTGCTCATCACCGGCATTCACGAGAAAGAAACTTAAGCAGCCGCCACTGACCACAATCTCCGATGCCGCGCTGGTCAGTAACTCGCTGGTCAATACTCGATTCCGCGCTGCGCGAGGATGCCCTTCTGGTAGGCGTGCTTCACTTCACGCATCTCTGTCACCGTATCCGCGAGTTCAACCAGCAAGGGATGGGCGTTGCGCCCGGTCAGGATCACGTGCACCATCTCCGGCCTGGCTTTCAGAGTCTCTGCCACGACCTGCGGATCGAGCATTCCGTAACTGATGGCGTAATTGATTTCGTCCAGCACAACCAGATCCCACTCGCCGGAGTTGATTGCCGCGCGCGCTTCCTCCCACGCCGCCTGCACGAGGCGAATATCTTCTGGGTCGGCCTCCGCGCCGCCTACCTTCACGAACCCGCGCCCCATTTGCTTGAGAACGAAGTTCGGCCCGAGGCCCTCGGCTGCGTCGAGCTCACCATAATGCCACGAGCCCTTGATGAATTGCAGCACGAGCACTTTCATGCCGCATCCAACGGCGCGCAGTGCTGTGCCCAGCGCGGCAGTGGTTTTGCCTTTGCCGGGTCCGGTGTTGATCAGTATCAGTCCGCGTCGAGTTTCGGCCATGTCAGTTCACAGTTCTTAGTTCGCAGTTCACAGTTGCAGGGGCCTCGCAATTCGCCGCCGGAGCTCTGCCTTGTTCTGAGAACTGCGAACTACGAACTGTGAACTCTTTCTTCAATGCCCCTTGTGGTACGGATGGCCCGTGAGAATTGTACATGCGCGATAGATTTGCTCCGCCATCACCAAGCGGGCCAGTTGGTGCGCGAGGGTCATGGGTCCCAGCGAGAGGAGGCGGCCGCGGCGTTTGGCCTCGGTTCGCGCATTCTCTGACCACCCATCTGCAGGGCCGATTGCAAAGACAACAAGCTGCGTTCCTTCATCGCGCCGCGCGCCAAGCAATTCCGCGAACGCCTCAGAGCTCATCTGCCGCCCACGCCCATCCAGGAGCAAAACGGCTGGCTCGGTCCGGCCCTTTTGGCGGCCAATCCAATCAAGGAACGCAGATTCAGTCCGGAAGGCCTCGGTTCCGCACTGCGCAACCGCAACACAACGCTTTAGATAGTCCTGAACCAACCCCTCATACGCGTCTTGAGATCGGGGCGGTGATCCGATCTGGGCGAGGGTAATCTTCATGGAGTGGAGAATACCTCAAAAGCCCCATCGGGGCATCGTGCGAAGGCGCATACATCTATCCCGGAATCTGGAACTTATCTTCAATTTCTTAGTGATCGGCCCAATTTTCTATGAAAATTCATACTCTCAAATCCGCGATCATACTGTCTCCGGTCTCCAGTGACACCAACAGGTGATGGACAACCCTTTTGTTTTCTATTAATAAGCAGTTAGGAGGCTGGGAGTTCAGGAATGGCCCGCCGCGTGCAATATAAAACTCAAGGAATTGTTCCCGGATTGCATGGTCACGGTTTAACCCCGGATTCGAAGCCAGGGGAACGATTTAGATTCCGGTCCCGCTTTCTTACACACATGATGTCCATTCAGGCGTTCGGCAGGTTTAGTGTTCGTTTTGAAAGAAACCGAGGAGGCTGGCAGTTTTGGGCCTTCATGTCTGAGTACAAACCATCCCAGCTCACTCTGGAGGAATTGAATGCGTAGTTTCCGTTTTCCGTCTGCGATATTGGCGCTCACTTTGATGGTGCTTGTTGGTTCTCTCGCGGTTGTCTTCACCCCGGCAGCTCGTGCGCAAACATCGAATGGTACTGTGATCGGCGCGGTCACAGATCCATCAGGTAGTGCCGTCGTGGGGGCGAGTGTGACTGCGACCTCCCATGAAACAGGCGCTTCGCGCGTGACCACGACCAACTCTGACGGCGATTACCGCATCGAATCGGTCCTGCCAGGAACCTACGATGTCTCAGTCTCGGCTGCGGGATTCGACAATTCCGTGGAGAAGAACCTCGTTGTTCCGGGTACATCGATCATCACCGCGAATATCCAGCTCAAAGTGGGCAAGGCCAGTGAAGTCGTTCAGGTTTCGGCCGACAATTCCGCTCTAAATACGGATAACGCCTCTCTTGAGGGCACAATCAGCGGCCTGGAGATCAACAATCTCCCTGTCTCATCCCTCAGTCCATATGAGCTGGCCCTTACGCTTCCCGGTGTCATGCCTGCCACGCAGGGCGGCTTCAGCAACGGCGTCAATTTTGAGGTCGGCGGCGGCCGCCCGCGCGCAAACAACTTTTTGATCGAAGGCCAGGACAACAATGACGCCGGCATCACCGGGCAGGGCCTGCAACCAGAAAACCTCGAGGCCGTCGAAGAGACGAAGGTACTCGAAAACAACTACACTGCCGAATTCGGCCACGGCGCGGGATCGGTGAGCAACATTATCTTCAAGAGCGGCTCGAATCAGTTCCACGGCGCGGTGTGGGAGCGCACGGAAAATAACTCGCTCGACGCAATCGACAAGCAGGATCACTTTAACGGCGTGACCACACCGACGAAGTATCGCGAAAATCTCCCGGGCTTCGACATCGGCGGACCGCTTATTCACGGCAAAGTCTTTGCCTTCGGATCGTATCAATGGGACTACTATCGTTCGTCCGCCAACCTGGCGGTCCTCGCCCTTCCCACCGCCGCTGGCCTGGCAACGCTGAAGGCTCTGCCCTCAAATCCCCGCCTTGCAAACCTGCTCTCCGCATATGGCAGTTTGGTCGGTACGGTCAACCCCCTGAACCTGCAGCCTTCTATTCCGCTTGGACCCGACCCCACGACCGGCATTGACCGGGGAACGGTAGCGGTGGGAACATACCAGCGCAACCTGGGCGCCGACACCAACGCGCCGGAACTGGATCTGACCGGCGACTATGTGATGAGCCAGAAAGACACGCTCCGGCTCCATCTGATTCGGAATTCGTTCCTGGCGCCGTACGATGTATTCAATTTCGATGCGCAGTTGCCGGGGTTCGACACCGACCAGAGCGGTTCATCGTACAACTCGGGGATCGTCGAAACCCACGTATTCAATGCACATCTTGTCAACGATGTTCGCGCTTCTTACGGACGCATCGGATTCATCTTCGGGCTGCCGGCATCCACCACGTCAAATCCTCTGGCCAGTATGCCAACTGTCTCGATGAGCGGCGTCAACGGCTATGGAATCCCCACCAGCGTTCCTCAGGGCCGGTTCCACAATACCTATCAGCTCCAGGACACTCTGAGCTGGACACGCGGGACGCACTTTATCAAGGTGGGGGCCGATCTGGAGAATGTCCGCGTCAGAGACGCAATCCCCTTCATCTTCTACGGGTCGATCGGCTTCGCGGATGACGCGGATGGAACACCGTATCCCGGCGGCGGCGAGAATACATTCACCTATCACGGCCTGTCGAACCTCATCGACGACTACGGTGGTCCGGGTACCGATGAGGTGACCCAGAACTTCGGCAGTCCCACTGCGCGGCCTAATCTCTATGCGCAGAATTACTTCGCTGAGGACACGTGGCGTCCCATCTCGACGTTGAGCGTTGATTATGGACTCCGCTACGAATACACGGGTGCCCCATTCAACACCGCAGCAACCCCTTACCCCGGCATTGACCCGACGCAGATCGCCTGCTTCCCGTCCTCTACGAGTAGCTGCAACTCCCGCCAGCAGCCCGTTTACAAA